>TARA_R110002003_G_scaffold991_10_pt1 | contig 30175 bp, 22 predicted proteins | sample TARA_R110002003 | Tara Oceans TARA_R110002003 (sample SAMEA4396441) | marine metagenome | biome: Westerlies Biome; feature: [SRF] surface water layer (ENVO:00010504); material: water (ENVO:00002006), including particulate matter (ENVO:01000060) such as... | depth 5 m | reverse complement strand
GGCGCGTCACCTGCTACGCTGCTGGCTGTTGTGTTCGGTTGGGTGTCGGAGTCCTGGTTAAGTGTTAGTCTGCGGGTTGCGGGCGGCAGTGATGCGGCGTGGGGGAATAATATATCGTACCGTGTAGTCTGGCGTGTCTTGGTAGTACTGCGACTGCATCGTTAGCCTGATTGCTCCATAGTTGTTTTCGCTGCCGCGCACACTCCGTCACCGCAACGCGGAGCGGGAAGGCGCCGCCCTGTCGCGCTTACCCCGAACTTTTTGAAGCCGCTCATCTTCGTATCCTGATCCTGCATTTCTACATCCTCGTTCGCAGAGACGTCGGCCGTCGAAGGACCATCGGAGTCGACCTGGCTCTTCCGCGCCATATTGCCCGTTTCGGCGTCTCGCCGCGTGTAACTGTGTAGTTGTTACTGTAGCAGAGATCCAGAGCCCGTTTCGTGATGCTCGTAGTCAATCGAGGTATGTAGGCGATGAAGGTGCGTGACGCGTCGGGATCGTGGGCGTTGGGTCGTAGGATGAGCAAAGACAGGGTAAATTGAGCGAAGTGTAGGAAATCGCGTCCGTCAGGTCTGTACGGCTGGCTGTTCTTGCCTAACGCGACGTTCTAGGGAAAGTACGACCGTGCACACTTCCTTCCTCGCATGCCACTAAGCCGGCGAACATCGCTCCCCTCAAAACATCACACATCACGCGTCAACACCAAGCATAGACGTAAATGCCACAAAAGTTTTTCATTATATCTCGCTTTCGACGCGTCCAATTGACGCGACTGACAGTATGACGTCAATTCGTCTGATCTGAGGCGTGATGGAGATGCTTGTCAAACGGACGCAATTTACCGATGTTGAGCGCTGAAGATCTTCGCGCACATCTACAGGACCAAAGAAAGCTCAACTAAATTATAGCCTCTCAAGTTACTGCGTTTTACCCACGATTCTGGCTCTTAAGCTAATTCGTGTATACTCTCGCAAGCGAAGAATCAGTGAAACTGAGGAAGTGCCAATCCACCATCAATTAGACTTGACGCTGTGTCATCATTCGTATTTCATATCAACCGTCGATAATCATCAATACTCCATCTCTCCTCTCCTTAGCAAAATCTCCCCACCCGTGACCCCACTCCTTCCCGACATCGCCGTCTTCAATATTCCCGCCGCATGCAGTTCCTCAATCAAGCTAAACAACATCCCATCACAACCCTTCGCTGCCATCAGGTTCGCCGTCACAGGCAAATACTCCACATGTCCCGTAATCGTCGAATTGTAAGGCGCCTCACCAAGCGGGACGACGAAGTCAGGCACCTCAGCCATTACGCTAATGCGACTGCTGCTGAAGCCAAAAGGCACGCCAGGCTCGTCTAGGTAGACGTTACGGGGGTTGGCTCGAGCGGTTGAGCCAACGTACATGACGAGAGAATCGGAGCATGACGATACTGATGGTGCGAGGAAGGTGGAGTTGGCCCAGTCCATGAAGATGGTTTTGTTGGCAATGCCTTCTTCAACGGGGATGGTTTGGTTCTCACCCCAGCCCCAGCGGGCGAGAGGAACGGGGTTGACAAAGGGTCGGCGGCCATCGTGTTTGGCGGCGTAGTCGGCGTAGAAGGGCTTGCGGACGAGCTCGATCTGCTGCTTGGTGATGAGGAGCGCGTATGTCAGATTCATGATGGTCGTTAGAGGCGCGAGAGTCGGATTGTCTGCGCTGAAGGCTGCGGTAACGTTGTATGCAGTTACGTTAGCCTGAAGATAGTTGGTGAGGTTTCCGAGGAAATCGACCAAAAGGGCGTTGGCAGGGCTGCTAGCTGAGGTTGGCCAGCTGAGCGTCTGGATCTTTGTCGGATAGGTGTCTGAAACAGTGATGTTTGGTCCGTACATAGCTTTTGCGGCTTCCATCCAAGTCACGGGGTGGCGGGCTAGAAGACCTGGTGTGTCTAGGACTGGGCTGAGAGGCATGGTGTGGTCAAGAGACACAAGTCCATGAGACGGCCGATTACCGAACAGGCCTTGGACTTGTGATGGGCCACGTACACTACCGCCAGTATCGGATCCGAGGGAGAGATCCAACCAGCTGTACGAGGCGGTACCGGCTCCTCCACCAGAAGAGCTCGAAGAAGTGTCCTGGTACCCATCGCCACGTGGATTGAAAGCTTCATGGTAGTCAACCCAATCCGCAGTGGCAACCTCACCATTGGCGAACTGAGATGTGATCATTTTGCCAACGATTACAGCTCCGGCATCGATCAGATTCTGAACGGGTGGTGCTGTGTTCTCGGCAGGCGGATACAGCCAATACCAAGCACGGTTGCCATTGCTGGTACGAAGGCCTTTGATATCATATATATCCTTGATTCCGATACGCACGCCAGCCAGTGGTTTGTCGGCAGTCTTTGTGTAGTAGAGACGAGATGGAACGGCGATAGCTAGCTTCTGGCCAACGGTACCGGCTGGTAGTACTGAATATGAGCCGTCTCCGTTGGCAGTGACCGACTCCGTAAAAGCTCCCTGGACGTCCGAGAACAGCCGCCATGCTTCATAGAGCTGACCGGCTGCATTAATGAAGTATGGACCCGGGTTCAACACGTCAGAGGTGCTACCTCCGAGGACAGTGTATGATGAGTTGACAGGTGCGCTGCCACTCGAAATATAGACAGCTGATAGATGTTAGCGAATGGTTGTGTAGAGGCATGAGACTCACTCACCTGCCAAAAACCCAGTCTGCCAGACGTCATCGTGGCTATACGATGCAATGTCGAAAGTGCCATTGCCCGTTACGACTGTGATGGGAACAAACGGCCCATCTTTGAATGATGTCTTGATCTCTTCACAACCGCTGATGCTGCCCACGGCCTTCGGTGGCATGAAGTAGTCAATTCCATCAAGCGATACGGTAAAGCCAGTGGATGACACAGCTGCCCTGACACCAGACACCAAAGTCAACGAGGCGATACCGAGAGCTTGAATGAACCCCATGTTGGGTCCTGAATGTCCTCGGATCTTCGACCTGGCGATCCAGCATGCAGTCCATTGCATTATATACTCCGCCGAACGGCACCCAGCTACCGCACGCCTGGTGACGACAGAAGCACAAGGGTACAACCCCACTCATCAAGGTACGCCGTTCATCCTGCAGGTACACTGGCGTAGTATCAATCAGGAAGGTCGGGACGTCGTTAAGGACCGTTTCTGACACGAGGCTGGAGTTCCTGTGTGCATATCCGCGATAAGCTCATGCATAGCGGACGTTGACAGGTCCATTGCAGCCAGATGCGAGTCTCGGCTGCGCAAATACGTAAACGGCTTCAACGGAATCGCAAAGAGGTCGGCTAGCGAGTCTCGATATCTGCAAGGCGCGACGCCCCAAGGTCCTTATCTTTGGGAGTGGAGTTGCATGGCGGCTCGGCAAGCGATAGGAACAGCATGGACGCTAGCACTGCCGAGCACGTGGAGGATCGGACCGGAGTTGTGGACGCCGTGTTGTTAGTCATTTGATGGTTGTCATCACTCGGGACATAGTTGGGATGATTGAAAATCGTTCGATTAATGAACTCTTGGCCTCGTTCAAGGCCGCTAGCTATGGTCACTCCTGCCTGCCATGGTTATGTGGGTCAAGACGGAAGCAGCGACCACGCCCTTGTGATGCTACCAACGCCTGCTTTAACACATCACCTTCTCACTCTTATACTATGCGCTCCAGGCTGAGCCGAGCTCACTGCGTCTTCTTTACGTTGCGATTCTGGAAGCCCATGCCATAGATGTATACCAGCGATCCGCCGAGGTATGCGGCAAATAGCGTCGCCGGCACGGCAAGCACCGTGCTAATGAGAATATTCTCATTGCTAGGCACCAGCCCAGGATTGGCCCTCCTCGTCCACCAATTGTACAAGGCACCAACGACCGTAATGTCATTGATGACGGCATGCAGCGCGCCAACCTTCGCCTTCTTCGAGGAGAAGCCGTCGCGCTGGATGACTGGCATCAGCTGCTGGGCGCCAGTAGCGACTGCCGGTGCCGAAAAAAGGAGCGTAAGGATCGTGGTGTAGTATGAGAGGGTCGGGAAAAGCGATGGCTGGATTTGGATGTCGAATGTCTTGACTTTAAATAGGTCAGTACATCTAATCACTTCGCTGACACTAAACGTACAGGCAGCAGCTACAGCCGTGGCGGTTGGCGCGTACGTAGACGCGAAGTAGATGGCGTCAAGAGCTCCCGTCAGGAAAGTTGTGGTGATCGGGAAGTGCACAGTTGCGGGATGCGCGGGATGGCTCATCTTGAATATTAGCTGGTAGTTGCTGTGCTGAGGGACAGTCGTATACGAAAGTGGCAGGAGAAGTAGTGACACGATTAGTGAATATGTTCAATTGTTGTGTCTTAAGGGCGAGCGTGTTGCGGAGAGCCGAGTTCCTTGTGCAACAGTCGACGGCGGGCATCCATTAGCCAATCGTTGCACCGCGTCATTGTTGACATTGTGCCTGTCTAGGACGGAGACATGTCGTCATTGATCTCACTCCACGGCTGGCGAACCGAAACATCTCAAGAGGTGGTGGCTCAAGCTGATGCCTCAAGGTGGTTAGATCAAGACCCCTGTCTGTCATCAAATTACGGTGGCTGTGATTTGCTGTCGTCCCAAGCGCGTCGTGCGCGTCAAGAGGAACGCAACACACCATGTTTGTGCATACTCAGGCGTATGGACTTCGCGAAGGGCACAGAGCCAGTGTTCGATTGGCATTCCGACCCCTACTGGCGCAATCGCCGCTTGTCGCCTGCGCAAATCCAAATTCATGACGTGCGACTCGAAGGATGGCGACAGGATGTCGGCTCCATGTTGGAGATGCGTGAGGTACTATTGTCGACGCTGCTGCCAGAACTCGAAGAGAGAGATCGCCTGTCAAACACTATACCGATTGACGATGCAACAAAAGTCCGCAACGAGCAGGTCCAGTTTCAGAGCTTAGCAAACGAGTTTGGCTGGATGAACGTCTTGAGGAGCGATAAAGTACAGACCACAATCCATGATGCCAAAGACCTGCGTAAATGTCGATGGATACACATCTCTTCAAAATTTTCCGACTACCTATGCGGGTGTCTTTTAGGCCTCTCAGATTGGGGAAAGCATCCGCACCGAACCGCAGCCGCGCTACAACAGCTTGAGCACTTGATCAACCAACAAGAGCGCTTTTCGAAGCACGGGAGGTACTTCGCTCCTTTCTTTCAGCATCTGGGAGAAGGGTTTGGCGACGAGGAAGAGAAAGAAGACACGCCGATGCTCCTCAGCGTTCCTTTCCTGGATTGGACCCTCGATGGAGAGACGCCTCCACTCAGATTTCAGGTCGACCCTAGAGAGGGCTTTGCATCATCCAGAAGTTCCTCGCACCTGTTGCGGTCTATTCTTCAGCACTTCTATCGTCTGGAAGACACGAGCGATCGCGAGTCGCAACAGGTCTTCACGAAGCACAAGCCTTGGACGACTGACCGGAATCTGGATCTAAAGGTTCGACGGTGGTATGGACACTACCCAACCTCTCTCAACGTCGATGAGCTATGGATCTTGGTCATTGACGCTCGACATGTAGTGACATTCTCGAGCAACCAATCGTGGAAGTCAAGATGGCCTCCTTTACAATTGTCGGCGCGCATTATGGAAGTGTCTTTTCGCGGCATCCGCAACAGTCTCATCAACACTTCGAACAAGCATAACGAGCAAGACTATACTTCCTCTACGCACGTCATTGCTGCTCTGAATGGAGCGCTTGGGATGTTACATCGCTCCTTCTGGACTGATATTACGCTGTGTCTCTCGGATAGGTACGCAAGTTATTTAGGCCATCTCCAATATCGCCTGCACAGAAATCCAAGTACAAAGCTCGTCATGGATCTCTTGCAGGTTCAAGAAGAATTGAACATAATCATATCTATCATGGAACAACAAATGGAACTGGTGTCGAACCTTCAAGGCCATCCAAGGCCTATTCACAACAAGACTCAATCGCATAACACCGCACAACCGTACAATCAGCGGCCGCTCAGGTCCATACCGATCTCAGATATTGCCACATACCGCCAAGTATCTTTCTCACGCCTGTCTGACCCCACCGCCCAACTACTCGAAAACTTGCAAAGAGAATATGCCGATCTCGTCGACCTGCGCGAGAACAGCAACGCCCTCATCAACCGCACCATCCAGCTCGTCAACATCCGCCTCGAAGATCACGGCAAAGCTATCCTCGTCTTCACCATGGTTACCATAATCTTCCTTCCGCTATCTTTCATATCTTCGTTCTTTGGCATGAACTTTTCCGACATCCGAGACATGAACCAAACGCAACGGCTCTTCTGGATCGTTGCGGGAAGCTTGACGGTCGGCACGGTGGCCTTTAGTGCCTTTTTGGCCTTCTATGGCGGCGCAATTGTGGAGCGGTTCGTGACGTGGCGCGAGAACAGGAGCCGAAAGATTAAGAAGAGGATGGCTGTTAGGAAGCGAGCTATGGATGTCCAACAAGGCCAGATTAGGAATTTCGAAGTCCTGGATGCTTTGAGACCTAAGATGAATGGCATACCATGAGGCTCCGATGCAACCCCACCTGTAAATGCTGCATTCCACTTTTCGGGCTTCTCTTGTTGCTCCGGGTGCATAGTATGGGCAACGCGATACAATGCGCAGGGGGTTACAGAGACGCCGCAGTTCAAGAGCTGCACCAATCAGTTCGAAACGTGCGCTTTCCCCCAAATACGATGCTGAACGCCGTCGAGATCAACAGGTACTTCGGCGTGAAGTTGAAGCTCGGTGCCGACCATGTAATCCGTAGCTATGGGGAAGATTTGAATGTTCATCAAGTTTCCCGGGGACCCGTCCACGAAAGGATCCTCTGATCTCACGAAGTGGTCTCTTGGCCGCTTGTAATCGTATATAGACTCGTCCATGTCAGGGCCGCGTTCGAAGAGCATATAACCCGGCTCTTGGAGATTAGCAATCCCTTCGAGCACAGCTCTATTCGAACAAAAATAATCCTGGGAACAAACCGTCTCGACCGAGTAAAGCGCAACATCAACGACTATGAAAAGTCCAGTAGTTAGATACGGGTGCAAGATGACCGCAATCTTGTCGCAGTAAGCGTCGGAAAATACACCGACTACATCGCCACATTGTGCAAGACTAGACACCGTCCATCCCACGAAGCCGTCGGTGCCAATAAACGCCCTGCGCGAGGTTGTGTTTGTTGGATTAATCCTATCGGCATGAGACCTCCAAGGTCTCCCAAGGTCGCGCTGTCTCTGTCGGACTTGACATCGAATCTCACTTTCGAGCACCTTCTCAGCTGGGTACAAATTTCCTTCACAGCTTTCGTAGAGACTCGAGAACAGTATCTCATTCTCTTCCGAGTCTGATGATTTCACTCTCAGAACGTCTTGCGCTTCTGCGCTGGAAGCGAGTCTACTTAGGGTCGAGGCAGCATTGCTCGATAACCACTCCGAGTCAATATATGGCTGTATCCTACACCGTGACTCTGCGAATGTCTGCTTCGAGGACAGGCCTTCTGGCTCGATGTGAAAATCAAGCGCGATGATCGTCCCAATGATGCGCAGCGTCGTGTGTGCTCGCCCCTCCACAACAGGTACGCGCATAATTGGTTGGATATCACGGGCGTGATGCAAGACGTGCACAGCAAGTTCGGCGAGTGAGACATTGAGGATTCCTTTCATGAGGTTGACGAATGCTTGACTTGCCTTCTTCTGAGCAGAGGAGCTTCCCTGACATTGATTTCGAATAACGTTGATCAGCACTTCCACATTGGATTTTGAGTAGTCTGCAATGACCGGGAAATTGCCAATGGCTGCGTCGTATGCAAGACCGAGCAGTGAGTAAACTTTGTCTCGCGTGTCACTGCTCTCTGACGTAGCGTGGACCTTGATCAGCTGGCGCAGACTGAGGCCGGAAAATTCATGCTGCTTTGCCTGCTTGTGCCGCCACTCTAACCTCTGCTTGCCAAGTATGCACCCACGGGTTTGCAAGACTACTTTAGAAGAGTGGTGCAATGTTCTTTTTCTGACGAGGCCTTCCAAAGACTGGCAAATGTGCTCAAAACTCTTCCATGGTGCGCCGTAGCTTCCGCACCATACTTCAAGAGTACAGGCCAGAAGAAATTCTTGTGTGATCCATACCCTGGTCCAATATGGCTTGTTAAGTACGACCGCCAGAGCATTCCATTGCCTCTTAGATCGATGGAGACGGAGGTCCTGTCCTTTGGTAAAAACGAGTCGGCGTTCGCCACCAACCATTCCGAACGCCAGAGCGTCATCATTGGAGCTTTCACCCAGCCATACTATCACTGATGCAGCTTTCGAATAGATGTCGCGCATCTGCGCCACCTGGTGGTTACGCTCCTGTATGTTCAACTGGTCGATGCAGATTGCGTCCACCCACAGGCATGCACCGCTCGCACACATTCGTCTACGAAACTCGTGGAGAAATAGCCACAAATTCTTGCCTATCTGCATCGGTTTTCCTGTACACATGATAAATGCGAAGTCATCGTTGCCGTTGTTCCACGTATAGGATAACGCAGTATATACTGGGTTCTCGACGAAGTCGACAGTTCGGATCTCGCAAGTGATGACATCGCAGTCCTCCCCGGGAAGAACACTCAAGAGCCGAATCTCTCTACGCCTTGAATGGAGTGGTTCGTGCTGGAATCGGACCTCCTCATCGTGCTCGCTGATGAGGCGCGGCGATGTCCGCTGGCAGGCCGGCTTGACGTGCTCCAGCAATATTCTGTCAACTTTGCGGAGGTGTAACTTCAATGGTTGAGTTTCAAAACGACTGTAAGATTTGAGGGTCGGTTCCAAGTAATAGCCATTATCACGGAAATCCGCTGGCTGGAAGTCGCTTTCGTCCATGCTATCGACTGTCTTTCCTTCGTCAGACTGGCGGAGATTCCCTTTTGATGATGCATGCAAATGCGTCGACGTTCACACCAATGACTGGTAAGCAGCGACCGGTGAACCACATCATGCACATGCGCCGAGTCGCTACCGGCCGCCTAGCAAATAATATCACGTCTCCACACACCAAAGTAATCTGCAAGCGATGCATACACGTATCCGATTGTGCTGCGCCACGCAATCGGCAGCTTTGTGAACAAAATTTACATCTGATTTTCACGAATAGCACCAATCTAAAGCCGACCTTGCCTGCGAGCATCCGTATGACTGAGCTCGTTGCAGGAATTGCCAGACTCTCTCCGACGGGGACAACCATGTCATTGCGTAGTATCTTCCTCTTTGGGCCGGTGTGATTCCATGTGTATGAGAAGGCTTGGTATGTTGGCTTTTCGGCGAGATCGCTTCAATTCCGCATCCTTCCAGTATGGTCTCGTCTTCGACTTTACGCCGTCGAAAAGGATATCGAGCGTAGTAAAATCACCACGAAAAACACTGAATGACCCGGACCAGTATTATCTCGTTCGACAGACCACAAGCTCTACCACCGGCTTTAGAGCACGTGAAGTGACTGCAAGCGGATTTTGTCTATATTCGGACCATATGCCCCCTTGCGAAGCGCTATGCAAAGCATGCCGAACATAGCCAAGCTGTATCTCTGCGATGCCGTCGTGGGTGCTCGCTCGGTATCGGACGTGAATGATTGCTTGACCTGGTATAATCTGTCTTCTGCTTTCATAATAGCCCAGTGAGCGATGGGACCAACAACAGCGTATATCGCCATTCCAGTTACATAGCAAATTCCAGACTCGGGAGTTGGCCGGTGCCGAGCTTGCATTTATGGACTTGGTCCTGGCTGTCGCCCGTAAAAGATTGCTCCAGTATATGGTCGATTTGAGCCTCGTTCAAGATGCCACAGCGAATGAGCTCAAGAATGTCTGCAAGGCTACAATGGAAGCACACCTTCTCGATAGGGATTTTCACTTCAGCGGAGACGCTTGTTCTGGGCTTGGTTCGTGGAGTCTCGCCTTTGCGCAACAATCTCTGGAATGATTGCACAATACCTTCAGGCCCGGGTTTTGGGTTCGGAGCGATTATAATAGCCGAGCCTTTGACGACGTAAGCATCGGTGGTCTTTCGCTCCATAATCAAGGCTTTGTTGGAAGCGATTCTCGCCGCAAAAACGCAGATTTCGTCGTCTCCCATCGGACCATTTCCAAAGTTACTCTCATTACACAGAACACCGATCATGTTGTTACCTAAGGACTTGTTGTCTTTGGCGATGAATGCTGCGTACTTCCCGTGGCGATATTTCCTTTCTTGCATTGTTGCAGTGCGATGTTCAGTGCGATACGTTTCTGACGCGCTCGACAGGCTCCGAGACAACATTTGCCGAATTTCTGCGTCTTTTCGGACAGTATTCAATTCAGCAGATGCCAATGCTTGTTGTTGCATAGCGGAGGTCTGCTCACAACATGGGTGGGAAAGCCCTAGTAGAAGTTTATTTGTCGAGTTCTGGATCAAGTCGTGCAATGCAGATCCACCTCGGCCGAAGGTCTTCAATTCGAGACCTGTCACGGTCTCAGGTTCTGCAATGGCTGAGCTCAGTGCGCGTATGTCTGCGTTAGATAAAAATCTCGGTATCTTTGTGCCCGGCAATCGATGGCGACGTATGGATGATCTCAATAGCGCAGTTTTCGAATGCTCAAGTGATAGCTCGCTGATATGCTCGTATGAACCAACGAATGCAATCTGGTTCACGAGGCATAGTGATACGACGACGAAGTCAGAGACGGCGAGTACAAAGAGGTGCTCCTCAGCATGGTGCGCATCTTGCATAAGATATCTTGCGAACTCTATACGTGAGACACGCAGCCTGGATAAAAGGAAGGCGAGCAAGTCGTGATCGTCGTCGGAACCCGATGTAGCCTGCTGCCAACACTGGTTTCGCAAAACGTCAGCGAGGAGTTCCACAGCAGGTTTCGAATAATCCGGATGGATAGGACAAGCGCTTTTAGTCTCATCGGACGCGATGCCAAGAAAACCGTAGATTGTGTCGTATACCTCACTACTTTGCGAGGAGGAGAACGAGAACAGTAGGTTACGGAGGCGGAAATCCTCGAGTCCTTGTTGTCCGCCGTTCTTGTTTCGAAACATTCTCCTGTATACGAAGAGCGGCCACGCTGGTGTTCTCTGTATGGCCTTTGATAGCTCTGGAAGACCAGTAAGGGGTTGGTCTTCGTGCCAAATCTTATCTAGTGCCACAGAATCAGCGGAGAGCTGGCCACACCAGAAGACAACAGATCTGGCGAGTATGAATTCCTGAACCACCTGGGTAAAGTTTAGTAACAGGACGCCCAGGCAATATACACGAAGCGGCTTACCCATACACGAGTGAAATAAGGCTTGCTGAGAAGTCTCAACAGGGCAGTCTGGAGCTTGTCGTGCTCAAGAAGATCTGGATACTTCGTCAAAAGGAATGCCAGCTCCTCGTGGCTCTGGGCAAGCCCGAGCCAGACAATAACAGATTTGGCATTGGTGTAGATGTCGCGCATCTGAGCAACTTGCTGGTTGCGCTCCTCTAGATTGCTCTGATCGATGCAAACAGCATCTATCCATAGACGGCCAATGTCATTTTGCCATTCTTTATCGTCATGCTCTTGAAGGACCCGCCTCCTGCGAAACTCGGAGAAGAAATGCCAGAGATTATCGCCGATCTCAAGCCTCATCCCATCGCACTCGATGTGCCTTTTTCGGCCCTGCTCCCACGTGTATGACAATGCGATGTATGAAGGATCGTCGTCAAGGCTATGTTGCGAAAGCCTGCATTTAATCGGTTCATACCCTGGGCCAGAGAGCACCTCCAGTAGCCTGACACATTTGGTGCTAGTGCTTAGTGGCGTGTGATGATGCAAAGATAACTGGTTCATTAACGACTCCACGTTCGGTCTTTCGGCAAGTTCGCCCTCGTCGAGACTTGCAGATGCAGAAACATCTGAGGTATGCTCATACGAACCCGGGACAGCCATATCAAGGCAAGGCCCTTATTGAATGAGTAGGGCAGTTATATCGTGAATGTAATGCTTCCGATTGTGGTCGCCGGTCGGATCGCACACGCATTGAACCTATGGGAGGGCATTGCTGAATGATGTACTGCTGCATCGACACGCCTCACTGTCGTGACAGGCACGAAATCGTAGTGAAGCAAGCACTAGGTACACGATGGTACAGTGCTGCGTCCAATATTAGGTGTCGTTTGCGATGCCACAGCGTAGACGCGTGGTGCGAGAGGGACTTCATATGGTCAGTGCGCCCTCATCTGACGCACGTGAGAGGCTAACTTAATCTGAAACGGAAGCTCGCCCCCAAAACAACTTGAAAAGATTTGGGTTACTCGGTCTATCTTCAACCTCGATTCGCGGCAACTCTCGATATCGAACCACAAAGGTCTACACGGCAATAGATACCTTTGCCAAATTATTCCATGCTCGCAGCGACATCATGTTAGTACTGGTACATGCGCACTATTAAGCGCGATTCTACCATTTGTGCAGATGCGACACACTCAGCTGTAGCATCTCGAGCGCATCTCTTCTTGCAGGTCTGCCATTGTCGGTTCCGGCTAGATGCAGCCGACCAAACGCCAGGGCCTTTACTGCCGATTATGTTAATCCGCCCAGACTCTTCGGCAATCTGAAATCTAGTCTAAAACGACATCTAGAATACTGTGCCTGAATCTCATCTATGCTTTGCAGGTATGCTTAGGGTTGCGTCTGCGATCATATCGCAGCCTTGGGGACCCGTCCTTCGGCCACCAATCAACGAACGAACAATGCGGATTATCCGTTAACGAGTAATAAAGATGAGGTTGAGAATAACTTCAAAGCGAGTCACGATACGTTGCCGCGGGACTCGAGATGATATTTGCACGATCAAATAAGCTGAAATGATACAATGCAGGGTACCTGTCCAGGAACGGAGACGGTATTTCAGATCTTGCTTATGAAGATTGTCTGTCGTCAGGCGCGTAATCATGTATAAAAAGACTGCAAGAAGCGGCCGTACCTCAAGAAGGATATGAAAGCTGGCTTCATCGGACATTTACGTCATCATGAAGCTCTCCAATGTGCTCACTGGAGCTTTTGCTGCGCTCACAGTAGCTCAAACACCGGCCCCATACACCGATACAAAGTCTGGCATCACCTTCAACACGTTTAAAGAAAGTAGTGGCTACTTCTTCGGTCTTGCGCTGCCTCAGAATAGTACCGGCAACCCCGATTTCATTGCAACCATCGGCGGTAAAGGAACGGGCTACAGCGGCGTTTCCTTTGGCGGCGGGATGCTCAACAAGCTCTTATTCATAGCTTGGCCCAATCAGCAGAGTATTGTGAGCAGCTTCAGGAAGACAGCGTAAGTTCTCACCCATTATACTACGCTATCCATTTTAGAAGTGCCCTGCTCATGATAGCTCAGCGCCCACGGCTCGCCAGCTGTCGCGACTGGTACCTTCTCGCAAATGCCGATCGCAAACGGAAGCTATGTTAACAGCACACATTGGACCTATACCTTTCTTTGCTCGAAGTGTATTCAGAGCGATGGTACAACGTTTTTGGCTACAGACGCCGCGCCAAGTCTCGGATGGGTTCTGAATCCACAAGCGCCAGCCGAAAGGACCAACTCTGCTGCTTCTGTATCGAAGCACACTTCGCAGGGTCAGGCAGTGTTCGATCTCAGCAAGGCGAGGAGCAGTCAATTCGACACCTGGAAAAGCTGGGCGAAGCCTGCGGTTGCCAAGCGTTTCGAAGCTTGATGACTTACTGGTCGGATGTGATGAAGGCCATTCGTCAAGGTGCCTTCTTGAGCACTCATTAGTAGCACAAGGAGATCTCGATGGTACATGAACAGTATTCAGCCTTATACGCTCAAAGGAAAGGATCGGTTTCCTCGTATCTTCACTTCTTCCCAATATACAATTTTCGCCGCGCTTGTTGGTGTTCAATAGCCTCTTCGCCATATTCGTTCATGTTTCTCGGTGCCGGTGCCTCCTCCGACTTCAGCCTGAAATTGCCTAGCCCACTACTATATATCCGCCTCACAAAGCTTCTGCTGGGTGGCCCCGCGTTACGCCATTTACGATTCCGTACATGATTGGTCCCGTATAGTGCTTCGGGTGATCTTCACGGACGCGGTACTCGGTGGTCATAGTTCCTCGTTGCAAATTTCTCTCTCCATGCCGATAACAATCGCATCCAACGTTCAAATCTGCCTAGATGAGTTGCAGCACCATCCTGTGCGCGGCTCTACTTGTATGTCAGGTTTGCTGATTGACAACAGATTCGCGCATAAAGCACGATGAAATAGCATCACTCCTTCAGGTACCGACACGAGGTTACATGACCATTGGATCAATTTACATTTCGCCGATGCAGTCATCTTTTCAATAGCTGTAAAGTCCCGAAGATCACATTACGGGGTTTGGCTCTCATCTATTATATCCCATTGCCGCAATTCTGATTCCTCGTCCGTCATCTTCAAACTCGCTTGCACGCTTCATTACTTGTCCTGCTATAGCACAATTCACGATGTTTACACTTTGGTTTTGCCTGACCATCACTGTCACTCTACTACTGGCTTCGCATGTCAGCGCTGAAGTCAAACCCTACATCACCGCCGTATCTGAGGTGAACACGGAATGCAAGACATGCCCGCGTTCGCTATGCCCAAACAAACTCTACTATGAGCAAGGAGGTGATGAGTTCAACGTGACATGCTGGACCCGGGGCACGAAGATCATGGGCGATAGACTGTGGCTTAAGAGTGAGGCTGGCTGCTATGTCACGCAGTATGATCTATATGAGTACGAACCCGGTTGTATGTACTACACAACTCCTCGCAAACAAAAGGCTAAGGCGCGCAACAGGGGAGGACGACCTTGCATACTGCGGACCAGAATCCGAAGAGCAAGAACTTACCATTGAAGAAAACACGCTCAAGTACAAAACTGAATGCAGAATCTGTCCTCAAAGAGACTGCGACACCATTGCCTACCTTAAAGAAAACACCGACGTAGAGCTCACCTGCTGGTACCCATACGGTCAACAGATCATCGATGATCCGTGAGTCACCGCTTCCTCCTGACTTACACAGCGCACTAAGACGGCTAGGTACTGGCTAAAAACCACCAACGGCTGCTACGTCGCCCGCAAGAACCTCGACTCCAAGCCCGACATCACCTATCTCGACGATTGCGGTCCCATCCCGCTGCTTGAGATCGAAAAACACAATAACGAAAACGGCACTAGCGATGTCAACAAGCGCGCTACAGCACCCAAACCCGCTGCCGCACCGGCACTCAACGACAGAGGCGCTATGTATCTCGTCAATGTAACAGTTGGGGAAGAATACGCACCGTGTCGCTCGTGCGCGCGCGATTCATGCAAGACGGAAAAGATATATGAGTTCAATCAAGAGGTCTGGCTGCAGTGCGTGACGAATGCGAATGCGACTGGGCCCTCGGAGTGGTGGAGCGAGACGACAGACTTTTGTTATGTGAAAAATACGAACTTTTGGGAGAGTCCGGAGGGGGACTTTTATCGTATGCCGTCGTGTGAGAGGTTTGAAGATCCGTCGACTGGGCCGGATGATGGGGATGAGTGAGGTCGTGCGACTGTGGGTTATATGCGATTGGATTTGGGTAAGGAAGAAGGGTTGAGAGGTGATGGCGATGATGTTGATGACACGGCTATTGCGATATTGGATATGACTACAATGAAATTCTATTGGAGATGTACTTGTCGCGAGTTTCAGGAAAACGACACTTGTGTTGCAACGAGAATCAAGCGCATCTATGATACTATTGCTGATGAGATGTGAAAGTCTATCGAAAAGAGTGTAAGAAAGCAACAGATTTTAGACAAAGCCTCCCAATGAAGATGCGAATAAGCGCAGCGAAAGCACATTAGCTTCGCTCATCGTCCAATGCGGGATTCGTAAACCTTTTTCGCTAGGGTTGTTGTTGTTGTTGTTGTTGTTGTACAAAGCGGTCCTGAGATCAGGTTGTGGCGGAATGTTTGCTCGCGGACAGAAACATCACCCGACCTCGGATGCTGGCATCTACTCAATTGGCCGTCTGTTTGCTGGGCGCCGCACCGCTGGTAGCACCAATCAATCCTGTTGTCTCCTTCTTCGTACGCTCCCTTTGGTGCGTGTTGCGACGAAGCTGGTCGATCTTTGAATGCAGCTCTGTGGCGGCAACTTCGTTCACTTTCTGCTGCTGCATTCGTCGCTTTGCGTTCTTGCTTGTCGCTCTCGTATTCTTGACTAGATTGCTGCCCTGAGCATGCTTTGAGATGGCTAGTCCCGGCTGATTTGCTGGCGCATTCTCCCGACCGGTGGTTCGACGTGGTGCGCTTTTGCGCTTGCTGAGTGGTTTCACCGCAGGCACTTCGTCGTCGCCCTCGGAAGCTGAAGAGACGAGAGAGTAACGACGAATGATCGGTAAGCGTGTTTTTGACTTTGCTTCACGCTTCTCGTTGGAAATCGTTGGATGTGGGCTGCACTTGCGTAGTGTTGGCTTGACACAGTCAACCCTGGGTGACGGCGGCGACGATTCAGAAGCGCAACTGGAACGGTCCCGAGTACGGGAGGATCCTCCGCTTGTGGAAGACTTGCCTGAAAGCTGCGGGCTCGGTGGAGGGGCAGGAGTTTCATCGAGGTCGATGAGCAGGTTTGAGATCTGGCTTTCGCGTCGCATAGCGGCTTCTTGGCTTGGTGCTAGTGGTGCACTTACTCTGAATGCTCCCGTCGGCTCGCACATTGCTTCACTCTTCAGCATGCTACGCTCGTGTTTATACTCGCCCTGGGGAACAACGCTCGCCTCTGGCTGACCTTTTCTGAAAGTAGAGGGATCTGGAAAAGCACGCGGGGCAGGCATCTCGTTAGGTATGTCTTGTTCGTCGCTGCCAGAAGCAAGGCGACGTTGCATCCATGTTGGACCTCTCGAAGTAATGGCCGACTTCTCCTTCCACCACTTCGGCAATTGGGTGAATCCTAGCTCACGCAGCTTGTCGATCGCAGGCATCTCGTGCTTGTACTTGCAGCCCACCGATATGAAAGCACACTCACCAGTCTTGATCCAGTGTGTACAAAACTCTTTCTTTGATTGATCGGGCTCGATTCCGGATGGATAGTGCATACCGTACCCGACGCGCTGTGCGTCCTTTTGATAGATTGCTGCGAAATTGTCTGTTAAGGATGATAGACGCTCATGTACAACGTTGGACATGGCTCCCGGCTGACCAGGCGCCCGTTCGGTTGCTGATGGTGGTAGCAGTGACCAACGACTAGGTTTCGGAGACTGATCGGTCGGAGTAGTGCATTCAGCCCGAATATGATGGTCTGGAGCGAGGAATCGAGGCTTCGAAGCTGGCGTAAGTGTAGAAGGCTGGGTGTTTGTAGGTGCTTGAATCGGAAGTGGCGTTGCGGGCTGCTCAGTCTCCTGAAGAAGCTTCCAACTCTCATCCGACATCTGGCGATGGGTCAAATGGCGAGGTACACCTTGGAGCTGGAATGGGAGTTGGTCCACGGGAACAAGAGGAACCATACCGTTGCCACGGAGGAGGTAGTAGCGAAGGCCATCTGGCAGTGCAGAAGGTTTAGTGTTTTGCACAGCCATGGTGCTGGTACGAACTGATCAACGAGGTAAGAAAATGTCGCTGTGTGCCAAATTTGATACAGGATTTCGCGGTCTGCTATAAGAAGATGTGGCCACTATGAAGCGGATCTGGCATAAAAGATCACACAAGTGAGGTTATATCTAGAAGTCTAGGCCGTGAGTGAGACAACAAGCGGTGTCTTGCGTCCTGGACAAATGAATTGCTGTCGCTTGTCCACAAGCACCAATCACTTGCGTGGCCTCAACAGTGACTCTGCGGCGCCGCTTGGTTTGACAAGCACCCGCACATCAACTGCTTCCGTTATAGGAAGTAGTCTCAAAAGCGGTGTGATGGGTACAATTTGGCAATTACTCAAGCCAGCCTGGTGTTTTTCGAGGTATTTGTGTTATGCGACTAAGCAGGTAGCACAGGGCTACCGCAAACTCAGTCTCAGTCTGCTTGTACTTTGGCGCCAGAGGACTTGTTTGAGTCTTAATTGTACATCTAACAATTTTGTTTGCCTTGCTGGCTTTCTGGCGCCATGACAAGTCCTGTTGATCTGATTCGAGATACTCAGGCTGGGTAGGGTCGCATCACGTTTGAATCAGCCAGCCAAGCGTCCCACTGCTCCCAGTCAACGGTGGTCATGTCAAAACCGTCCACATTGGAGTCCTCAGTCGATGGAAATTCAAAGCCCGTGTCTCCAGCGCCGTATTGAGGATCATTGAGACCCGTGAAGAAGTCGAAAGGATTGTTCTGCATATGGCTGACGGATGGGCCAAGATTTTCCATTTGCGGCGCAATGCCTCGGTCAGGCACGTTTACGGTCGGTGCATTGCGTGAAGTAATGGCAATAAACACCGAGTTTGATTCATCGAGAACGGTGCCCTGGCTTTGACTGGAATGCACGACGTCGAAACTTTTTGCGTTTTGTGCCCGCTGTTTGGCCTTGATTGTTTCCCATCGCTGTCGTAGCCGAATTATGAAAGCTGGTGTCGGTCCTGGGTTAAGGGTTGCAGTCTGCATTGCTACCTCACGTGCTCCGTAAGCCTTCAAACACAGTTTAGCCACCGCTATGTGAAGTGGTTTCTTCATGTCCAGTATCATGGCCGGCGTGTTCTCATACGTATTGCCAACAAGTTTCCATGCTTTGGCAGCATCCGAGTTAAGCGGATCCGCCCGAAGAATATCCAGGACGTGGATGAACGCATGCCATTGCTGGAAGTACGTCGCATGCCAAGCAAATGGCTGGAGCATAGGGGTTGACTGCACCATGTCGTGCTGTTCCAGAAGCTTGATGCTAACATCCCATACTAATTTTCGCTCTTCAGGTGGTGTTTGGTCGAGACTGATCCACTTCCTTGGATGATTTGTGAGGAACTTCACCACGTTCATGCCATACCGACCCACCAACATAGTCAGCAAGTGCAGCGGCCGTGAAGGATCGCAGTATCGTAGGTATTTTGTTTCGAGTGTGTCTTGTAGTTCGATGAAGGCTCGAGCCTTAGCAGACTGGTCTTGCGTATGAAGAGCCCACATGCTAGGGTCCTTGCCTTGCTTGCGAAACTCGGCGACACGGCTCGCAGCGAAGTTGGTCATCTCGCACCGAAAGGCAACAAACAAGATGTCCGTAACTTTATCAGACTCGTCGACTAGTGAAGTCATGCCCGGATGGAGTTGGTCATCATCCAAATTTGTAGGCCATCTGGGACTTTCAACGCCCATGTCAAGATCTCGGAACTTGGCAAGCCCGCACAGTTCAGCGGTCCGGAAGTCGTGTAGTTTGAGTTGCCACCATATGCGTCGTCGAAGCTCTGTTTCGAAAGGTGAAAGCCCAAGGAACGTCCCATCGCGTTCGAGCCCCATTGTTTGTGCAATTCGCACAGCGACACCCGTCAGCGACCACACAGCACGCGGCGCGTAGACATCTCTCACGGAAAGAAGGTGGAGCACGAGCGCCTGCAAAACCACGAGACTGGTTGTCTCCATAAATTTGGCACGTGACAATGCCTTTCCCGTTGCTGAAGTGTATCTGGATAATAGTGATCTTCGTGGCGCAGAGAAGCGCCTTTGGCACTCTGCATCCTTCAGAGACATGATCGCAGCACCATAGATAGCGAATAATAGGGCTTCGAAGCTCCGAGGAATCGTTGATGTATCGACCAATGCCTTCTGAACTGCTGGCCGCAGCGTAGGCACATGTACAATTTTCGTCAAAGGATCAACGTTCTCCTCAAATATTTCCCATAGTTTGTGCATCGTGTCGGGCGGTGGATGGCAAGGTCTATTGCTAGGTTTAATGCGACTACTAAGCACGAATCCTTGGTCATCGTCTGATTCTTCACTAGAAGTGTCGGAGTGGTCCACGCTTTTATCAGGATTGTGGGACTGAGCTGAATGTCAGAGAATGTCCAAAATCGGATGTATTGTTCGATAAATGATCAAGAAACTGACCTCATCCACCACCCTCCTCCACAAATTACTGTTCATTTGGTCAATTTATAGGTGTTCATAGCGCTGGGAAAGGCCTTACTTCTCAACATAAGTAAAAGGCACATCGCCGTGACTCGAAGTTGCGCCGCTGATGTCTCCACCCGGGAGTTCCTCCAAGGATACAGGAGTCTGCGGTTGCAATACCTTCAGTCTTGATGTATCGGACTGGGTGAATTGACCATTTGTGCAGGTGGTATTTGGCACATTCGTTGAGATAATGCCATTCTTCAGCAGGAGACCCTCATAAAAACTGAGCTGTTCAACGAGTGACTGGACCTTGACACGTCTGATCCTCTTTCGTGGCGGCTTTGAAGGATTGAAGATGCATTCCTTGTTGTGTTTGGTGCAGGCACTGCAAGGTTGTAGCCGGTCGCACTTCACCTTTCGCTCCGCGCAGCGGATACACGCAAAGTGGGACCTACTTGAGGCGTCCGAACGGGCAGATACGGCTGTCGCCATTTTGTAATCGAAGCAGTAAAAAAATGATGGGATTGCGACATGGTTGATGCGTGGGTGATGAGGGTTTGGTTGTAAGGCTGCTCGGGCGGTCGATGGCGCGCTAGTCCGAAGCTAAGTTAATTACAGGCCCGAAGCGGCTGGTGGCCGAGGACACACAGGCCGAAGCCACCATCTTGCGAATGTCATGTTATACCCCGAATCGAGATTCTCCGTGCATCAGGGCAGTGATGCCAATGCTTATAAGAGCGACAGGATGTCTTCCTTCATGCTACAGCACACAACTCACCACGACCTCCCAGCTCCAACCTCCATCAACTAACAATGCGCGTCCTCATCAGCGGAGCAGGCGTCGCTGGTCCCACACTGGCATTTCTTTTGGCAAGAGCTGGCATAAGCTGTACCGTTCTCGAGAAGAGCAAATCACTACTACCCCACGGACAAAATGTCGACCTTCAGGGCTGTGCGGTCACCGTCATCAAGCAGATGGATCTGATGGATGAAGTACGGCGACGCAACACCAAGGAGAAGGGCACGCAGTTCATCGCATCCGATGGAAAGCCGTTCGCGCCATTCCCTATCAGTGAAGGGTCTGCCGCAAGCCTGACTTCAGAATTTGAGATCCTCCGTGGGGACCTGGCTGCACTTCTACACGACGCAACGAAAGACCATCCGAACGTTGACTACCTCTTTGGTACCACAATCAAGAATGTCATCATTAATGACGGCAAAGGTGTCAGAGTTGAACTGAGCAGTGGCGAGGTGCAGCAGTACGATCTCGTGGTCGCCGCAGATGGCCAGTGGTCACGGGTGCGAAAGCACTGCTTTCCCCCGGAGAACGTCAACGCGGTTCATATGGGCATGTATGCGGTGTATTACACTGTTCCCCGCCTGGCTCACGATAACGATTGGTGGAACATATATGTCACATCGAATTCAAGGCTCATTACGCTCAGACCTGACCCACACGGTAGGTTTAAGCAGTGTTTGGAATCATCCGCAGCATGCACTGAAATAAGATTCCAGGAACTACCAGGGCCATGTTCAGTCTTATGCCATCCAACGAAGCCCAAGAAATGGAATGGCTCGAAGCAGGCAAGGCTGATAGGCAAACGCAGCAAAAGCTACTCCAGAAAGAATTCGTAAAGGCAGGCTGGCAGGCAGAGAGATTATTGAACGCCATGGATGATGCACCCGACTTCTACTTCCATGTAATACAACAGATCAAGATGCGGAAGTGGTCAACATCCCGCGTCGTCTGTCTCGGCGACGCGGCCTATGCACCATCGCCTCTTACGGGTATGGGGACGTCACTGGCCATTCTCGGCGCCTACGTGCTTGCAGGCGAGATCAGCAAGCTCGAGACCGGCGAGCATCCCTCGAAGGCTTTCGATGCTTACGAAAACAAGTTCCGACCTTTTGTTGAGAAGGTGCAGAAGGTCCCTTTCTTCGTTCCCGGGATCGGACATCCCAATACAGCGTGGAAGAGATGGTTGCTGCATATGTTCTTGCGCGGTGTGTCCAGAGTCGTGGCGATTCCGTGGGTGCAAAGAAGGCTTGGAGACCCAGGGAATACTGAGGACTTTCCGTTGCCGGAATACCCAAAGCTTGTCGGCGAGAGGTCTGCCTGACGTGGCTGCGCAACGTGGAGGGCTGGAGAGCCGGGCGATGGAGAGGTGTATTTGATAGGTTTCTATCAGTCGCATGCATGCATCGCTATATCAAGTGGGGAGGCTCCATGAGTGCGTGCACACAGAAATCAGCTCGCTTGATTGTTGCGCGGACAATGATAGAATCTCAACACGACTGGTGCCTTATGTATTGCATGGATGCGTAGAGACGAGGAAGCGACCTTCGACGCTTGGAGGGCACATACGACACGTCCTCTGAGCTGCGTCACCAGGTGGAGTAAGGAATGGTGTCGCAATCCGAGACGAGACAAGCCCCTCGGAAGATGTACATGTCCCCTCACGGATACCGGACGCAAGCCTAGTTGATCGAGCAACACAGACCATATGCTGTATTGTACGGCACGATATAGGACGATAGCAGTGAAGGTATTGTCGTGTGGCAGACAAGCACGTGATATGATAGCTTGGCACAGAGAGATATGAGCGCTTAGAAGAGATGGGAGATAAAACAGACATCCATACTACTCAACAAATTCTTTGCCCTCTCTCTCTCGAATTTCGGGTTAAGCACGGTGACCCCTCTCATCAATACATGTTCATGCCACAATATGCGGGAACAAGATGTGGAGTTAGGCGCTGATGGAACGAAGGACCGGCTGTCCATCTGCTAACGACTCGCGAAGAAACCCAAACTCACCTTAAGACTAGCTAGACTTGCAGTAAGCTAATCGTCCCCAAGTGGTCAATTGCGCGAGCCACAACTGTAGCGCCGACATCATTGAGCCAGTCCACAAGTAGGAGATTTCTTAAATTTCAAGCACTACCTTGCTCCTAGCGAACTCAACGCTCGCACATCCACAGGCTCTCATATCTGCTTCGCCGAGCCTGTAAGCGGACTCCGGCGTTGGAATTGTCCATTTCAAACCAGTGGGGAACGTGAGACCAATCAAGATTCATCGACAGAGAAGTCATCATCGTCTATGCAGCGACGAGTTTTCGTGAACACCTTATCGCCCTTTGATAAAGCTATGAGCTGGAGGCACGTGCCTAGGTTCCCTTTAATCTGCGTCACGTTTGGCCTCAAGCCTTGCCGTTCAGAGCTTCGCAAGATGTCCTAGTGGCGTGCGATCCTCGCGGCCGACTGCGAACATGTTGTTCTGGCATGCATGCGCTTTGATTGAGCTGCTAACGGCATAGTGCACAAATGGATATCGAATGCAGGTCGTTATGTGGGCCAGATTGGCGGAACGATCTGCGCAGATCCCGGCCGTGCCTTCCGGTCGGCCCTACAACCTACCACACTAGTCCCGTTCGACGATAGCTGAACTATAAAAGCACCGAAAGAAAGTTTAGGTCCTCCGTGCACATCATCAATTTGGGGTGTAGCAGTCTGGTTTCTCAACTACCGACCACACAAATCCCGCGCAGGAAAGTTTAACGGCTGTTTCAATACCATTCGATTATCATCAGCGTTCGCAACAGGCTTTCAGACATTCTGCAAGGACGGGAATGCGAAGCCCGATCACAGTGGTCCATCACTCGATGGTACATATTCACCTTGGGAATAAAGTTTAGTGCTCTAAAGCCCGAAGCCAGCGGAGGACGAATGCAGGCAATCTCATCGACCGCAACCGCACTCCAGCGAATGAACGCATCGCAAGCCATGCATGAGTCAGTTTCCAAACGTGGTTGCTCGACGGTCCCACTCCGGTCGCCTTGGCCTCCACGTCCACTCCACATGCCGTCCACGTTGAGCTGATCGCACCACGGATGGCTGAAACGCTAAAGTCATCACAGGTCGAGTCCCGTTGATGTGCTACTACACTCTTTCTGAGGTTGTCCTTTCTCTCTACATCCTACTCAAACCCTCCTCCCCATGTCGCGCTACACATTCGGTGTTCCTTCGAAGTCGCCGCAAAGCAGAATCATGCCTGTTTGAGATCTACAGTAGAAAAGAAGGGGTGAAGACAGTCGCTGTCATGGACGACCGCCACAACGAGGTGATCTCGGTAGCCACACTCTTCTTTGTGCTTACATGGCTGGCTGTCAGCTTGCGATGCTACGTCCGGGGATTCATGATGAAGACGTGGGGATTGGATGACTACTACATGGTAGCAGCATTGGTCGGTGCTGCCATCAACACGGTGTTGTGTTTGTGACTGAACGAGCATCATAGGCAGTCTTCACCGTGTATCTGGTATTCCAAATCATCGCCGCTGTGCACGGCACAGGAAGACATCGCAGTGACCTCAGCGATGAGGACGCCAGGATCGGGTTAATGGTAGCTAGACATCCTTACTATGAGAAAGGTGACTGACGAATCTGCAGTCTTGGTATGCATCTGCCACGCAAGTAACCCAAGAAGCCCAGACTAATCACGAACTAAAGGTACCTCTGCGAACTACTTTATGTTCTCGCCAATTGCCTCCTCAAATTCGCCATTGGTTACTTTTACCTCCGTGTTGCGATCCAACGATGGCATATTTGGTGCATCCGTTTGCTCATGATGGGTACCGTACTTTTCGGGCTTATCTACTTCTTCTTAGTTATGCTGCAGTGTCTTCCCAGTGAGCAACCTTACAATGAACCCCTAACAATCGCTGACGCATTGCAGTTCATGAGTTTTGGAACAACCATCCAGCATCAGCAAAGTGCTTGCCAAAGGGCCCAACGCTCGGCATAACTTACGCGCTTGCTGCCGTCAACGCAGCTGCCGACTGGGCATTCGGGATACTGCCATTGTTCATCGTGTGGGACCTTGAGATGAAGCTGAAGACTAAGCTCCTCGTCGCTGGCATCCTCGCTTTCGCCGCGATTGGGAGTACTGGCACGGTTGTTCGGATGGGTTATATCCATACTCTGATGGATGGAAATGACTTTCTCTACGCCACCGTCGACATTGCTATTTGGAGCACTGTTGAACCGGGCATAGGCATCGTTGCTGGCAGTATTGCATGCTTGCGGCCACTCTTCCGAGTCTGGCTTTGGCGCCTTGGGCTTGCGCCCGCTCCTCGAGAAAGACGACGTCGGACATATTACCCTTCCAGCAGCGGCCAGAAACGCAAAGATCGCCGTGGATACAGAAGGAGCCTGAGCCCATCGGATCTGGTACCAACGGAATATAACGGAACCACTTCTACAGAAATCTACGGTCCGAGGAAGCGTGCCAATGAAGATATCAATACGCTACCCGATATCATTGTCACGGAACCAGAAATGGAGCTTGATTCGACAACACGAGGTCAGATTTTACAGACAGTGACAGTTGAGCACGAACACGAGTATTATGAGGCACCACCCCGTCTTCCGGAACTTCGCCACAGCTTACGCAACAGCTTCACCAGAGGAAGTATACTCAGTCTTAGTAGGTTTCGAGGATCGGGCTGAGATCTGACACGAGCAGGGAGATGCGGAACATTGATTAGGCTCGAACCTTGAGGTTCCACGCTGGTTGGATTAATACTAATGTTCGATCGCGCTTCTAGAATACGGAGTTGTCGCTAGCACCTGATGCTGGTCCACAATGCTCGACCTAGTCTCACAATAATGAGACTCGGATTTAGCGAGCCACAAGAAGCACGAGGTGCAATCGATGTCACTGTGCTATCAGAGCGCAGCGATATCACGTTTGTCGCCTTTCACCGACCTAGATTGCTTATCAGCTAGCGGCGATTTCTGCGTACTTCACTGCAGACCTCAGCACCGCCCCAGAAAGATCTGGGTAAGTCACGGAAACAATTTTTCGTAACAGCCACAACTCTCCTACAGCTTCTCTGCGGCTCAACCAACGCGATGGCGAACTCTTCCTCGCCGCGTCTCAGCGAGAACGTAGCGATGGAGCGGAACACGTTTCCAACTAAAACGATGATCGGTCCAGACCCAGAGCTCACTCCTGATTACACGCCCCAGGGGTTGACACCTGCACCATCGCAGAGCAACCTTGCTCTTCTACAAGAAGCCACACTTCCGCCTAGCCCGGTAGCAGACCCATCAAATCAACTTTGTGTTCATGCTTTGGAGAATATGCCGATAATACCTCGTTTCTTCCATCTATTACGGCAAAGTATAGCCCTCATCGAGGCCCATGGGCCACATACAACGTTCACCGGAACGACTGTCTTCTCACGTGCACCACTAGCACGCAATCGCACGAAAGACGTTTTGACAAAAGACTTCGCGCTCTCTCTTGCCGCAGCGCAGGATTCCGCTGGTAGTGCACAGATCGATGGACCTTCGAAGGAAGACTTGACCGTCTTTCGCTCTCTATGGGACACCACCGTCGAAGTCCTCGAATCGACGATAGGCACAGGCGACCTCGACCACGAGACATTTGGCTGGGGTATCTTTGGCCTGAGTGCTGGCTACATTGGCCATGCATCCTGGCAGGAAGACTCAACGTTTCTCGCGCACAAGACTCGGCTGCACGATGCGCTGTTGAAGATGCCATCCATGGATGCTCCGATGCGACGGGAGAAGCTGTCGCTGAAAGCGGGAGGGCAGGTCGATATCTTGGCGAAGGCGAATCGTGAGATCCATATCTGCGCCAACCTCCTGCTTCAGCGCTTCCGGTGTGAAGAGTGGAGACGAATCCGGTGGTTTCATGGAGTCGCTATTGCGCAGAAATGGCTGGGGCATTTGGGGTTGGAGCCGGAAGTGTTGCTTGAGTAAGTAGGAGCTACCTATAATTGGATATTAGACGGAAGCATCTGCAGAGGATAAAGTTGAAGAGGGAGACACAAGCGAGAGGCATGTAAGTAGACTAGAGTGTCGGCTCTACCAACAGCGCTGCGCCCGGACAGGCCAAAGTCGATCAGAAACCTGACGCTGTAAACCCCAACCAAAGTCAACTTGTCGCCTACTGAATTTAAAAGAAACTCTAGTCTCTCCAGCAGAAACCAACCCCTTTCCGCTCCTTCAAGCTTATCGTATCGTCAACGAGCCATCCCAAACCAAAACCTCCGCCCCGACCACCCCCAGAATTACAATCTGCCATCATCCCCACCTTCCTCGTCCCCGTCTGAGCGCGACAAGGACAGCGTCTGACAACCGCATTTTCAAGACCTTTCTCGACTGCATTCTCAAAGAACGAGTGACAATGCTACTTCGCACTCAGCGCAGGCCCCATGATTTTTGAAAGTCACCAGAGCATATTCAGAATCGCTCTTGCGCTCTGACTCGACAGATATAGAGGTGTTGAGACTTCATCTGAGTCATCTGAGTCACGACTCAGCTGATGTAGCCATCGAGAGGCGCTCACAAAAGAAGGACTGAACGCCTCACGTCCGAGATAGGAAATAATCTGGCTGCGCAAGGCTGGAATGGCGCGGTATGATCGCGCTTGTGACTGCTAAGCGCTTGTGTCTATCGACTTGGACTGCCTTGGCGCTCTTGTTTTGGAAACAACTATGACCTCAGACCTAGTTGCGACGGATCACTTTTGTTGCTTCGTTGACAAGGCTGTTCATGTCATAGAGTTGTTCCGCGATTCGCCTCTCAGTGGGTGCAGAACGGTCCTGCTTACCTTCGTCAATCGTGAAGCTTCAGTATTTTGAGCGACATGATGACTTCGATGGTTTTATCAGGGAAACAGGGGGGTTTCAAGGCTGGTTAGGGTTGCCTGTGCTGGATTTGCATTATAAAAGCGCTGGCAGAAGCACTTCAAGAAAGCGGCGTGGAGGCGAGCACGGCTGCAGCTCATAATTTGCGTGCCGCCCAGCCCATATTGTACGCGTGCAGCCCAGATCTACGGGAAGTTTGAGTCACGCTCGCGCACGGCCACGAACACCGACATCTTACCCCTCACTACGTGTCCGCTCACGTGCCCACGACCCGTCTCAACGAATGACGCGGCAATCCTACATCAATTGACCCGACATCTAGCCCTACAAAGCTAGCGCACATCGTCCTATGCCGATCTGAATCACGACATTTCACCACAGAATTTCGAATCACCCGTCCACGCCAAAAATCACATACAATTCCATCCCAAACCTGCGACGATGCCGATGACTACGCCCACAAGAACAAGCATCGAGTCTCGCCTCGGAGGTGAGCTTCGTAGACGCCCAATTGCAGCCCGTAACGCTTGCTAGGTGCCCTGGACAATGACGCTGCGGCGGGTTGAATGTTAGAGCCATGTTCTTGCATCATTGCAGCCATGGAGCTTGAGGGTGCTTAAAGTGTGCTTGCGCTGTACTTTCCCAGGTAGACTTTCTTGGTTTTCTGGTTCGAGACACTTGACAGCTGCGACCGATACCATGGCTTCGGAATCGGAGAAGCACGAGCTGCCTGCGACGTCGAACACGAGCGATTCAGATGTTGAGTTGAATCCGGATGTAATTAATGAGAAGAGGTTGTTGAGGAAATTGGATGTGAGACTGCTGCCAGCGGTATCGATCTTGTATTTGCTCTCGTTCTTAGATCGTAGCAATGGTATGTTTTTAGTGTATAGCCAAGGCTGAGTGGATGGTGTTGACGTTCACAGTTGCCAACGCGCGTATCGAAGGTCTCACGACCGACCTCAAAATGACCGGCAACCAATATCTTACGGGTTTGACGCTGTACTTTCTTGGTTACGTCTTGTTCGAACTGCCGTGCAATATCATTCTCAAGCGGACCACGCCCAAATTCTGGCTCCCCACCTTGACCATAGCATGGGGTATCGTTGCGACTCTGATGGGTGTGACGCAGAATTTGGCAGGCTTCTTCGTCGTTCGATTCTTGTAAGCACACGCTAAAACGCATACAAGTTCTTGACTGACTTGACCAAGCCTCGGTGTGACAGAATCAGGTCTATTTCCAGGTGTTGTCTACTACCTCAGTATGTGGTACAAGCGCAACGAGCGGCAATACCGCATTTCCCTATTCTTCAGTTGTGCGAGTTTGGCGGGCGCTTTTGGTGGTATCCTGGCGTGGGGGATCGCTCATATGCGGAACGTGGGCGGTTACTCTGGATGGAGATGGATCTTCATTCTTGTAAGTCACCTAGAAACTAGTCTATTCTTCGCTGACTCCCGCAATAGGAAGGCTTACTCACTATCATCATTGCTGTTGCCGCATACTGGTTTATCTCGAACTACCCAGATACCGTCTCATGGCTCTCGAAAGACGAGCGCGCGTTCGTCCAGGCTCGTCTCAGGGCTGACAGTGACAACACTAACGACGAGCAATTTCGATGGGCTGATGTATGGATTGCGTGCAAAGACATCAAAGTTTGGCTTTATGGACTTTGCTTCCACACCATGAGTCTGCCTTTGTATACATTGTCGCTATTCTTAGTAAGTTCAGGTCTCCGCTCATGTGGCTGCTCATACTCACAAGGCATTAGCCAACGATCATTCGCGATATGGGTTATACATCCGCTCAGTCTCAGCTCTTGACGATCCCTCCGTATGCAGTCGCGACCATGTTCACGATCTTCTGGGCCATCTTGTCGGAACGCTACGCTCGTCGTGCGCTCTTCATCATCATTACCTCGACGGTCGCCATTATTGGATACATTATCCTCCTCGCTAATACGAACCCCAAAGCACGACCCGGTGTATCCTATCTTGGCACCTTCTTCGCTGCTATCGGTATCTATCCGTCAGTTGCTCTTGTATTGTGCTGGCCAGCCATCAATGTGTCCGGGCAAACGAAGCGGGCCACCGCGAATGCGATGCAAATCTCCATTGGTAACCTGGGTGCTGTACTCGGAACACAATTGTACCGACCAAATACTGCGCCAAGATACGTCCTTGGACACTCCTTTGCGTTAGGATATCTCTGCATGAACATCGTAGTGGTCAGCACATTGTGGTTCATTCTGAACAGGGAGAACAGGGAGAAAGAGCAGCATCTGGTCGCCTATCCGGAGACGCCCGGATTCCACGACAGTGACGAGGATTTGAGACAGGGAGATCGGCATCCAAGGTGGAAATTCCAAGCATAGTTCCTGATATTGTACTGTTGGAAAACGGTTCTAGGTGGTGGGTCAACCGTGGTAGAGTTAACAGCAATGCAGATGGGA
>TARA_R110002003_G_scaffold126_27_pt1 | contig 30236 bp, 31 predicted proteins | sample TARA_R110002003 | Tara Oceans TARA_R110002003 (sample SAMEA4396441) | marine metagenome | biome: Westerlies Biome; feature: [SRF] surface water layer (ENVO:00010504); material: water (ENVO:00002006), including particulate matter (ENVO:01000060) such as... | depth 5 m | reverse complement strand
GCAGAAGTGCAAAACAGAAGGAGACTGTTAACAACATACCTTATTGGCAGTTCCTGGTCCGTACGAGCCACGAACATTCGACGTTGGTGCCTCTTGAGTCATCGGCGCGGGCATAGGAGCAGCTACCGGTCCTTGTCGCTCACGCTTGCGCTTGTTGTCGCGGTTGGCTGTGGGTGTAGGCGCAAAGTTGCCCATGGGCGGTAACCGAGATGTGATATCCGCGCGAGGTGTCTGCTGGTTGCTCGGCGTCTGGCCATAACCAACGTCGCCGCGCACGCTGGTCAACATGACGGCGTCCTCCGCGTGCCTTGCGGCTGCTTGCTGTGCCCTGTGCTGAGCCGCAGACTCCGGCAAGAATTGCTTGAAGTCCTCCAGAAGGTCTGGTGCAGCGCCAAATAAGGTTGTAACCTGCGCGTATACGTCTTGGATAGGTTTCGATTCTCGCTGGTAGGTCTGGAGTATCTCCAAGAACTGTTTGTAGATATCGGGCTGCGAGGCAAAGCGGTTCTAGCGTACTGTTAGTGTGCGCCTAGGTGACTGTGGATTCACTCCGTTTACCTTGATTTTATTCACGTAGCTTATGGCGTGGTTGAATTCAACAGGTCCCCGTTTTTCAGCACCAACGCCAAGCTGCGCACCAGGCGCAACACCATTAAGTGCCTGGCCCAGAGCCGGAGTGGCATTGCCCATGTTCGGCGACAGTATGGAGCGGCCAGCCGCAGCCGAAACCGCGTTCTGGAGCTGAGACACACCTCGCTGCTCTTGTTGATGGGCGAGCGCAGCAGCGGATCCTGCTGGGTCGGGATGCGCACGCTGAGCTTCTGGTGACAGCGGTGCGGGGCCTTGCTGACCTTGCGGACCATACAGCGACTGTCCCAAGTTGCGGTTGTTCGGAGAGAACATGCTCTCTTGTGCCTCGGCTCCTTGCGGTCGGCCCTGCTGTGGCCACGGCCGTCCTTGCGCAGTCTCATAGTATGTGCTCTCCTGGTGAGGCGCTGTGTTGCCGTTCACTGCATTGCTTCGTGGCGGCGAAAGTGGCCGAGCTTGGGGCATGGTCGAGACCATTGTGCCCATTGGCGTTGTAACTCTAATCGCATTCGGGTCGCCATTCGTACCGCACTCGATCTTGTAGCCCGGTGGCAGGAAGGTGTTAAAGCCTTGGATGAGATTGGGATTGCCTGCAAACAAAGTAGACACGCGCTCAATGACGCCGGGTGTATCGATGGCGCCACTTTTGAAGTCCTTCATAATATCGAGGAATCGATTGTACACATCGGGATGATCGGCGAATTGGACTTTGACTTGGTCGAGGTAGCTTAACGCGTCCTGGAAAAAGTTAGCGCGAACCAAGACTCGGTCTTGCAGGGACTGACATTTAGGATGGGCTGCTGGCCCTGACCCATGCCCATCGCCCCGGGAGGACCAGTAAACGGCATCAGCATTTGTGGCTGAGGAGGTGCCTGCACAGCATGCTGCATGCGTGGGGTCGTTTGATCATGCTGAACAGGTGCGCTTCCGTACATGGGGCCAGCAGCGCTAGCATTGCTCATCGGCGCACCGAGCGGATTCGAGCCACCCAGAGGGCCCGCCTGTCCAAGCAAACCATTTGGTCCATGAATTGTGCGCGTCGAAGGGGCAACTGCGACAGGCTGGTGGATCTGCATTGGACCAGAGTGTGTCTGATGGGTTGCCTGTTCGCGCTGTTGTCGCTCGTGGAGCTCTCTATCCAGCTGCTCCGCTTCGCGCTTGATATTCTCTTCTTGCTGGGCGGCAGCCTGCTGGAGCAAGTGCGACTTGAGAATCTCGCGCTCTCTTTCCTGAGTCGCCTGCTCTGCTGATGCCAGGAGCGCTTGTTGCTGCTGAATCGTTTGCGATATGCCCGGCAACGAATATGACGATCCCTGAGAGCTCTGGTGGCTTTGCGCGCCAGGTCCAGCCTCCGAAGACGGCGGTCTTTGCGCGGACTGATGGGGCGACGAGTGCGGTGGTTGTGCGGTCAGTCCGGGCAGCGAAGGCAGATTCTGGTTATGCGCAGATGCGGCGTTTGACGAGTAGAACGAAGGGCCTGTGACAGATTCAGCAGTGTCGACAAACGTCACCTTGCATGCACTACATACCAGATGGCGGCGGGAGCGCCGGTCCTGGGCCCTGCGCGGGCGACGCATGGGGCGGGGGTTGCTGGTTCGCATTGTTCGCTCTGTCGACAGTCTTCTCGTCAGCCTCTTTCCTGTTAAACAGTGGCGCGTAGAGCAGCTTGAGAGCTTCCTCGTCCATGACGGCGACCACGGAGCAGAAGAGACGAATACGCACCCAAAGAGACCGGGCAGTCGCGGACCCTGGCCTTGGTTCTGGTCTGTTTGCTGCTGGCTTGGCCCAGACACTCCCGCCTGCTGTGACGGTGGCCACCCGTCGCGGTGTCCTGAATTCATTTTGGCTTCACACGATTCGTCGGCTCGACGGACGCCTGCAGAATGGCGGTGAAGTCGCGTCCGCGGTGGTAAAGGCGTGTCAAGGCCTGCTGAAGCTCATGGAGAGCTTGCGACGTCGCTGGAGAGACTGCGCGTGGGTCGATGCGGTCCGGAAAGGCGCTGGCCGAGGTGCAAACGATCAGGAGACGAACTCAAGCTGGCCCTGCTGTCGTCTTTGCGCGGAAGCAACGCCAAAAGGATGGGGAGAAAAGCCGCCAGACTATGCGTCCAGCTGCGGCGACTCCGGTGAATCTATCTGACGGGGTAAAGGTTGGCTTGAAGTGATGGCAGACAGCTGAAGCCATACCAGAATGCGTCCTCAGGGTTCGCGACTGGGGCGGCGCGGCGTTTGGGTTGTTCCTGCCGAAGCGGGTCTGTGCCTGCCTTTGACAGTGATGCAGCGCGTCATCCACCGGCCGACGTTCGGCTTCGGCGCAGGGCTGGCTGCTAGCCGCATGCCACAGGACGCGACATGTCTCGACCTCTACCACATGACACCCACATAGGTAGCTTGGCATCACGCGACTTGAACATTGCACTGAATGAATAGCACCTTGATTCGTGCTCGATGTGTTCATCATGAAGAATATGTCCAGCCCGCTCGGGCACCCGTCAAACTCCCAAAACGCCGTCGCTAGCGCCAATGAAGCACGCTCTATTTCACAGTATATGCCTCCTGACTTTTAGAAAATCCACTGGAACGACTCCTTGACTTCGAAGCTGACCTTGCTCCTGCGGCTTCGTTAGTACGTTGTAGTGAAAGTAAGAAAGAAACATACCTGATGTCTGCGCTGCTGGCACCAATCAGTACCTCAAATGCACCCTCCTCTGCGATCCATGCGCCAGTTTGGCCAAGGCTGGTATCGAAGTAGCCAACTGAATGCTTGTTGAGTTTCAGGGCAACATCCTTCGTTTCGCCAGGTTGCAGGAAAACCTTGCCGAAAGCTTGCAATTCCTTCTCCGGCCGCGGGAGAGTCGACTTGATGTCCTTGACGTACGCTTGCACAATCTCATGGGCAGCCACTGATCCAGTATTGGTCACTGGCATTGTTATGGTGATGCCCTCGGACTCTGAAAGCAGCGTGTTGTCTGCTGTCGGCGTTCCATATTCGAAAGTGGTGTAAGTAAGGCCGTGGCCAAAAGGGAAGAGAGGAGCGATCCTGGAGCGCTCGTAGTGCCTGTAGCCGACATAGATGCCCTCGCCGTAAACGGTCTTCAGGTTCTCACCTGGCCAGTTGTGGTAGGCCGGGTTGTCTTCTATCCGTACGGGGAATGTCGTTGGTAGCTTGCCGCTGGGGCTCGCATTGCCGAATAGCACATCCGCAAGAGCGTTGCCAGCTTCTTGGCCCTGGTACCAGGCTTGTAGAATTGCAGGAGCCTTGTGGACCCAAGGCATCGAAATTGGTGTTCCAGATTGATTGACAACCACTGTGCGCGGGTTTGCTGCCAGCACGGCCTCGATGAGACGATCTTGTGAGCCGTTCTTGGGCAGGTCCATAGTTTGCCTGTCGTAGCCTTCTGACTCCCATTCAGCGTCGAGACCAACAACGAGAATAGCAACGTCCGCATCTTTGGCTACATCGACGGCTTCCTGGATGCGGTCAATCTTGTCCTCCTCTTGGTATCCAATACGGCATCCTCCATAATCGTAGCGGCGGCCAATGACAGAAACCTTTGATGCCGGTCGCACTTCGTTAGTGCTTTCAATAAGAATCTCCACAGGCTTGCCCTCCTCTAGTTGGATTGACTTCAACACATCTTCAGACGCGGAGAACATAGCCTCGCCCTCCTCAGTCCAGTCCCAGTTGTCGATGAATAGCTCGCCGTTGATGAACATCCGTCCGGGTCCAACTGAGGCGAAGCTGAAGCTATGGTTGCCCGTCGATTTTGGTGTGAGTATAGTCTTGACCTTGAACGAGAAGTCCGGCAGTAGCTCCATGGGCGCAGAGTCCCATAGCCAGAGGTCTGTGCTAACCTTGTGCTGGACAACCGCAGGCTCACCCTTGAACCTATCGCCACGGTAATACTCCAGCCGTACACCAGTCTCGCCCGTCTCTGTCTTGCAGTATGGCGACGCAAGTGGCAACCATTTGGCATTATCACAGCCCGGCGCAAATGTAACCTCGCCCTGGAATCGGTTCTGTACTCCGTCCCAAGGTGTTGTCTTGTAGTAGGGGTTCAGTCCTGCGCTTCCGCCTCCGCTCGCAATGGATCGCTTGACATTAGGTCCAATCATCGCAATCTTCTTTGTGTTCCGGATGGGCAACACATTACCCTCATTCTTCAAAAGCGTCAGTCCCTCAATGCCGGCCTGCAGAATCAAGTTGCGCGTCTCAATATTGTCAATTGACTGTTCGGGTTCCTCTGGGGTCATGTTGCCCAATCCCTTCACGCGATCTACAAGGTAGAGAACTCTGGCAGCAGCATCTTCGATGTCTTTTGGGTCAAGTTCGCCGTTCTCAAGGCACTCCTTCACCTGGTCGACCTTTCGCCATTTTGATGGGCCGGGCATTTCGATGTCAACACCGGATTTCAGCGAGGGCGCGGTGGCATAGGTACCAGTCCAGTCTGAAATGATTGTGCCATCCCATTCCCACTCGCCACGGAGAATCTCCTTGACGGTGTGTTCATACTCATCAGCATGCTTGCCATTGATCATGTTATAGGCACTCATTAGCGCCCACGGTGAAGCCTCCCTGACCGTGATTTCGAACGGCTTAAGATAGATCTCTCGAAGTGGTCGCTCAGCAATGATGGCATCATATGCTTGACGCTCAGTTTCTTGCTCGTTGCCAACGAAATGCTTGATCGTGGCGGCGACACCCTTGCTCTGAAGGCCGCGTACATAGGAAGCAGCTAGCTTTCCCGTGAGGAACGGGTCCTCGGAATATGACTCAAAGTTTCGACCACCAAGAGGCGAGCGGTGCATGCATACAGTAGGTGCAAGAAGCACGTTAGCACCGCGTGCCTTTGACTCTTCTCCTAGGTGCCGGCCGATCTCTTCCATCATGTCCACATTCCACGTGGAGGCCATGGAGATGCCGCAAGGGAACAGGGCAGCCTGGTCGGATTAGCTCGTACCGAATACCGTGCCAAGGCGGAGGACTTACGGGTGTGCCGTTAGTGAAGAACTCCCCTCGAGCGCCATTGGGTCCGTCTGACGTCTTGATCGAAGGAATACCCTTTTCTGGGATAGCCTTCGTCCGCCAAAAGTCCGCTCCTGCGAGCAATGAGATCTGCAAGGGTCAGCTTACCGAGCTCAATACCGCCTTCTGCCTCCTCTGCATAAATTAAAATAGTCATGCGGAAACGTTAAGCGAATTGCAACGATAGAGATGACCCAAATAGCCAGCGTCGCAAATGTCGAGATCGTCATCGTCGGAGTGATACTTGTGCAGGAAAAAAATGCTCAAATCGTTCCGTACTCTTCCGAAACGCGTTTGAAAGCATGCGGATATCGGTCTATGGCATCGTCCGATGGCGTGCCTCAAAATGTTGGGTTTCCAGGCTTTTTCGGTGAATGACAATAAATGGTACGTACCTGCTCCTCCAAGGTCAACTTGGCGGCGAGTTCTCTCGCCTTGTCAGTGGGCTGCTCCAGCGAAAAGATCTTCTTGCCAGCCATGGCGTTCTCTTCCAACGGGGAGTTTTGATCTGGTGTCGTGGCGGGCGTAAGGGACGGTGTGTCAAGCGGCACCGGGTGGATCTGGATACTGGCTTGCTTTAAGTCGATGTGTTTGATTTCTCCTTCTGCGGGGCTGACATTTCCCAGGCTGATAGTAGCCATGGTAAATCTAATTGAATTGTGTCCTCAGGACTTCGGAGATTCTGCACGAACAGCCGCACTTGTCGCCACTGCAGCCGGAGCCGTATCGTAGTGCTGTCGTGCGGTGAGGAGGAGGAAGAAGGTCGAAGCAGTGATCTCAACAGCTGGACGAGCAATTGAAGTAGATTGTCATCTTTTAGTACTCGCGCAATGTTTGGATGCGACTATCAATTGACGCATAGGCCATCGGAGCGTGGACCCAGCAGACACGCTCGAATATGCGGATGTATTGTGAACAAGCCTTGTACCTAGCGACGGCCCACAGGCACCACTCAGATCTGCACCTGGTTGCCATTGGCCGGCGGAACGGCAATGAACCGAAGAAAATGCGGGCCGGCATCGATCTCTTGTTGCAGAGGCTCTTTAGTTGATCCAATCTAGGTCACGTCTTTTGGGGCTTGCCTGTGGCGACTTTCAGGGTACATTGCGAGGATTGCGGTTCTCCATGCAGCTATCTGCAACATTCTGATTGGCCAGAGGTACAATCAACCCAGAATTGCCGCGCTGAAGCATCACGAAAGGGTTGGGCGTATGCGCTTTGGGCCAGTCGTGCAGGCCTCGCGGCAATACCATCCTCCACTATGGTAAGCAGCGCCGCCTCTGATTCGACGCCACGAGCCTTGAAAGTCGGTGATAGCGGTCCTAGACTGCGAGGCGGGGTTATCAGTTGGTGGAAAAAGTTGTGGGAGGTTGTGGTTTGCCGGCCCTGGCGGCGTTGGCGTCCGGACATCCAAGGATGACGGGCCGTTGTTTCCGCTAAAACTCCCGCGCCAAAGAAGTCTGTCACGTTGTCAAGCCTCCGCTGTGGGCGTCGGCCCGCCAAGCGGCTCTTAGAACACCTATCTATCAACATCGAACCAGGGCGAAACACCCAGCATCCGCCCAGCATGCGCGTGGAGTACGCGTATCCGAAGTCCAGACTCCCAAGCCCTATATCAGCCCAACACCCATTCAATACGCCGATCACATGTCAACATCCTGATCGCAATAGTTCGTACCGCAGAGATGCGTAGAGGCTATTGTACCAGGGTTCCTCGACCGCAAGTTCACTCGCTACTAACGCCTCACCCGCACCCTCTTCATCACATATCGATACCAATTTCTCCGATGTGTTACAGTGATATTAAGTTGTGGTTCCTCAAACGTCCTTCATTTCACGTCGCGTGGCTTCCGGTATCTACATGTGACCATGGGCGATATGGTACGAGGTACTTTGCGATATGAGGTTGGAGCCTGTGACCCCGCTCTGATATGACGATCTGATCACATCCATGTTGGTACGTTCACAATATTTGCACAGTACAAGGAAGGTTACGTGTACTTGATACAGCGTCAGCTCGTAGCGACGTAGATCCCTTGGATCTGTTGAAGATTGCTGATGTCGTGTAATGGGAACATGGAAGTATGGAGCGGTATGGTCTATAATGTCTTTGCATTGAATGATGACGCTCTTCGCCTGTTGAGCTTGTGTCACTGGCACGCTAGCTACATCCCCAAAGTTCATTCCATCAATGCTCCTTTTGCCTCAACAACGAAAAGGTTGACTGTCGAAGCAACGAATCGAAACACGTCGGAACAATACACAGTTGTGAAGGCCCGTTACCATCACGATGCTCGAATCTACCAATCATCGCCTCCCTTCTGCCTCCCCTGCATCGCCGCCTGTCTTTGTCGCAATGCCTCCGCTAGTCCACCAGCAATGCTGCCGCTGCTATCCCTAGCGCCCCCACTGTCAACCGAGCTTACTCCGCTACCACTATAGCCGCTGTCCCTCGCGGAGTCCCCAGGGCTAGGAGCGGGCTTCCTCCCTACAGGGCGTTTGGTGGGCGGAGCCGGAGGCTTGGCTTTCCCATTAGCAGGGCGCGCTGGAGGAGCTGGGGGTGGAGGTGGTGGAGTGGGTTTGTATTGAACTTCTTCAAGATAGGCAGAAGGAGCCCACCCGGACGCTGACTTATCAAGACGCGATGCGAGCCACCAACCTACGTATACATCGTTAGTGATCTATCCTCTTGGCAGGTAGGTACGCGGAGACTGGCCGCGTAAGTACATACCATTATTCTCCTTCTGGGTAATCAGGATGATCTCATCTTTCCTAATGCTCAGCTCACCAGCCGATTGTCCTGCAAAATCATACAAGGCCTTGTATGTCGGCTCTTGCGGAGGAGCTGGAGGGCCTGCAGGCGGTCCAGGCGGCGGAGGAGGAGGTACCCGTGACGTTGCTGATGCATTGCGTGCATGACCCGTGCCATTTGATAGTGCTGCCACTGGCTGAGGCACAGGCCTTGGCTGCTGCGCAGCAGCATGTATTGCAGCTGGCACAGGTCTCGGTTGCGCTGGACGACTTGCGAGCTTTGATGGTCCGCCGCCTGGGCCACCGGGCCGTAGAAGTTTCCCCTTCGTGATGGGTTTCGCAGCGATCTGTCGTCCTTTAGGCGTAGCTTTTGATACGGAATTCGGCGGCTCTCCAGGTCCTGTGTGTATTGTGCCGCTTTTGTACAGGTCGTCACGCGGTACTGCGGGATCTTTGATAACTTTGACATGGGCTGGCTTGCCGGGCTTCTTGTTGTACTCCACCCTATGATTTGTGAGCTGGTACAACTTTACGGTGAGTTATTCTGAGACTTACGTGTCACCTATCTTCAATGTCAATGAGCCACGGAGTACGTTGGTGAGGTGGGTGAAGAATTCTGTCTTGAAGATGCAGTTGACAAGTGGGTCTGGCTCTTGCGGTGAGCCGGCTCCAATCGCAAACCAGTCATCCTTTAGTGTCGAACAGCTGATGTACTTGATCGCACCAACAGGTATCGTCCTCTCGGATTGGATCTGAACCTGCCTGTTCACGAGCACTTGCTTAACGAGGTAGACGTTCCTCTTCGTTAGGACCAAGGTCCGAGGCTCCGGCTTACTTGAGCGTCCTAGCTTCGAAACCAGCACTTCCGCCCTACATGAGAAGGGCACTTCCTCGCTGCCCGATATCCCGATGGCGTTGGCAATCACCTCACCGGGACCGCCTTTGTTGCCGATGCCAAGATAATCGCCCATGAATCTCCGGTAGCCAACCAGACTGTATCTTCGCCGTTCTTTGCGACCTTGGAGGACCCTGTGGCCTTGATCACGAAGTTGAATGAATTCCTTGCCGCCATTGAGGCGCCGCCAGAACCGCTGTATACGTATTGCGCATTCCGACCGATATCGTAGGTAGTTTCGCCAAGCTCGCTGGATTCGGATAGCCATGTTGTGCCAGTACCGGTCACGCATTGTCTCTAGTGCGAAGAGTGTTTCTGGCGTCTTGATAAAAACCTTCGTGACGCCCATCTGGAACTCTTCAGACGGAATGTTGGTGTCTTTGAGAATTTGCTTGGCACCTGTCTCATAGTCGCCAGTCCAGGTATACTCGCCGGCATACGAGCATTTTGGTGAAAGTAAGAAAAACCGCTCAACAAATTTGTCGAAAGTCTGACGGGATGCGAAACCAGCTCTTCTAATCCGAACGTTCTCCTGTAAACCAAGATATTTGATTTGATGAAGTACATTCGGCTCATTGTATTCCTTGGGGGACTTGTTCTCGTTTGGCTTGATAGTACGGATGTAGGATGGTCGAGCCTGCATGAGGGTTGTGACCAGGTCATTTGCAGAAGCCTTGATCTTATCGCCGGCCGTTGGTGGCCTTCGTCTGTTGTCCTGGTCGACCTGATTCGGGAAGAGCGTGTGTAGGAAGGGGTTGCCGCTGTTGCCCAGGAGGTTCAGCAAGTCCTTCAACAGCTGATCCTTATTCTTGTCAGTCATGCCATCAATGGCATAGGACACGTCGCCAGCATAGTGCTTGATGACGAATTGACCTTGACGAGGTTGGAAGTTGGGATTCGACGAGAGCGCATTCAATCGTTGAACAAAGGTTTGATCGGCGGCGGTAGGATCTGCATGGGCGGTGGCACAGGCATCGTTGAGCGCCGCGAAGACACCCGGTGGTCGCTTTTCCTCAATCAGTTCGCAGACTACCTTGTTGTCAAAGTACTTGATCGGCGTCCATTTAATCTGTTCGCGCTCGTATTCTTCCTGCTCTGCTTTCAACGTGAGCTGGATAAAGATCTGCTGCAGCTTCTCGTTGACGTAATTGATGCATAGCTGTTCGAAGCTGTTGCGCTCGAAAATCTCAAATCCGTAGATATCCAGGATACCAATTGAATGAGCGGTTGCGCCTCGGGCCTTTAGCGAGACGTTGACCCGCTCAACAATCCAGTCGAAGAGGTTGAAGTAGATTGCTTTTGAAAGCGCATCTCGTACTGCTCCCGCTTGGGCGCAGTTCAGCGGCACATCGTACACCGAGCCTCTCCGTCCGCCGCGACTTGTTTCCATTATCCGGATTGTGAGCGCTTTGTTGACGTGTGCAGATTCCACTTCCAGCAAGTACGCGACGAAGTCTACGACTGACTGGTCTGCGATTTCGGCGTTCCCTGAATTGTCTTCCCGGAAAGATACATTTCCTAACCACAGAATCGCCGCAATCATCCGAAAGATGTTGTCCTGCTCTGCTTGTTGTAGACCGATAACTTTCATGGCGTTGATTGTGTCCTTGAACTCGGCGTGATCGTCGATTCCTTGCACGTCGTAACATTTCGATCGGCTCGTGTATAGGTAAGATTGTGGCTGTTGTAACCCGAAGAGTTCTGTAACCATCAGCCGAAGCCACTCGGTGCTCGTGCGGTCTCGACATACCTCGATACTGCTGTGGCGCTGCCTTTGTGAACTGGTAGAAGATGTGGAAATTTCGCTCGTTCATGATCTGGCCTACGACTCTCGACTTCTCAAGGAGATAGTTGTTGATGTTGGCTCCTACAGGCTCTCCTTGCGCATTGAAATGAATCTCGAGGTACTTTCCGAACCGCGAGGAATTGTTGTTCCGCAGTGTCTTTGCGTTTCCGAACGACTCGAGCAGTGGATTGGTGGCCAGCACCATGTCCTTGATCTCCTGGATCGAGGAGTTGGTCCCACCCGAGACATTCGCAATGTATTGCATCAGTCGCTTTGCGGCTTCTGTCTTTCCTGCTCCAGACTCTCCCGAAATGATTACGCACTGGTTTTCCTTGTATGCGTTCATGTTATAGTATGAGGACTCGGCGATGGCGAAGACATGCGGGGGGACCTGCTCTTGTCAGCTCGGAGCACCAATTCGAAGCCGTGTGCCGCACCTCCAGCCTGTTCTTGCCCTTGTAGCTGTCCAGTACTTGGTCTGTGTATATGCCCACTGCCGCCTGTCAGTACCTTTCGCCCGTGCACTGAAGCTTCCACCTACAGTCGCGGAATGGATTCACAGACACCAGCACGTGTCCGATGTATGTCTAGACCTCCGTCAGTTGCTGTGCTCCGTCTATCTCCGCGCATCGGTATGGCGCGGGGCCGTCGCTCGCAGGAGGACGCACGTAGATTTCGCCATTCTCGAATCGCTTCTTCAGATTGTCGTTGATGGCCTCGTTCGAGATCTTGCTGATCAGCGTAAGGTCTGAGACTCCGACTTCCTTCTTCTTGGTGGTCTCGAAGACGGCCTTCTTTGCGAATTGGGACGGCGGTGCTCCCCCGCCTGTCTCCTTCTTGCGCCCGGCGCGCTTTGATACCTACGTGCGGCTACAGTCAGTGCACTGCACCCTTCACTACAGTGAATGTGTGGTTCTACCTTGGGTGCCATGGCTGGTGCCCAACTGCAGGCGCAAGTTCGTGTGTCGAGTCGGCCGATGCGGATGTGGTGTGTGCTGCGATACTCGAGGGTGCAGCTACCAGTGAAGAAGGGCGGCGAGGGTGAATGGAGGAATAGGTGAGGAGTGTGGCCGCTCGTGTGTTGGTGTGTAAGATTAGCGGGCAGCGTTCCTAGGTCGATCTCCAGCGCAACGCATGTCATACCCTGCAGCGGTCGGCCATGTCGGAACTGCACCAGCCCCACGCGCCGTCGCACAGCCTCGCCTCTGACGCGCAAGCCGTTCGGGCTCGATTATTCACTCTTCTTTGCACCAATTTGCTTGGCTGTGAGCATTCGCCGCACATTACGTGTCGCTCAGTCACTCCTTAGGCACCCATATTTGGCACTTGTGGCCAGGCCCCGGATCAATGCGTCTTTGGAGACGTGCAAACTTCAATTTCTCGGGCACCTGCAACTGCGAGGCTACCAAATCCTAAACGCCATCCTCAACATGCAATCGTCAGAAATGAGCGTTCGAGCAAAGGAAACTCCAGCTCGCACAACATCGTCAAGCAAAAAGACGCCGTGAAAATGCCATCCCCAGTAGGAATATCCCAAACGCCGTCGCTTGCTGTGAAAACCTCGCCATGTCAAAATCATGAGAAAATGTCGCCACCAAAGCGCCCAACACTCGCCCAGTCGAGTCGTTTGGTCTCCTCCAGTCGCGGACCGGTCCACGAATGGTCCCTGGGCTCGACCAAACAGCCTATACCGCCCTCCTGACACCATTCTGCGACCAAGTTGTAGATGAACTCGATCTTTGCTCGGAGGTGATTGCGTTCTGTCAGCTTTTGGTAGCTGTCTTCCTTGTCCGCGGATCCGTACAAGAGCTGCTGTAGGGATGCTTGCAAGTCTGCGCGCGACTTCACATACTTCCACGGCACGTTCCTCGTCTCTGCTAGAACTGATGTCGCTTCCTGTTGGAGGCACAGGAACTTGCAGTATCCAGCATCCGCAGAAAGCACTAGCTTCGTGTGATCTGGAAAGTTGAATTGGAAGGACCCATCGTCAAAACCCCACACGCCAACATTGCCCAGGCGCTGGTAGAATTTGACAAAGTTGACGCGCTGAGGATCTTTTCTGAATGGCACTTCTTCCTGCGCGATGGTTGCACACATGTATTTTCCGAACTTGTGCCAAACCGTCCGCACTTCTTCAATGCGTCTCTTGTCCAAAACCTCGATTCGGGTCAGCCCGCGATCCTTCTTCAGTGTCGTGTAGAAATTGAGCGAAACACTTTTCGCTTGCTCTCGATTCTTCCCATGCTTTATCAAGTGCGAGTATCCGTCGGTGGCGAATGCGATTGTTACTGGATGCTGTTCATCCGCAGTCATGAGAGTTCCAACGGTGCCGTCGTCAAGCACATATCCGACGCCGTATCTTCGAGAGTAATCGACCCACTTGGATACGAAAGGCAGATGTGGAGGCTGGTCTCGTCTTGACTTCGTCGGCTTCTTGGCCAAGGCGCGGGAGAGGTTTTCACGAAACACTTCTAAGCGATTTAACACCGACATGGGGTCAGTGGCTGGCATATCTGTGCTAATGGTTCGGAAACGCGGCGCAGGTCGTGTTGTTGCTAGCAAAGGGGCGGGCTCTGCCTCCTCAATCGCTCGAACATTTGTCTTTACGATCCGGAGAGGCGGTAAATCAGGTAGGCCAGTCTCTACTGCCTTCGGCATCTCTTTCACCGTGTCTCTAATCGTCCGCGCTCGTGTAGTTGTTCTCGACTCTCTCGGGACCCGTAATGGGGCGGGCGCTACAGCTGTTGCCGCAGTCACTCGGCCTGGGTTCGATATCTTTCGCACTGCCCGAAGGCGAGTGGGCTGCTTATCCATTATCCGTATGGGTGCCTCAGGTTCTTGGATCGGCTCTACATTCTCTTTCAAAGTAGGCATCGACTGCTCCTTCTTGGTTATTCTAGGCAAGCGGCCCTTGGGTCTGTCGTTCCCAGTGGTAGACACCAGAGCCTGCCCCTCTGATGAAGATTCCTTCTCTTCTGAAATCTCGCTCAGCCCTCCAGTGGCTTGGTGCGGCCACTGTACGCGTGCTGGGAACGGTACGTAGACGCAGTCCTTTGCAAAAGGGATGTTTGGTTGTTTGCCCGCCTCGATTTCCTTCTGGCAGTCCTTCGCCACAGTCTTGTTTCTCCTGCTCCCGTATGCTCCGAATGACTTTCCAGGCTCGAACTCTCCCACAGCAGATGCCTTGCACATGGCCCACCACTCGTCAGTATATCCGCGCTTAATGGTCTGTGCCGTTGGTGGCCGGTTCTTCGTCCACTTTGGTATGCGGGAGGTGCAGCCACTATCGAGTTCGAGGGGAATGTACCCTAGTTTGAAGAATGGATGTGCAACGATCTGGTCGGGGGTCGGTCGTTCGTCTTCGTGTACAAGCAGTAGTGATACGATGTCGCGTAGGTCATCGGTGATCTCGTTTGCGAACTTGGCTAGGTCTGGCCAAGTGTATTCGCGGGCTTTCAGCTTTCGGTAGATGTCTTCGCGCTTCGCCGCATGGAAAGGGGCCCTTCCGACAGCGAGTGTGTACCTGCGTGTGTAAGTGTTGTTTCTCTACCACGCGGGTATGCCTCCTCACATCATGATCCCGATGGCCCATAGGTCCACCTTCTCGTCGTGGCCCTTTCCAGTCTTCTCCAAAACCTCGGGTGCAAGATAGTTGGGTGTTCCGCACATAGTCGTCCGTCGAATTGCGCCATAGTCGCTTTGCGAGACGAGCAGCGCGGCCAGCCCAAAGTCACCGACCTTAACGTTCATGTCACCGTCTAAAAAGAGATTGCCAGTCTTGAGGTCCCGGTGGACGATGTTTCGTTGGTGGAGGTATTTGATGGCGCCGCATGTTTGAATCATGAACCGTCGAATCTCGGGCATGGTAAAGTACTTTCGCTTCTTGATCGCGTCCGCAAGGGATCCATTTTCGCATAGCTCAAGGACAACGTAGGTGCTTGTTTGAAAGGAAAAGGCGCGGTAGAATTCGACGATGTTGGGATGGGCTAGTTTCGAGTGGATCTGTAACTCGGTCACAAACTGCGACGCGTCAGTACAAGTCGCGTATGTCTGGTCGAGACTCGTTGCACCTTTTGCGCCAGTTTGGGCGGCTCCATTTTGGATTTGACGATCTTCAAAGCGACTGTGGTGCTGGCCATGTGGTCGTGCTGCAGCAGCTTCGCGCGGTGGCAGATGGCAAAGCCGCCCTTGCCCAGCTGCGGGCCCGTCTCATACTGCAGTCCTTCTGGATCACGTACGATCTCCGGCGGCGCATCGGCGTGTACAGACGAGGCAGACATTTGGTTGTCGAGGTTCGAGATTCGAGATGCGTTACCGTTGATGTTCTGAAGTGCGGAACACTAACAAGCCGTTGGTTGCCAGGACGACGAGAAAACCAAGGCTTCGCTTCTGCTCTGCCCACTGCACGCCGAATCGAGCGCTCTTATACCATTTGTGCAAGCTGTATATGGACATGTATGCACCCAGGCTTCAGTTTTCGCATTCGTAGAGAATTGTTCTCCTGACGGCGTGTTGCCATTGCGGTCGTGCTAGGAAGGCGCGAATGACATCGGCCTGGACACCTCCGAGCTGCCCGCGAGCAGGCAACCTCGAATCAGCCATGAAGATTCAGCCATCCTCCAACATTTTCTTGCGCCCCGACAATTGTCGCAAACCTTCGCTGATGACACTGAGCATGTCTAAACTGCCATGATATGACGATCTCAGTCCAATTGCCCATAGCCTCCACCTACATATCCCCATAACACCCCAGCATGTCTCTGACCCTCAAGGTCACTTCGCTGTTCGTGCGAACGTTGGCAAAGCCCGTGGCCGTAGGACAATCACCCATATAAAATGCCACCGCTGACTTCCTCTAAGAATGCGATAAAACGAAACGCCCATGAGCACCAGCGCTTTAAACGAATCTGCGTCAAATTCGCACAGGGACTGCATCGCATCGACATGCGCATGCGCCTCGGCCTACTCCAAGATCCCGCCGTCATCGATCGCCAAATAAAGAAGGAGGTGCAAGCAGCCGAGGCAGCACGGCAGAAGGCAGCTACGCCCACAGTCAAGACGGAAGCGGAGACGAAGGCGGATGAAGCTATGACGGAGAAGGAGAGAGAGGCCATACGGAAGAAGGCCGAGGAGCGGAGCAAGCCTCGCATACGGCCGTTGTCAGAACAGAAAGCAATTGAGATGGGTGCAAACTTTGTTGCCGAGACATTCATTTTTGCGGTGGGCATTGGCGTGATTGTGGTTGAGCAATGGCGGCAGAGGCGGAAAGCAAAGAACGCGAGAGATGATATTCGAGAGGACCTGGAAGAGATGCAGAACGAGCTCAAGGCCGTCAAAGCAGAGCTGGAGGAGTTGAAGGCTCATCATCCCGAGCCTGCGTCGTCTGGTGGACTGCTGAAGTTCTGGAAGGGCAATGGAAAGAGCGACGAGAAGAAAAACGAGGAAAAGTCGACCGCAATAAAAACCGCGCCTGTCGTTCCGCCCACAACGCAGGCTTCCACGCTAGAGCCCTCAAGCAGACCGCCAGTAGACGTAGAGCAGCCTAAGGAAGTGTCAAATTCAGGCGCCACAAATGAGAGAAACGTGTAGAGTCGGCATGTTTCTCGTTGCGCCTGGACGAGCATGCTTCACAACTTCTCCCCTCATGATACCCATCTCAAACAAAAGTAAGCCTATGAGCCTGTACATATCAGTAGAACAAGGTGTGTAAAACGAATCAACAAATTTGGCAACAATTACTGCGGTCGACGGCCGTCACAGAATGACCTCAGGTATGTTCCAGCTATCTCAGAGTCTGCGCTTCGCTTTTTGGTTCGCTTGTCTTGTGAGTGCTTTTGTAGGCTCTCAGGTGAACACTGTTTGACATCCATCAGTGCGCAGATTCATAACGACCTAACCATCAAAGCCTCTGGACGATCACAAGAATTGAGTGGGAGAGCGTCCCACGGTTGCAGGCATTGCTCCTGCTTTCTCTGTACCCGCGCGCCTTCCCTGACATTGCTTCACCTCCTTCCTCCTAGGACTCGCTCAATCCACCTACATCCTTCGAGCTCACCATGCATTGAACTTATATATGCTGGCAAAAATCACCAAGCTCGCCGTTCACGTTTGCAGCACAACGATTTCGCGTCTCGGGGCTGTTCCTACCATCTGAGCCCTAAGAGGAAGGCACGCGACATCTGCTCCTCGTGAAGGGCTCAGTTGACTAACGATAAGAAGAAGCCCCGGCTTTACACATACTCTGCGCACCAGCGTCATCAATTGCAAAAGTCGGCATGATCAACAATCGAGTCTCAGGCACCGCCTCATCCGCGAATACCAGTGCATGCTCCGTGAATGAACAGAACAAGACCTTCCCAACCAATTCGAACAACGACAAAGCGCCCTATATGCAACTTGATGGCCCGGATGACCACTTCTCCTCAACCTTACCATCTACGTCAAGGACTGGCTTTGCACAGCCTCCTCCTCGCACCCAGCATCACAACCGACTCCAATTTCAGACTAGGCAACAGTATCAGCATCAGCCATCGAATGGTGCGAACCCACAAGGTCATGCCCGCCAGCAGCCCCGCCAGGCAGAGAATGCAGTAGCTGACCTCTTGCCGTTCTGCACTGGCGGATCGCCACTGCAGCAGGAGCAGATCATCGCGCTGAGTGATGTCGCCGGTAGTCTGAAGGAAGTTATGTTGCTCGCATTGGGTGCTGCGGCTGGTGATACGAGTTGTGTGGATAAGTTGGAGGGTGCTGTTGGTCGTGCTACGGCGCTCCAAATTGTGGAGTTCTTCGTAGATGAGTGGGGGGTTGAGTGAGTGCTAAGAAACGTCGATGGTATGGGAAGTCGATATGTCGAGAGGTGGTGGTGGCGATAGTTCATAAACCAGATGGGTAGGTTCAATTTTCCGAGAAGGATGTGATCTTAACAAGAAGACATCGGTTCGAGTTCTGGTTTCGGGGAGCTGGGGTGGTATCTGGGAAGCCGGGCCTCAACCTGTTCATACGATCTTAACATCCTGCAAACAGCGCTCATGTTCTGGCCAAGCTTCGCCCTGCATCAAGCCTTCCATAAACGCATGACCAACAAGAACATGGTTGTCGTCGCCCGCTTCTCGAAGAATGAGCAGGTTGTCCAACCCTGCGACTGCGAAAATATGGTCACCAAGCTGAAAATGTCCAAAGCCTGTACCGAGTGGTCGAAGTTCTGAGATCAACAGAGTTCTGTTGGCCATATTCGCACTGAAGAGACGGTAAGCTTCCAAGACATCTGGCTCGCAATCTGCCGAGACATCCTCGTTACGCTTCACGATTGTCGTTATTGACTCGTAGTACTCAGCCAGTTCAGCTTCGGTCTCTTGAAGGACCTCATTCAAGGCGAAGTGTGTGGTGCCTCGCGCAAATTTTACGATACTTTGTTCAAAGTCTGGATGAAGCTGGTAGAACTCTTGGCATTCGGCCATCCATGTACTGATGGTATTGCAGATATGTCTATGTCTATTCGACTTTGATGCAGTAGGGTCGTCTTCAACTAGAGGCTGGGCTTCACTCCCAATGTAGTCGATCGTAGCACAGTGAACGCCTTTGAGGCATATCATGTCGGCTGAGGAACGGAGGAAGGTCAACGGTGCGGAGGAACAGGCCGAGTATATCTGTTGTCCCGGGCCTGGGTCTCGGAATGGATGACTGATGACTGGTCGCTGGAGGTGTGAAAGAAGCTGTAGATCAGCTGCCCAACTTGGAAGATCCGGGGTAATATGTGCGGCGAGCTGGTCTCTCACAGCAGCCTCCGACGAGCTATAGCAAGCCAGATAGAGGATCTTCGCATCGCAACGGGAGGTCAGGGCCCAAGAGGTAACACTTTTATAGGTGCGAGCGACAGAGTGTGAATACTTCAACTTTGGAAACCGAAAAGACGCCTTTTCAAGGTTTTCTTGGTGTTGGGAAGATGTACGCTTGCTTGGCTGCAGAAGCGGTTTTAGGATGCCATAGAGGGCAATAATCTTATCCCTGGGATCAGAGCACTTGCGGCTCAGTAGAGCCTCGAGCAGATCGGAGAGCTCCCATTGTGTTGATTCGTTGCTGAATATAGTCTCTCTGAAGCGCGTAAGCCATCCCATGTTGAAGGAGGTCATGAAGCCTTTGGAGGCTTCAAAGTCGAAGATGCGTGGGTACCAGAACAAGCTGTCGTCGGCCATGAAAAAGATCCTCTCGTGCTTTACCCTGACGAATTCCTGAAAAGTCCACATACGATGGAACCAAGGTCGAGAAACGAATCTGGTATAGAGCGGAACAGAGCAGACTCAGTACGTGGGATGTTCGTTTGCAAAGTTGCACAAGCACTTACCATCTCTATCCCCACAATAGCGTTCAATCTGATCAAGCCAAACGACATTGAAGCTCTTCCCCTTCGAGTCAAAAACATCTGCACAGTCGTTATAGTCGGAAATTGTGATTAGATGGTCTCCAACGATACGGCATAATAAGTCTTTCAATTGTCCGTCGACCTCGCCAGTCCAAATCATCACGTTTTGCGATCTCGAATATATTTTGCCCATCTGGACCACGTTATGGTCTCGGTCTTGTTCTGACGCTTGGTTGATGCAGATTTGATCGATCCATATAAGTCTTTCTCCATCTCTCCGCCGAAGGATTGAGAGAATTTTCGCACAATTCTTTGTGATGAGAAGTTTCCTTCCATCGCAGAAAGACCCAATGTCGAAGGACTGGCCGTCCCAAGTGTATGAGATGGCGTCATATCGCGGCGGATCATTCAGAGACGCGTCTTCGAGGTCGAAGGAGAGTGGGTCTTGAAGGCGAGAAGCGGGATGTAGCCGCAGTAGCCTGAAGGATCCAGGCTCTGACAAAGCTGCAGGGTCGTATACGAACCCTGCATCTAAGCATCCTAGAAGAGCTTCTGAGCTGTTGTGGCAGACGCGCTCTTCTTGTGATGGCAAATGTTGCCCTCCGAAGTGATCGAGTCCTTCTGTCCCAAACATGATAAGGCTGCAAAAGGGCGAATCAGAGCGAGTTCGGCGACAACAGCGGACCTCTATCGTGATCGATGAACAACTACGTTAGTAAGATCTGATTGATTCGAGTGGCTCGAAGTTAATGGTCGTGCTGGCGTGAAGATGGTATCGCCCCAAGGCGAAGGCATATACTGCTAGCTTTTAAAAAATCAACTAAGTTGCCGACTACTAAAGAATTCACTTTGTCGCCGTTGCTAATCTTCCAAGCTTTTCGAACGAGGTCTCGGAGGTTTGGAGGTAACTTAGATTGCTTCCGGCTTTCTGGCGGCGTGACTTAAGTAAGATAGTATCGTGGACATATATAGCATAGACGACAACACGTATCATGAGACCGTTCAGATAAGTGTTGAATGTATTATCGCCGTCACCTGTTGCCGTAATGATCGGTAATTCGTGGCCTCCACCTCGATTAGGCTGGAAACTGTCGTCTTTGCTAACGTCGACTGGCAAGCTCCTGGGTATGAAGAACGCCGCAGGGCGGTTTTGCCATACTTCGCAAAGTAAACGTAGTTGGTCCGAGGGTATTGGCTTGGGCTGTCCGCGGGTCCATTCTGGTCCGATGTTGCAGCCGTAAGCGGGGGTCAATACCAGAGGCTGCAGGTAGGTCGCAGTCAGTCGACGAGCGATTCAGAGGCTGGGCAGCCTTATCGAGCCCCTCACTGACTGACACGTGTGACCAATGAACAGACGCTGAGCCGCAGTCCAGCGGCGTCATTTTATGCTGGGAGGGCGGCGATTGGCGGCCGTTGCGCCATGGCAGCAGCACCAAGCACCATCAATAATCTGCACAAGTGCCGTGGAGTGCGCTGCAGACCCCGCAAGCGCATCAAGCTACCGCTGAACCGTCTGCGAGGTTATTTGCGCGCGATACGTAACGGTGTCCGTCGGCCGCTGTTGTGCTCATGGGGTCATTTTGCGTCGTAGGGCAAAGCAAAATGGTCGCTGCCGCTCATTTGACGGACGTGTCATGTTCTATTGAACAACTTATACCTACCGACTGCAAGACCGAATACCCCTAGGGAACGCATGTGCGCAGACTGTGTGAGCATTTGTCTGTAGATGTGAGCCTAATGCGTGATGGGATGTTTACACCCCTTGCTTCGATCTGCTGCTGTGAGCCAAGCGACCATGGGAGATCCGCGAACGGCACGCGCGATGCGTCGGAATCGCTTACCGTAGCCAGTGTCCGTGATTCAATGAAAGTGAGGCTAAGTTTTGCACATGGCCACGTCACATCAAGTCCCAATACGGCGTGTAGCGGGCCGTTCCTTGTGCCAAAGGACCAACGAAGCTAACGCTACCAGCCGCCGGACTGCGGTACGGAACCCGTGGCGATCATGTTCAGCTTGCAGTTCAATTGTCAGGCCCACTTTTCTAAGGTTATGAATCTGCGATCCACGGTTCACGAACCAATGTCCGTGCATCACGTTCAAACACAGCCTGCCGCACAGGCCAAAGACGCTTCGACTGCTCTCCGCAGTTGCTGGTGTCATGCCGGCTGCCAGCGTTAGCAGAAGAACCGCATTCTCAGCCTGATGCATACCCACGCGTGAGTCAAGTGACGTTGTGGCGACATGGGATGTATCGTTGTGGGCTCACCGGTCTGACCTGTCGGCGTGGCGTAGCCTTCTATACACCCTCGTGAGTTGGAGTCTCTACGTGGTCTAATGATAGCCAGTAATGATATCGCGCATACGTACCTGGCGAATGAGCGGCTTATGCGCCGGGAAATGGCGCACAATCTCTCTTCAAGGCATGGGTTCTCGCATTTTACATGTCTGCAAGATAAATAGCCCTCGACCTTCATCGACTCCCCTTGTTCTAGACTAGTACTCAACTACCACATGGCTGCAAAATCACCCTCAAGTCATAAAAGGACAGATTCGGGCGTCGGTGGCACTGGGCCAGTTGCCGACACTCTAGCCACCGCGCAAAGCTTTTGTACAGCCGTGGCCTCTCTCGCAAATGAGCATGGATTCCAAGCGATCAATGACCTAGTAAAGTCAGTACCGGAACGCGAACTTGAAATCAAGATCAGAGACAAAACAATACGAGATCTGAGGGATGAGTTGGCCGCCCTTCAGAAGGAGCAGGATGTCTTCAACGGTCAGCAACTATCGAATTTCGAACGCAAATACGAAAAATGGAAAGAAGAGAACACTGCGCTACAGAAAGAGAAAGATAAGCTGGAAGCAGCTTTAAAAGAAAAAGACTCGAAGCTGATCGCACTGCAAAGTCAGCTGGTAGAAATTGAGGAACAGGTTGACGATCTCGAAAAGGAGAATGCTGATTTGACTACAAAAATCAAAGAAAGGGGTCAACAACTTGGATCACTCGAAGCGAGATTGGAACGTGCACTGGCTGACTTGGACGGACGAGCTGAGGAGATCGAGGAAGCACACAACCGTACGGAGGCACTTCAATGCTCTCTCGACAATGAAGCGAACCAACACAGAATGCTGAAGGAGGAGGCCAGCAAGATCCGATTGAGACTCAAGGATTTCATCCAGTTTTCGGTTAGGATTGCAGAACTTGATTTGGCAGATGTGTAAGTCACGAATGAATCATGCTACAGTTTACACACGCTGACGGCAGGGCTACAGTACTGTTCGCATGGCGCAACTATGGATAGTTGCCACAAAGCTAGTGGAGAAATTCTTCCGTCGAGACATGCCAGATAATGTCCTTAAGGTAGTGTTATGGTGGACCGATAGGATTGGTCCAGCTAACAAGCAGTCAGAGCGATTGGACTAGACTCCGGGACAATGACATTTTCAAGCACCAAATTCCGCTCCCTCAGTCCAACACGAACGCGGCAAGGAGAATGCGAACCGCAATCATTCTTGGAGTCCTCACACGACTTGTAGACAAGTTCATCTTCCAGCCAACTTATCTATTGGACGAAGAAAGCGGACTGCGAGAGGTCCTGCGCGATGAAGCAGCTAACGATCCAGTAAAGGAGCGATATACTCGGGGAATCCTTCTCTCCATGTCACCCGACGAACAAGAGGCCAACGGCGAAAGCATTGTGCATCATGTCGTCGAGCAGCTCCTCGACATCGCGAACGCGAGAGTATTGCTCACTCCAGAGGCTTCTGCTACTTTTTCAGAAGCATTGGAAGGTTTTGTACGACAGTGTCAAGAACAATGGAAGATCATTCAACGCGGGAAACAGAAACTGGAACCCAGCTTCGCTTATTCAGCTTCCTCCGATTACCCTTGGCAACTATTCGACGATACAATTGCTGATGCGAAAGACGAGAGGCATTCTGAGGAACTCTCAGCTACCACTGCTATCGAGAGCGACATTGTTCTGATTCCTCGCATCTATCATGTCAGCACCAAACCCGATCCGGATCCAATCACGCCCGGTTGCGTCCTACGCAAGACGCACTTCGATGCTGCAGCAGAAGAATTAAGGAACAGCCTTCCCAGTGCTCCTTTCACGCACGCGACTTCGGGTCGACACCGGAACCGCCCGAGGCGGGCAATGTCAGTGACTGGCAACAGTAAGCCTTTTTTAGTCTAGCACCACCGCTCAGAACGTGTAGGACTAAAATAAGGGCTGCGTTGATCTTTTTGCATTGTGGCAGATCATCAAATAGCACTGCGGGTTGGGTCGCTCCGAGGGAGTGATACTGAAATCGTATTGGTAAGACAGTCGGAGACTTGTTTCTTTGAAAATAACCCCTGACTTGCTCCGGCAATCGAATTCGATAACACACCGAGGCATTATTCATTACTCCTTTGTTTGTTATTTGTTGAATACTACTCAGTCAGCCGTATTCTGTGCTGCTATACACAGACTAATATACGTTGAAAGCAGCAACCTAACAGCCTTTCCACACGTGTAGATTAGTTTTGCTGCACGGATTACCGCCTCGCCGTAGTGTCCTAGCGGGACTTCTACTACGTTGTCTGCATTTCTTACATCTGCCGACAACGTGAGGCCCTACACATCTCCATTTGCTCTATAGTACCCATACCCCTGATAATCTTGCCGCTATCGCCTTTGAAGCTGTAGTCTCATATGTCTTCGTCTAGATCCTCTTGTGATTTGAAATTTGGAGCGGCTCGAGGCGGCATACTAGGGTCGGTCATATACCGCTACTGTTTCTCGATTATACAGTATACAACTACTGTCGTCGTTGTCGTCGCATGTGCATCCTGCTCTTGCAGGCGCAATAGAAAGTGGCTTCGCAGGAGGTAGGATTTGCCGTGTCAGGGCATGAAGTAAGTTTGCATAGATATGCCCACACTTTCCTAAGAGGCAGGTTAGCGTCGTCGATTTTATCGTCGTATTCACAAGGAATAGGATAGCTAGAGCTTAATGCGTCTTTCGTAGTGTTTCTAGTAACTAAACAATTAGAATAGTATCAACGATTAGATATAAAAACAATAGCTTTGAAGAATTAGAGCGAAGAGGTAATATACTGTTATACAAAACAAGAACATAGTTTCTTCTCGTACTTCAGCCTTTTATAGAGGAGTGTGTACCCTTATTTTTATTGTTGCGCAAATGTTGTTAGGTATGTCGGGTCACTGCCCAGGTCGTATCACCGACGCGTACGTTACAACGTCACAAAGTCGGAACAGTCTTTACTTTCGCCTTAACCACCTTTCGAGGGGCCCATTCTAGCCCGTCGAGAGGTGAAATGGGGTGCAAGAACGAAGCGCGTTGGATGCGGTCAATCGAGCGATCGACAACATAACCAACGTCGCCTCTTGCTACTAGCCGAACCTCCAAGGACAAATGTACAAACACCAAGATTATCCTAACGTGAATGCAAGCATCAGCAAGCAAGAGAGCTAAGATGCTAGAAGAGTTGATGTATCTCGGTACGGCGGGTTTCTCACTATCCGAGGAGGGACATCATTCATTATCCACTCCATGTGCAATCTGCCTTCTTTCGCGCTCACATCAGCATCCGCAAAGTCAAGATTATGCAATACGTCGAGCACTCTCTCCACGCACATTCACATGCTCGGTTTTAAAGCACAAGCCAAGTGCCGAGGCCAGTGCCGAGGATCCCACACCTCTGCCCTTGCAGCGTCGATCGCCCCGTGGGGTCGCTGTCTGATTGTAGTCAAGGCTCCGAAAGCTTGTGGTGCGGGTAAGATATCAGCGGCATGCTCGGCACGGAAAGGGTTGAGGCATGTGAATACCTAGGCATGTGTGTGCTCCCCCACATCGTGCACGTTCTCGTGGGGATGGAGTCTGGGGCTGGAGATAATACGAACCCCAGATCTAGGGGTGGAGACGTCGAGATTACGAATGTGGAGGCGTGAAATGAGCGGAAACAGAATGTGACAATATGGTTGTGGTCAAAGCTCGGCCGTGGAATCTGCTTGTCGTGGTTTAATCTACGAAATGAAAAGGTATCATACACCGTCCAACGCCTGCTCATCTACATCAAGTCTTCTGCCCCTCTTACGTTCTCTGTGATCGTGACTATAGTCCCTTACGTCGGCACGATGTTCGTAACATTGATCCCCACTGCGCTCAGTGCTGGGCCAACGTTCAAATCCAGTTTCACCGTATTACTCTTAATCGCCTCTGCATAGTAGCTCAAACTCTTTCCATCCTTGACACTCGAATTGCCCGTGATATCCAGCGGCAGAATCGCATTCTTGTACTTCGACTGGATCAAGCCGATGACGGTGAGCTGGTCGACGCGCGCCTGCATCGGAACCGTGTTGTTGCCTGGTCGCAGGACGAGGTTGGGCAACAGGGAGGTACCGATTGACTTTCCGTCGACGGAGAGGTTCATGGTGACGTTGCCGAGGTCGAGCGTCATGACGGATGGGTTGGGGATGTAGACTGTGCCGACCATGTTGGAGCCGTCGGAGAGGATGTTGCCAGCTCCGGCGAGAACGCGGATCGAGGTGATATTGAGGCCTTTGAGGTGGTTCAGACCTGTGAGGTGTTAGTGAGTGTGCGATTGTTGGCAGTGGGTTGACTTGCCTTTCATCACGACTACCTTGTTGTAGTCGACATCCATGCCAGGCAGGCCTTTGAGGTGAACTTGGGTCTTGCCATCGAGATGGACTTTGAACTCTTCGGAGCCCATGACGAATTTGGTGTACTCGGTGAAAGCCTCTGTGGATGCAAACTTCACGTCTTGGTCGACAGTGACGTGGGTCTCGGCTTCTGACTTGGCTGTGGGAATGTCGATATAGAGGAAGGGACTTTTTCCTTCCAGAGACAACGCCGCTCGGAAGCCATCGACAGTTGGGTGATAGCTGCTGCCGCTCCTGATTACACTCTCGAGTTTCAGGTGAACACCATCGGCTCCGGGGTTCGTCACTTCTTGCGATGTAACTTCTAGTGTTGACGTGTTGATTTCATGCTGTGCTTTCTTCGGAATGGCGACGAAGATGAGTGGCAAAACTATGACCAGAACAATGACGATGAGGACAATGCAATCTTGGATTGATTAGCTTCAGGGTCGATGCTGAGTGATGTATAGTGCTTACCGCACCACCAGAACTTCCTGCAATGGTTCTTCATTCGACCCTTCGCACCTGGCTGTGGTCCAGGAGGGTATAGCTTGTTCATCACACCACCTCTCTTTTGTGGCGAGCTATACACCTCTTCTGTCCGCGCTGGCTCCTGCTTTGAATCCATACTGCGAAAAACTCTTTGCGACGCAGGAGACTGAAAAAGAGAAAGGCTTCGGAACCGTCGAGGTCGCAAAGAACAACTGCTTATGGCGACGGTCGTTGTGCAAAAGATGAAAACAAACGACTACCCCAGATCTTAAAGATCAGGTGGTGCTCTTTGCGGGGAAAGCACCTTTATGACATTGGGGGTCCAAGGTCAAGGGCACCTGGACATCTGAAAAGCGGCAATCTCATACCAGCTCGAAAGAGGCGGTTCGCCGACACCAAGCGATGACTCGGTGTCAAGAGAAGATACGATCAACTGCAGGGGTGGATCTTCCTCTAACATGAGCGGTCATTCAATGTGGTGGCTAGTTTGGGAAGAAGTCCGAAATCCTTGCCACCTCTCCGCGAACAATACGATGCCGAGGCTGGAGCAAGCAAATCATTGGCACATGCTTCTTTTGTCTCCTAATGGCAACGGCGTTTTTAGTGGAACAGAAGCACATTGTGAGAGCGCAAGTGGCTAGATGCGCGGGAGCTACGCTGCTCAAGCACTCTTTCGCCTTTTGTCGCGGCAGCTTCGCCCTCACTTGAGCGCGCGACATTGTGAGAGGAGCATTGGCGAGCATTGGCACAGCGAGCGATGAAAGCACAGAGAGGCTCTGGATCGGATGGCGACCGCAAGTTACCCCGGGCCAAGGCGGGACCTAACGCAGTGGGTGACCATGTGCGGCTAGGCTGATTTGCTGTGTCCAGGGCTGCAACCAATGCCATGCATCAGCGGCCGGTCCTCAGCCTGTATTGAGATGAGGGTCTCCTTCCAGTACACCTGAAAGACCCCTTAGCAGACAGGCAATAAATCCGCTGCGGCGAGTAAAGGAGATCACCGAGACAGCATTTTCATGTGAAAAGTGCAGTGTTGAGGGGACTGGTCCGACTGGAGCGCGCACGCGACAGGCGCCCAACCAGTCAAGCACATGCGGTCGAAATGCGGAGAACCAGAGATATGTATGGTCGTGCCAGGACGGCAACGTATCAATCCCAGTGGCCCATGCGACAGAAGTCGTAGCTTGAGGAGTTTCTCCAGAGCAGTAACCACATATTCGAGCGCTTCATCACCAGAACTGAGTCGCACAGAGAAGACAAAATGTCGAGAAGACGTGGCTGGTGCTCAAGACGTTGTATACATGGGTGTGAAGTTAAAGCCACCCGCGTCTGTGTGAGACGCCTGACGATGACATCCCGAGGTGGTGGATACCTCGTGTTGGACTGCATCGGCGTAGAGGTGACCAGGGTATTCCCTTTTGCACAGGAGTCTATGGCTGGCGAACATTGTCCAGCAACGGGCACATCTGACGGCAACGGCAAATACTTCGTAGAGGTGAGGTTGACTTGGTTGTGAGAGAGAGAATCTGGGGAAACGGCGATCGCGGTTGAGATGCGCCAAGTCAATGCTTCGAAATGTGGGGCGACCTGATCTAAGATTCTCTCAATAACGAGGTCTCAAGTGCTGGTTGACCGGTTCGCTGCACACAACAATTCGCCGGCCAACATGTCGCAATCAGACGATGATGATGACTACATGAACATGACGTTCGAGGATGCGCCAAAGGGTCCAAAGTACGAAACCTCTCTCCAACGCGCCGCGCGCAAGCGCAAAGAGGTGCGTCACGTAAGCACAACGAGGATGCGTGTAGCTAACAATTGCTATAGGGCGAAGCAAGAGCGCGACAGAAGACCAAGGCAGAGCGCGAAGCAGACGCAGAAGCAGCGCGAGAAGCAGCATTGGCGACTGCGCTGCCCGAAACAAACAAGGGCTTTAAGATGATGGCCAAGTTTGGCTTCAAGCAAGGCGACGCCCTAGGCAAAGCCGAGAACGCGCGCAAAGAGCCTATACGAGTCGACATGAAGGGCGACAGAAGCGGAATCGGTCTCGAGTCCGAGAAGAAGCGCAAGTTTAGAGAGCAGTGGGAGCAGGCAGACCGAGACGCGAAGCGCTCGAAGGAGGAAGAGGGCGACTATGTCGAGATACGCCGGCTTGAAGCAAAGGAGAAGAAGGCAGAGAGGGATCTGGACAATGCGCAAAGGACCGCTGAGCGGCTCGTAGAAAAAGAAGCAGAGGCCAAAGGCAATCCACAGCCAGCGGAGAAGCCCGTGCAGGACGTAAACGTGATGTGGCGCAGTCGGGCGCGACGGAGAGCTGTTATTATGCACGAGAAGCAGCAGCGTCGAGAGCTGAACAACAGCATCGCGTCACGGCTACCGACACTGGCACCCGAGGAAGAGGATGACGATTCTAAGGTAGCACAAGGTCGGGATCTTGCGCCTTTCTATACTTCTCTCGAGAACGATCTCGAGGATGAAGATCCAGAACTTGCAGAGTTTGAGGCCCTGCCTGTTGCGGAGAGACTGCAAAAGCTTCTCGTGTTTCTTCGAGAGTCTTTTCACTACTGCTTGTATTGTGGGTACCAGTACCCCGATGCTGCAATGGAAGGCTGTCCAGGTGTGAGCGACGAGGAACATGATTGAGCCTCTTGCCGAGAGTCTTGCTTTATGAATTAGCAAGCTCCCAGCAGATGCACACTTGTCCTTCATGAACCGCCGTCGTTTGGCTGCTCCAGATCTGTAACACAAGGACATTGGAAGATCCAGCGGTGTTCACATGGCCCCGAGACACTGTCACGATGATCAGGGTGAGTTGGCAGGCCATACAGCCGCGATTAAGATTGTAATGAGATATATTTCTACTATTAGATAGAGATCTATGCGATGCATCCAAATCTCTGGTTATGATCTTCTCTTTGGCGCCGGTGTTGCCATATTTTCACTAGAGAGTTTATCGTTCGTCGTCACAGGTCACAACGCTTTGGCCCGATTCCGCACGTGCTTTCGCGATTGACCGCCGCGTCGAACTTCGCGACCCCAGCTTCCGTCATCAACATTCAGTTGGTTTCACCAAAACCCATCACCCACAACAAATATGGAGCATCAACGATGCTATATTTATGAGCCCTCGCAATCCGAAGAGCGAGCCCCGAAGCGGCAAAAGACGAGCAAATACAACCCACACGCTCAACTACCTGAGCGATTGCAGACATATCGTGCATTGTGGTCACAGCAGGAGGAGCGCATTCAGGTATTCTGGCCATGTTAAGCTGGCTTATGTTTTGACACTAATCAACGTAGAACACACTGGAAGGAGCCGACAGTGCGGTGCAACTGACAATTGTGAACTTCGTTTCCACTGCTAGTGGATCTCCTGATGAGCCGAAATTTGCGATTCCCACAGGCCTCATTGTGGCAGGCCCAAGTATCGCATCTCATGGACCTTTCTTCGCGCGTTTGGGCGAAAGGATCAGGAACGAAACGAAAAGTGCTTATGTCGTTTTAGCTTCAGGGGAAAGCCCCAACCTCAAGACGCTGCTGAAGAACCTCATCAAGAAAGTCACCTCGCTTATGGATGATGACGACGACGACGAAGATATGGATCGCCCTTTAAAATCTACGAGACATGGGCCGAAGCTTCTCAACTACGATCTTGGGCATATTCAAGAGTGG
>TARA_R110002003_G_scaffold110_17_pt1 | contig 30279 bp, 24 predicted proteins | sample TARA_R110002003 | Tara Oceans TARA_R110002003 (sample SAMEA4396441) | marine metagenome | biome: Westerlies Biome; feature: [SRF] surface water layer (ENVO:00010504); material: water (ENVO:00002006), including particulate matter (ENVO:01000060) such as... | depth 5 m | reverse complement strand
GGGCGCAGATGCGGAAGAGCATGCGGAGCTGGAAGAGGCCGGCGCATTGGAAGAGGACGAGGACGACAACGAGCCCGCAATCGCTGCGCCGAAGCGCCAAACCGCGCCAGAAGAAGGATACACGGATCTTTACCTTGACACGATCGATCGCAAAGTACTCGACTTCGACTTCGAGAAGCTCTGCTCGGTCACGCTATCCAACATTAACGTCTACGCCTGTCTAGTCTGCGGGAAATACTATCAGGGCAGAGGGCCAAAATCACAAGCATACTTTCATGCGCTGGAAGAAGGACATCACGTGTATGTCAACATGGAGACGAAGAAGGTCTACGTTCTGCCGGAGGGCTACGAAGTCAAGTCGAAGTCGCTGGACGATATCAAATTCGTCGTGGATCCGCGCATGAGCAAGGCGGAAGTTGCGCGGCTGGATAAGGAGCCAAAGGTGTCATGGGATCTGTCGAATCGAGAGTACATACCAGGCTTCGTGGGCATGAACAACATCAAAGCGAACGACTACTTCAATGTGGTCGTGCAGGCACTTTCACACGTCGTACCATTGCGCAACTTCTTCATGCTGGAGGACCTCTCAAGTCGGCCGCAGATTGCGCAACGGTTCAGCACATTGGTCCGCAAGATCTGGAACCCGCGGGCCTTCAAGACTCACGTATCACCACACGAACTGCTTCAGGAGGTTGCGCTGCGCTCATCGAAACGCTTCAATCTAACAGATCAAGCGGATCCCGTTGACTTCATGTCATGGTTTCTGAACAACCTCCATCTCGCAGTTGGTGGCTCGAAAACCAAACCAAACTCGAGTATTGTTCAGAAGGTGTTTCAAGGAACGCTCAAGATTGAGTCGCAGGAGATCACTGCACGCGCAGATGCTGGCGACCGGTTGCGATTCGAAGACGCTGCCGTGAAAACCGACATCTCCAAGTTCCTCGTACTCACACTCGACTTGCCCGCTGCGCCCCTTTTCCAAGATGCGTTAGAAAAGAACATCATCCCGCAAGTACCTTTGACCACTATACTTGGCAAGTACGATGGTATGAGACCGCAGGAGAAAATGAAGAACCGCGTAAGATACCGCCTGCTCCACCCGCTACCACCCTACCTCCTTTTCAACATCAAGCGCTTCAGCAAGAACAAGTTCGTGTCGGAGCGCAATCCCACCATCGTCACATTTCCAACCGTTTCCCTCGACATGTCACCCTATGTCGAGCCCAATCCGAAAGAATACCCCCCTGGTGAGCCCATATGGTACGATCTCGTGGCGAACATTACCCACGAGGCTGTCAAGAAGAAGGACGACAGTGTCGAGGGCGAGCAGGAAAGCAAGGTGTGGCGGGTACAGCTGAAGGACAGGGCACGAGATGAATGGTATGGCATTCAAGATCTATTTGTGGAGAAGGAGCGGGGCGAAACGCTCTTCACCAAAGAGGCTTATCTCATGGTGTGGGAGAAGCGGAGAGGGCAGCAGCACAATGGTGTGGTTAATGGGAAAGGCAAGGCAAAGGCTTGAGATGACGTAGAAGAAGAAGAATGTACGAATATGTAGAAGTTGGATGGACCTGAGATACCACCACCACCACCATTACTCCGCAAGGAGTCCTGCAACACAAACAAAGGCACTCATTAAGTATATGTGTATCATGCAATTTCTCGCTAAAAGTGCTCCAACCATGCCCAAGCTAGTAGTCTCTACCAAATAATCCCCCTCCAGTCAAAACTCCCATCAATGCTCCTCCACCTCTTCTCCTCCTTCTTGCCCATCAACGCATCCCACCCCAACATCACCCCCAACAACCGACAACTCATGCTACTAACCGTGCACACCACCGTATCCGCCTTCCCCAGCACCGCCATATCCATCAAATACGCTCGCCCCACCAACTCTCGCAGCCCCATCGCCTGCTCCGACACCTCCGTCTGCGCCTTCGCCATGTCGTTTGCGTTGGCGACGGGCTGGCCCAGGGAGAAGAAGACGTCGCGGAAAAACCCGCCTTCCCAGCCCGTGATTTCGTCGATCCAGGGGTTCTTCTTGGACGGGTTGGACGCTTCGAGGGCGGCTTTGGTGGCGAGGACGATGCGGTCTTGGGCGCGGATGCTGTTGAGGCCGATTTCGGGGGAGGTGTAGACGAGGGGGTCGTCAGAGGCTAGGATCATGAGGGATGAGGTGTGGCGCTTTTCTTCCTTGGTGGACTTCTTCGAGTGCTTGGATTCGACGAGGTCGATGTAGATGTCGCGGGCCGCGTCGACGTAGCGTGTGAGCGGGATGTAGTCTTTTTGGTACTGGTACTCCATGGGGTGCTTGTCGCCGTGGCGCACGTGCAGCCCGATGCTGATGCCGCCTTGCTCTTTGATCTTGCCGTAGAGCTCGAGACTGCGGTTTAGGACGTACTTTGCGTCGTCGCCTTTGAGCTTGAAGAGGGCTTCGTAGCCGGTGCGCGCGAGGGCGAAGATCTTGTGCTGACGCTCGACGCGCATTTTGCGTGCGTCTTCGTATTCTTCGGTGAAGGCGTGGCCGAAGGTGGACTTCACGGTAGCGCCGGAGACGACAATGTGGCGTGCGGTATGCGGGCAGGGAACCATATGAGATGCAGGAGGTGGGAGACAGCCGGTGGAGGGCGGGGGCGCGAAGTAGGAGGAGTATCTACCATACGGCCTGCCTTCGTTAGTATCTTGACGCTTAGAATGACTTATGTGTGGGAAGCTTACCAGCGAGTATCGTCAATGAAGAAGGAGCGCTTCTCCGCCATTGCCAAACCGTACGACATCCAGAGACGCATCAATGTGTTACCAAAGCCTGCGTCCTCTGTCTCCATAACATACGTCAAAGTCCTGTCACAGACCTTCTGTCCGGTGGTCGAGGAACCATCCGCGATTGACTCGTCTTCCACAAATCCTTTGGGTCGCCCTGATACTTTTGCTGGAGGGAGTAATAGCTGATCTTCTGCTTCCTGAACATCGATGTAATATCGGTCTTGTTGGTAGTAGTTCAGCATTCGCTTCGCGATGTTCTGAGACTGCGCTTCTTGCCGTATCGATGTTGCAAGCTCCATCGACTGCTGGCATATATCTCGATATTGGGCTGGTTGTAGCGGGAAGTCAAGATTTGATGGAATTGACACTGTCCACCTCATCCTGCCCTTTGCGTCTTGAATCGCAACGGCAGACGGTTCCTTTGGCAATTGGCTACCCGAAGCCATTTCCCATTCTTCTCCATCGTCCATATAACTCGCGCTTTGCTGCGTATCGGTGTACAATTGGCGGAGGACAAGCCACAATATGAAAGCTACTCCGCAGCAACTGATTAGAATTCGCTTTACTAGTCGAGAATGACTCTGCTGTGTCGGCTTTTTTCCATGTCTTGGAATGAGTGATGGAAGGCTTGGCGATGCCGGAGGAGAACGGGATAGCAGCCCACGGCGAGATGCTACCGTTGGTGATAGAAAAGCTCCAGAAGTAGCCGACTGCGGAGGAGGGCTAAGCTGCGAATAAGCTGCCGTTGACTGTATAGACAGATTCGGGTTCCGTCTGGCATGCATCTTGGACAGCTTTTGAGTCGCTTGACCAAGCATGTCGAATGTTTGGGTCGCCCGGATCGAATGTGGTTCCTCGCTTTACGGATCGACAGAGTCGGTCAATTCCAGCTGCAAGTCTCCCAGGGAAAATGAGCTATTGCTGGCTAGGAAAGAAGCTCCGCGACGATGATGACCTGTCCCTGCAGGTGTTGCGTAACGCGAGAAAAAGAGGGAACGAGGCAAACGTCAAGATGCCGTGCCGTCAAGGAAAGTAACGAAGGTAAAACAACAAAAAGCCACAAGAAGGATAATGGGTATGAAGAAGAAACAGAGGACACGAAGAATGCCGTGTCTGCCTCGCTTCTAGGAAATCATGCCAGATGAAGGGAGCGGGCGGCAAACCAGTCGAAGGAAGTAACTCTGCCGCAGGAAGCGCTTCAAAGCGTAAGAAGTTTCACGCCTAGGACAAACCAACAGATGATCTCCATCAAGGAGCGGCGCGCAACTAACAAAGTTCAGGAAGCCAGGCTCGTGAAAGCGGATGTGCAAAATTGCGGGATCAAAGCAACAAGCCAGAGTTGCGGATGCGAGAGATCTGATCGCTCTAGCGTCACGGCCCAAGCCTCATCCAGGAAGGACATCGAAAAGCACACCCGGAGCGAGGACCGAGTTGAGAATGCGTGATTCCGCGGGGGCAGAGACGCGCATCTCAGACGCTGTCGTGGCCGCCCTAGTCGTTTCATGTCTGTGTAACGGTCTCGAGATAGACCATGGAGCGAACCGCGCTCAGTTTAGCTTGCGGCGCCGAGCATCATGATTCGGAGCTAGCGCTGCACCTGGCACGGACACTTTCGCAACGGCTGCCAGCGAGAGGTCGCCCTCTTATACCGAGCTTCATATAGAGAGATGGAGTGACATAAGCCTCGCATGAACATGTCACGATTGATATGAACATAGCTGCAAAGCTGCCCATTGCAGTAAGCACGACCTTCGGCATTTGCCCTAATATAGAAACTCTACAGCTACAGTGCCACTAAACAAGGAACCTTGCAGAAAAACGGGGTATCAGATCGAAATGCGTCCCTCGGCAAGTCTTGAAGAAGGAAATGGAAAAAAAAATACAGATGCTGTCCCCGCGGTTAGATGTTGGTACATAGACATAGCAAGTCGCCTTGCGTTCCGTTGCTCCTGTATCCGTGCGGTTTTCCCTGTCCAGTCCGTTTGCGCCTTGCGCTGCCTGCGCATACAGTGAGAACATGAAGTACTGTCCTACCTCGCTGGCGTCTCATCCTCATTACATTATCTTCATGTTCTTTTCGTTGTTTCGATTTTTGGCGTGGTAAAGCGCCGATTGTCTCTCTTTCGTACGACATGCGGACGCGCCTTCTGTGTCCTTACTCTGGATACTATCGGCTTTCACTGACGGGCATCAGACTTGTTCTCTTTGCTGCCTTGTCGACTCGGGTGCCAATCATTTCGTCTAACATGCGTGTCATCTCCTCGATGTTCTTTCCTGTGTTGTTCGTAGGTGGAGGCAAGAACGGCTTCGGACTTGTCGGCGAAGTCGGCGCTTTGGCTACTAGATTCACGCTGCTGCTGTCACTCCGGTTGTATGATGAAGTCCGGCGACTGCCAGGGGATCCGTCGCTGCCGACCTCGTGCGCAGTTTCACTCTTTTTTCGGGCCGATGTGAGCGCTGAGATCATTCGCTCCTTGTCTTCCAACTGTGAGCGTAGGTTGACAATTTCTGCATCCTTTTCGGCAATTGTCGCGATCAGCCCACCATCCTCGCTACCTCCGAGTTTGTGTGACAAAGTCATTGAAACACGAGAATGGCTCGATCTCCGAGCGTGCATTAATCGCCTTTCCAGCGTTTGAATGTATCGGTTCCTCTCTGCGAGATCTGCCTGCAGTGAATGAATCTGCACGGCTTGACTTGCCATACCGTCTCCATTTTCTCCCACCGAGTCGTCCTCCTCAGAGCCATCCATTGTTAGGCCTGCTTGTGCATTCTGCTGAGGTACCTCAAGGGTAGCGTGACTTGCCGACGATCGGAGAGAAGATGGTCTCATATCTGCATGATTGCTCACGCCGGAAGTACGTTGGAAGCCTATTTGTGAAAATGATCGACCGCTGTTCACACCGATACTCTTGGAACTCAAGATCAGTCTGTTGAGATGCTCGATGCGCTCCTTCAAAGCAGTACGTGCTAATTGCATCTCAAGCATCTGTTCCTCGTGTCGCTGTTTGTCTGCGATTTCGCGGGTCTTTTCTTCCTCAAGATCGCGCTTGAGCTCGTCCTCTTCTTCCTCTTTCGTCTCCTTCCCTTTGCTGTCTTCCAGCTGCTTCTTGAGATCCTGGATTTCTAGGCGATAGCGATCCAGCAGCGCACGGCCTGCGGCGTCGCCGCCGGCACCCAAGGACTCGTCTGCCTTCTTTGCATGGCTGACGATGTTATTCTTCGCTCGAGACGCGAACTTGAGAGTGTTCAATGTCTCGCCAGTGTGACTGTTTGCAGTTGCAGAACTGCCGCTAGCCCCAATCTGCACTGTGCAAAGGATGCTAACTAGTGAGTTTCCAGAAAGGGCAGGTTGCAGCAGCCGAGTCAGTTTACTGTCTCTGTACGGTAGGTGCTTCTCCTTGTTGCCCTTCTCACTCTTTTCCTTGTCAGTGGACAATTGAGCAATGACGGTGCCCAGCGTAAGCAAGCTCTTGTTGATATGTGATCCTTCTGTGCGCCTCTCTTTATTGTCGGCCGCCTTCTCAGAGCCTGCAAGGTCAATTAGACTGAGCGTGGATACTCGCACGCCGCCAGGAATTATGGCGGATCGCTTGTGATTTGCCAAATTGCCTGTCGGGGCCGGTGCGCGTTCTCTACTTTCCACAACAATCTGCACTACGGCGTGACTGCGCGAACTGCGTGCATTGAACTGGGTACCAGCCACGCGCCGAGCGTTGTCGCCACGAGCAATGACCCTGAGAAGCTGTGTCGGACTTTGCACGATCTCCTCTTTCAGTGGCGTCGCGTAAACGCCACGTTTGCTGTCCTCACGGAGCTTGATCTCCTCCTGTGGTCCAGGCTGGCCATTCATGCCAGTCACTGGTCCCGCAAGCAAGTCGTGTATCCTTTCATTGTAAATTTCCAGATAGCTGACGCGGAGGAGGAACTCCCGGTGGGGTGTCTCTCGGATGTAGGAGAAGATGTCGGTGATGGCCAATGGAATTACGCCGGGGTTTGTAGCCGTCCCTTGCATGGAAAATGTCTTGCCAGTTCCGGTCATGCCGTAGGCGAACACGGTTCCATGGTAACCCTCCATGACCCGTCGTACCAGTCGCTTGGCAGCTGCGTCGTATACGCGGGCGTTGTTGTCTTGGGTGTCGAAGACGTTGTCTGGACGGCCATGTATTAGCTGCAGGCTCTATTACCCTGCGTAACAGTGACACTCACCATAAGTGTACTCTCCGGCCTCCTTGCCTCTATATGAGATCATTGCCCGCTTGTTGTTGACGTCCCACTCCATCTCTTGCTTGCTGTCTTTGGCGCCAACATCTGGCCGCACTCGAACGCTGACAAGGACGTTGCCTTTACCATCTTTCTGCAGCGAGTTGCCTTTACTGTCCGTTCGGCCCCTGGACTCGTCATCACCCTCTTCGAACGTGGTAGCGCTTGTCGCATAGGATCCTTGAGGCGACGAGTTGCGACTCTGTGGCGGCGATGGCAGACTCAGATGGCTAGTATCGACTGCCACTGAGTCTGCGCTGCCATTCAGAAGACTGGGTGGGGAGAGCGGTGACCGGGGAAGCAGGCCCCTAGCCCCTCCGATGTTGGAGGTTCTGGGCTTCTTCAGGCTGCTGTTCCTGGAGGGTACGGACGCCTTGGAGACGGACGATAGCCTGCGGTCCACCATGTCCCCGCCAGGTGTTGAGCTCGTAGAGAGCGGACTGCTTGGATTGGACCTGCCGGTATGTTTAGGTGGCTGCGGAAATGCTCCGATGCTAACAGTCTTGCGCAGTGTCTTGCCCTGGGGTATTGCGCCGACTGGTGTCCCATCCGCTGTCAGTGTGGGCACTGAGGGCGAGTTCCCATGTCTGGGGCCGGGGCGGTAGGGCAGTGCTGACGAAGACACTGCTCGACTTGCGGCGGCTGGGCTTGGGAGGAGCGAGCTGGAGGGCGTGCGCTGCGCAACACCGATGTTCGAATGACGCGTCTTCGCTACCGGCAGCGAGGGCAGAGGCCCGGTGGGAGGCGCGATGGAGGGCCGCGAAGGGCGAGGAAGCGTGGTGCCCGACATGGTGACTGTCCAGCAGCGACTGTGCGATTGCGAGGACAAACTTGGAGGGTGCTGGGGACGCGCTGCCACCCGGCAGGCTTTCTTTTTCGTAGGGCTCTACACGCCCGACACCATGTCCGTTGCACTCCTCCAGGCGTCGCCGGCCAAACTCCAATCGTTATGCGGCGCGCGGGCTCCCGACAGCCGTGCAGCAGCGTCTGGCTGCTCGAGGGCTCGCTGCGTCAGTCGGGACTGGGGCGGACCTGGGAGCGGCAACAGGCGCGTGGGCAGACGGGTGCGTGCAGCGGAGACGCGGTACCGAGTTTGAGGTTTGCTTGCCGTGCGCGCGGCGTGCAGTCGACGTTTGAGCGAGAGACACTGACGGAGCGGTAGTGACAGTGCAGCACGTAGATTACTAGGTTTTCAGGGTCGTCGACACGGACGCTGCTCGGGGACGTTCGCGGGGAGGAAAAGGAGCGTAGCTGCCCGACAAGCGTGCACCAGGGGAAGGGATGCTGGATGGTACCTTCCTCGAGCGAGCAGGGGCCGCTGCCGAAGAAGGCGCGATTGACGAGAACTGCACAGGGTCACGACGCCCCGGTGAGCGGCGCTTGAACCAACGTGGAGACGGCAGGGCAGACGCAAAAGCAACTTCACCGCGCTGGGGCATCACTTAGGGGTCGCCGTGCGCAGAGCTTTTCGGCTTCATGTTGGATGCTCTTCACCCATGTTGAAGGCAGTTAGCCTGCGCCCGCCTCGGGCCTGAGCGCCCCTGCTTCCGCGCCCACTTCTGCGGACCCTAGCACGCCTAGCATGTCCCGTTTCGCGTAGCATTCCGGCTATTACAGCCTCGCCAGGAAGACACCAACTTGTGTGCTGTGTCGCGCGCATGTCTGGGTCGTATTACTTCGCCAACAATATCTGCCACTCTATTTCGCGCACAATCGCTGATCGGGTTGATTACCCGCACCGAAACTCGCACTGCTGGGTGCTCCTCCTGCGCGGCTGCGCTGCCGGGGTGCGGCTTCACATGCATAATCTTCGCGAACCTTTTCAGCTTCGAGTCTTCCTAATGACGGCACCTGCAGCAGAAACTCGACAAGTTGCCTTCCTGAACCCTCATATAATCTCCGAATCACAGCTGGGCTGCACTGCATCTGCCTCCAATCAGTGCAGCAAGACGCGTTGGTGTATCGCGCACTAGTTTCGTCACGAGCCCGCATCGGCACGCATCGGGCGCCACAGGCACGTGCAGTGGCCTCTCGTCCTCAAGCCACCGCTGCCGTGCCTGGAGGAGCAACAACAATGGATGTCGTTTGGTCGAACCATGCTCGTGGGTTGCGTGATCGTACATTGCGTGTGCTGTTGCGCAAGTGACTCGAGGACATGCGGAGGATCGCCCGATTAAGCAAGAAAAGCAACACAGATACACCTGCAGTGCAGTGCTACCTCAAAGTAAGTAACTGGTCCGAGGCCATTTCCGCTTTCGAGCTGAGTATTGTACCCGTGACCGGCTTTTTACCAATTTTTGACTGAGCCACCCCAACGCCTAACGCCTGTGGCACTGCAACGCTCCAGCACCTGAAAGGGGGCGCAGTATGATGGCTAAGCTCGGCTGCATACTTCAGAACGGCGGTATTGTCTTACACAGTAGATCGCTGCAAATCAGACCCGTGGACGCTGGCAACTGTCATGAAGCCCCATAGTGAAGCAAGGCGGCTCCCCAACAGATCGTATGGTACCTAGCGAGCAGGATTCGAATGGGGGCCTGGCTTGGTCATTGTATCAGCCTCGCAGGCCGACTGGAACATCTACCACCCTTGTGCATCGTCATTCCTAAAAGTCTAACTTACATTCAACAAACTGCAAACGACTCGGTCGATAGAGATATCTCATCAGCTGATAGTTTGAGGTTCGACAAATGCTCTGCGCTAAACCCGCACACCCCTCCACACCGTCCCACTGCAAAGAAGCCGGCCTGATTGGGAATACTTTTTCGGTTCGCAGCTGCAAAAGATAAGAGGATGGTTCTCGCAAATGTGGAGGAGCTGCAGTATAGCATCAAGAGCACATCGCATGAAGCACCTAGAAATCAAAGCCAGCCAGATGTCTCCTCACTCATGCCCAAGGGAACACACTCCACCCACATAACAGATTCGACCCCAATGTCTGATCTTGTGACGCAAAGACTTCTTGATGGCACATCAACTCGGCCAGCACAATGGCGTCTCCACTGGCGAACCCCACGTCTTCTTGTTGCTTCATTTCTCATTGGTCTGAGTGCAACCTTTAGCCAACACTTTCTCTACAGCTTCCTGCACCACAAATCCGAAGATCGCGAGAACACCAAGACCAGCCTGGTGCTTGTTGGCCGCGCACTTGCTTACATCGCAAAAGTCGCGTTCGCTCAATGCATAATCATGTGCTACCGGCAGCGGATCTGGAGGACGTTTCGAAACCGCGCGTTGTCCGTCCGCTCAATCGACCAACTCTTCTCTGGCATTGAAGACGCCTCGCTTTTGATCAACTGGGAGGCTGTTAGCAATGCGCCTGTCGTCGCTGGTATGGCGCTAGTCGTGTGGCTTCTCCCACTGGCTACCGTGATTGCTTCGCCGAGTGCCTTGACTTTTGCATGGCGCCCAGAAGTAGGCGACGCATTCGTCTCCGTGCCTATACTCAACTTCTCGATTGAATCGTACAAGGACTGGCGCAACCCAGTGAAAGCGTATGATGGGAGCAACAAGAGATCGATTATTTATTACAACACGACCGATTATGCGGCAAAGGAACCAGGATGGTTTGACTACTATGACCAGCCTTCCGCAGAGACGGAGAACATCCTTTGGAAGAATATATTCAGCTCTCCTATGGATGTGCTGAACAGTACTTTTAACCAAGAAATTGCTAGACAGCGATCCTGTGGCGGTAACTTCAACTGCACGTACAGCATCTCCTTTCTCGCGCCTGGCTACAAGTGCGAGGATGTCACAAGTCGTCCTGACGGACTCTTCAATACCAGCGTACTTGTACCGGATGGAGATCATTTATACTACGCAGATGTAGATACAGGGGACTACGCACGGCCACAGTTTGAGAATTTTAAGCCTGGCGTAGGCGGCGTTCCTGAGGGTGAAATTCCGGACCACGCTGGAGATTTGCGATTCGAACCAGAGCTCTGGATTGGCTACGCGTTCAATACCACTGAACGCCTTCCGGAGAATTCAACGTTTGCTGCAAACTGGACGCATCGGTACGAACAGCATATAATGCGCTGCATCCTTTACGAGACAAACTATACCGTCGACTTCAATTTCACAGGCCAAACCTGCCAAATCACACAATCTGCCCAATACGTTACACCCCTTCACGGCTTCAACTTCTCCCAGCGCATGGAAGGCATATTACCAATGGATAAGTGGCTCAGCCCGCGGGACGATACGGCAACATACAAAAAGACGGCTGCATACCATGCCATCGGCGAGGTGTTCCGCAAAGTCCTCCGTGGCAAAATCACCGCCCACCCAGTCCTTCCCGGACCCTTCTACGCCCAAGTCTCGAGCGATATTTCGAAGACCTCGCTTATACAGAAGAACAGCGAGGCGCAACATAATATCTCACAAGGCCTTGAGGATCTATTCCAAGGCATTGTAACATCGTATCTCGCGGCGCCGCAAATGCTCGTCAACTCAGAGCAAGAGATCCTTGTCCATCGGTCACGCTTCCGCGTCGCGTTTGTATACGACTCCGTGCGCTTCTGGATCTGTTACGCGCCCGTGCTGCTATTTACCCTCGCTATTCTGCTTGTCGGCGCCTGGACCATCTGGGAGGACGGTACGACCTTCTCGACGGGGTTCTCGCGCGTGTTGGCTACGACCAGGAATCCGACGCTGGATGAGATTAGCAGAGGAGCGTGTTTGGGCAACGATCCGTTCCCTGCGCAGCTCATGCAGAGGAAACTGCAGTTTGGCGCCTTGCAGGACGATACGAGTCTGGGAGATGGGAGTGATGGATTTGCAGGGTGTGAAAGTGTGGGCCATTGTGCTTTTGGGGTGCCGGGGGAAGTGGGTCCGATACGGAGGGAAGTTCTGTATACTGGGCTTGGAGTGGCGGCAGATGTGACGAGGAGAAGGAAGAAGGAAAAGGTGGAATAGTACTAACATCAACTTTCTGATATATATGCATAAAACTACCAGGTATTAGGTAAGTAAATAACCAATATCGTTACAGACAGTTCGCAAAAATAAAGTTCATCTGCTGCAACCATGAGGCATCATCGTCTAGCGCGATGGTAAACCGTGTTTCACGCCACGCCCAGCCACTCTAAACCATCTTTATCTACTTTAATCTGGTTTAGAAAAGTCCTTGAAATCGCCAGGTCCGGTGCCGCAATCTCTGGACACATGGACAGCAAGCACCAGGTGATGCAGGTGCAGGCCGATCGAAGGGTGGTCGGCTTGCGCCATAGGACGTTGGCAATGACCGAGAGTGGTGACTTGGTCGATCCGTTTTGACTTACTCATAAAGAGGCTAGAGCCGTTGAACACCACTCGGAGCATTTCGTTGCTAGTCTCTTGCTGGCTGCAACGAGTCTTTGGTGGAACAACTCAGAGCGCACATGGAGGCCTTAGCATCGCACCTTCTGCCACTCAAGGCAAGACGCGTCCCGCTTATAGGGAGATAGGTAGTGCATCAAGGTTACCGCGCTAATGACAACGATAACCCATTTGATGGGAAGATGCTCAGAGCTTGCCCCAGTCGAACCACTCTTTCCCCAGGCTCAAGGAAATAGCGTGCTGCGTGCCCCAGAGAGCGAGATCGATGGCTACCTCAAGAGCATTGCACAGCAGTAGGCGAGACAATTGGGTACCAATTGACCGCCAGCTGAAGTCCTTCAGTCCAGGCAGAGGTACCACCGCGCGAGAGAGACCTTTTTCGCCGCCATGACGATGGAGGTAATGGGATGCAACTAGGCGCAGCATTACAAACTTCAACGGAAGCACGGCTAGACCCACGAGCTGCGCTTTGACGATGGAGCTGACCATCTGTGACGATTCAGCGGAGAGATTAGAGACGTGATGGAAGGGCCGGTCGCTTGAAGGGAGCACATCCCGTCGTAATCGCGATGGTCGCGAAATCTGTGAAGAAGCAAGAGCATCAGCGACTTCAGTGTGAGTAGAGAGAATGCGTGGTGGGAGCCGCACCTCCATCTCGACAATGCCCTCCCGGTTCGTGATTCTAATTCTGGGATCGTTATCATCGAAATGCGGGTCCATCGTAGGCGTCGTTGGAGTCGTCGGACGTTCCACTTCATTGATTGTAGGGACTTGGACTGGCGGGTCGGCGTGCCTCTGCACGATTGGGACTTCTATTGGGGTAACATTCGTCACCGTAGTACCGCCCACATCAATAGTCTGTGCCTCGGCGGAATCAAGCTGGGTTCCAGACCCAGACCCAGGCACCTGGGAACTGTCCTCTTCATCGACTGGCATAGCCCAACCCAGGGCAGACAACAATATGTTGACCATTTGCCGCACCACACGCGGGGACTTCCGTCGTAGACCCAGAATCGTAGTCAATCGGTGCTTCCTACCAGCGTCGGGGCTCACAAGATCGGGATTGTCAGGACGTATGATCGATGCATCAACGGCTTCGTTGATCGCAGCATACACCCAGCGCTCGTAGAAATGCTCCACGCAGACGAAGACCAGTGGCGACGTCACAACTGCCCTCGCAAAGTTCGCAAACGATGTCATTGGGTCGTAGTATATCGAGAACGGGGTCACCGGTGAATGGCTTGATAGTGGTAGAAGCGACCTCCAATGTGGTAGAAATGGCCGAGCTGGCATGAGACCCAACCGCTGCAAGTCGGCATGATAAGAAAAGGGATAGAATAAGACCTCGAGGCTCAACCGGAGGCTGTCGCAGAATTAGCGGGTTGAGCAGCGCCATCAGGAGAATACCGACCCCAACTTCATGGCGTCTTTCGACAGCCGATAAATTCTGCGGGTCTTCGAGCTTGCGCCAGTGAGATCCATGAGCCGCACGAAGGGCTGGAAAACAAATGCATTGTACAGGATGGTTTGCGCGCATATCGTTGCAACCACCCTGGGAACGAAGCTCGTGTAGATGATCGAATTGCCGGAGACGGCGTGCTCCAGCTGAATGATGCGCGCAAAGGGCATAGCATCATGATATCGGAAAGTCTACACCTCAATGAGTATGCTGCTATAATGGGATGCAAATGATGCTCACCAAGATCCTGTCGCGAATTGTTCCAATCCACCAGGTGCACAAGTTCTCAGTGAGGTTCACTGTCGCTCCAAGCACGCTCCCGAGAGTGTCTTCAAAATCCAGCTCGTCCAAGCGCTCTGCATATGACCCAGGCAAGGCATCGGACGGCGAGCGCCGCCTCTCAACCACTCCTACTGCAGCGAGAACATCGTTCTGCGCATTTCTGAATTTCTTTCCATATTCACGCGAGCGTGGGTTGATCGGGTTGCCGCGTTCGTCGTACAGTTGGACGTAGTTGTTGCCGTTGAACTCGTGGTATCGCGAGGGGAGCTCTGCCTGCGACGACTCCAGCTGAATGTATTCCTCTGACTGCGTCACATGTTGCGTTGGCTCGAATGCTGATCTCCCCTGCCCGCCCTGTTAATTCTGTGTGAGATGGGGCAGTGGCGTTGGTGGACATACAAAGGCGAGCTTCGACAGATAGGCTTGACGGCCCATGGCAGTTGCTACGGATGCATGTCGTGCGGAGGAATAAGCTCACCTGGGCAGCCTCGCAAACGCCACACTTTGGTGCTGCGTTTGGGTGATGGTAAGGTCGAGACAGACGCGCCTTCCCCAGACGTCAGCGCGCCTTCCCGCAGCTCTTATCGATAAGAAAAGTTCACGCCAAAATTTCGCGACTCCGATGCGACATCCACGAGACACCCCCGAAAAGGCCGATTGCAAAATGGCACAAAGAGCGGCTGTAAGAACAACATACGAGATCGATCGCACACTACAGCCCATCTATTCCGGCGGAAGTTTGTCTTTGAGCGAGGATGGGCGCATTCTGGCTGCAAGCTTGGGAGAGGACGTGCTGCTCACAAACCTCGCAAACGGGAAAGAATTAGGGAGAATAGAGGGTGACGGAGAAGCCATAACCTCACTCTCGTGTAAGTTCACAGCTCAGCAGCGGTTATCATGGGCTAAAGTGTGCAGTAACGCCATCGGCATCCCATCTCATCATTGGCTCGCGATCGCTCTCTTTGCGCATATACGCTGTCAATACCCCCGAAGACGATGACGAAGTACTCGAACTCGAGCTCCTCCGGACACTACGACCGCATACCTCTCCGGTAGTGACATTGGCTGTCGACCGCACAGGAACATTGGTGGCTACTGGCGGTGCAGATGGCGTTGTAAAGGTGTGGGATATACGTGGAGGGTACACCACGCATACTTTCCATGGTCATGGTGGAGTCGTTTCTGCATTGCACTTCTTCGAGGTCGAGGTGGCGCAGAGTGCAGATGAGGATGCAGAGAACAGCAGGAAGAGGAAACGGACAAAGTCGCAACAGGAACAACAGACGGTAGCCGAATCGGGAGACAACAACATCGAGTTTCGCCTTGCATCAGGTGCGGAAGACGGCAAGATCCGCATTTGGGATCTGCACAAGAGGAAGAGCGCCGCCGTCCTAGACTCGCACGTCTCTGTTGTACGCTCATTGCAATATTCGTCAAGAGAGAAGACGCTGGTTTCTGGCAGCAGAGACAAGACCTTGATCCTGTGGGACTCGCAGCGGTGGAAGCCGCAGCGGACCATCGCAGTTCTGGAAGGCATCGAAAGCGCAGGATTCATTTCCGACACGCAAACCATATACTCTGGCGGCGAGAACGGCCGGGTTCGATTATGGTCATCGGTCACCGCCCAAGAGCTTACTCAAGAGCAAGAAGCAGGGATCGAGACAGACGCAATAGTCGACATCCTGCATCACGCTTCCTTAAACTATCTGATCTCAGTACATGCCGACCAGGTCCTCAACTTCCATTCTCTTCATCCACTCGAATCACCGCTCGGCGACGACACCATCCAGCCACTACCTATCTACCGAAGAGTCTCCGGTACACATGATGAAGTCATCGATATAGCATACGTCGGCCGCGATAAGTCACTGCTAGCGTTAAACACGAACTCAGAAGACATTCGAATAATCACTCTTGCTGAGTCAAACATTGAGGACGATGCGACCCAAGGCAGATACTTTGGTGCAGACGTTGGTCTCCTAAAAGGTCACGAAGATATCGTCATATCTCTGGATGTCGACTGGTCAGGGCACTGGCTTGCGACGGCTTCAAAAGACAATACAGCACGGTTATGGAGACTTGACCCGGCCAATGATTCATATACATGCGCTGCCGTCTTGACCGGTCACGCAGAATCACTGGGAGCAATTGCCCTGCCACACACCATACCACAAGAGTCCTCCGCAGCACACACAGACCCACTATCGCATCCACCTGCGTACATTGTCACTGGTTCGCAGGACCGAACAGTCAAACGATGGGATGTCACGAAGGAAATGAAGCAGAAGCTGCGTGCCAAGTACACTCGCAAAGCGCACGACAAGGATATCAACGCGATTGACATAGACCCTTCCGCTACATTGTTTGCTTCGGCATCACAAGACCGGACTGTCAAGATATATTCCGCGACGGAGGGAGAGGCCATTGGCGTACTAAGAGGCCATCGTCGGGGTGTATGGACCGTCAAGTTCGCACCAAGAGATTCACAAGTACCCAACTCAGGAAACAAGGGCCTAATAGCAACAGGGAGTGGAGACAAGACTGTCAAGGTCTGGAGTCTGGCCGACTACAGCTGCCTTCTTACTCTTGAAGGACACTCCAACAGTGTCTTGAAGCTCGCATGGCTGCCCTATCGACCTGTGGATGCGAGAGATAAGCGAGGACCGCAACTAGCCTCTGCAGCTGGTGATGGGCTTGTCAAGATTTGGGATTCGGCTTCTGGCGAGAACATGTCTACGCTCGACAACCATACAGACCGTGTTTGGGCTCTGGTGTCACATCCCACAACTAGTGCCCTTGTATCTGGCGGTGGTGACAGCGTCATCACGTTTTGGAAAGACACTACTAGCGCGACTCTCGAGGCGGCTACGACTGCGGAAACAGAGCGTGTAGAGCTTGACCAAAAACTCCAGAACTACGCGTATGCCGGGAACTATAGGGAGGCTATCGTGCTAGCGTTGCAAATGGATCAGCCAGGCCGTTTGTTCTCGCTGTTCAAGAGCGTGGTCGAGACCGAGAACCCAGACGATGGAAGCATGACCGGACTCGATTCTGTCGACGAGGTCATTGGTAGCCTTGCTGACGAGCAGCTATACAAGCTTCTCTTGCGCCTTCGCGACTGGAACACTAACGTCCGAACAGCGCCTGTTGCCCAAAAGATTCTCTGGGCTGTGGTCAAATCATATCCAGCATCGAGACTAGCGAGCTTGAGACCAGGAGGCAAGGTTGGTGCGAAAGGTAGTCTGAAGGACGTACTCGATGCCATCCGCGCCTACAGCGAGAGACACTACAAAAGAGTCGAAGAGCTAGTGGACGAGAGCTACCTCCTCGACTTTACGCTGCGAGAAATGGACGAGGTGGGCGATGTCAAGGCTATTACGAACGGCACATCACGCCTAGGCCTCAACCAGGACATGATCATGGTGGATTAGATATCGGACGGTCTTGAATGTTTATACCCCTATTCCGCATCCAGAATGCTCCTCGTGCCCGCTGATAGCTCGTTGCTTCTCCAACGCCCACAATCCACCACTTATCCCTCAAACATCTTCGTCGTACTAACATTGATCCGACTCCACCTCTTTCCCGTCCTCAAAGCCTCAACAAACTTCGCAGGCCAATACAAATGGTACAACACGAAAAAAGGCCATGGATCCGCAATCGTGAACGTCCCATCTGTCCAGAACACCAAACGCTTTCGCAAGGTACCCAGTCCTTCGACGACATTCTGCCATGTTCCAACCCCAGCAACGCAATACAGAACCGGTAGAATCCCAAACGTAACAACGTCATGACCAAGCCAGTAATAACTCGCTGTTGGAGCACGCGGGTACACCGGCGTGCTCTTATTATAATCCGAAATCTCATCGTCGAAGACAGACATATACGCCTCGGCCATCTCGGGTGTCTTGTCGAACAACACGACAGCCGTGTGAGCGCGTGGATTGCATTCAATTGGGTACAAGACCACCTCCGCATCCTCGCCTCCCTGGTCCTTCTCCACCAGGAAGTCGAAACTCAAATGCCCCGTGAAGTCCGCACCGCCATCTTTGGCCACTGTCTCGGTGAACTTGAGCATCGCTTGCGCGAGCCTGGAATGCGGCGGGAGCGCGGCGTAGTGCATTAGCAGTTCCAGGGAAGGGCAGCATGTGAATGCCTTGACATGTCCTCGGATAACGAGCGCGTGGGTACAGTACTCCGTCCCGGCGATGTATTGCTGGAGTTGGAACGGGTTGGTGGACGAGATGCCTAGACTCTGGACGTATAATTTTGTTTCCGCGGGTGTGGAGAGGGGGAGAAGAGTCATCATTTGTGCGCGGGCACGGTCATCAACGCCAATAGGTTTGAGGATGAAGGTTCTGGCTTGTACCGCCTTCTTGTTCTTTTCACGGCCGTGGGCGTTGTTGTCGATGGTGGGTAGTAGGACGTTGAGCGCCTCGTCAGGTGAAGTACAGCGGTATGATTCTGGGATTTGGAGGTTCAGGGAGGCGATGTAATCGATGAAATTGTCCTTTTCATGAAAGCGTTCTACGACAACTTCGCTGAACTGTATGGCATGAAATTTTCTACCCTTCGCTTTTGCGGCTTCTTGAGCGAGCTTCACGACTTGGCCGTCTTCTACCGCTGCTACGACGCTAGAGCACGAAATCCAGAGATCTACGTCTTCGCTACGAATGACGCTGAGAAGGGAGTCGATGTACGGCTCTGCATCGTCGCCGTCTGGGGCTTCGAGTCGGAAGTATCTTGTTATAGATGAGGAGAAGCGACCTGGGGATAAGGCGGATATGTCTGCGCCGATGACGCGGTGTGGTGTGTGCTGGGCCAGGCTGCGGGCGATGGTGAGGCCTTTGGTCATGGAGACGCCGGTGACGAGAATTGTTTTGCGATCTGAACTTTGTGCATTTTTGGGGAGTCTGGGTTTGGATTGTCGAGTGAGGATTGATAGGATGAAGCTCAGGAAGCAAAGAGTTAGAGAGAGAGGAAGTGTGATGAAGCTTAGAAGAAGCAAGAATCTGTTCTTCCCGGTATGTGAGTAGTAGTACGGCGCATGAACTGCCCCAGCGTGCGAGTCGGCCATCGTGCTGATGATGTGTGTGGCCCAAGAACGTGACTTCGTTGTTCCCTCGCGTCCTCGCCGTACTTGCACACTACTCACGTCCGAGACACACAACCCACTGCCGGGTCTTTCCTTTGTCGCTTAACGAAAAGATTGGCTTTCTATCACGCCATTCTTAGACTGTATCTAGACCGCGGGGCTGGTACATGCCGCAAGCTTAGCTTGGAATGTTGAACTGAGGTACTTTCGTCTAGACGTCATGATTGCTCCTGCATTACCTTAGCTGTGGACCCTGTGAACATGGGTAAGCTAGGTTTGCGGTGCCGTGCAGGATCCAAGGTTCCTGGCCGCGATCGGCATGATTGACGTTGTCATCACATTACAACTAATGGGGTTGTTTGCTTTTGTGAGTGTTGTGGGAGAGCTAGGGTGGTATTCTTTCAGGAGAGCGGCAAAGTTGAGTCTGACTGCAATCTCGAAAGATATCGCGCAATTGTGATGAGTTTGAGATAGCGCAGCTGGGCAATTGTACGAGTGCAATTAAATGCTGTAGCGAAGGATCATACTTCGATGGTTACGGGGATGTCATGAACAGAGATGTTTTCAGATTTCAATCCACCCTTTACTTTGCAAGCGGCAGCCGCACATGCCCGGAAAGCATGAACGATGACATTGAAACACTAGGTCTAGACCTATGTGTCTAGGTACATGCTAGACTAGATCCACGCATATCTCAAGTATGGCGCGCCTCCAGAGCTAGAAGCGTTGCGCATTCTACGATCCCACAGGTATACCCGGGTAAGGCTTCGCGAATTGGGTGAGCTTGCCGTGCTTTCTTGAAAATCTCGATTATCTTGTTCGCAACTCTTATCCAACGCACCTGGTGATTTCGATGCCGTCCTAATGAAGTCAGCTTTCTCCGTAGGTGGTAACTATTCTCCAAGCGAACTTACGGGTACACCCGTCGGCTCATAGCTATTGACCAACTTGCTTTCGTACTTCAAATTTGGGTTGCCCTTGCTCTGACTGAAGTTCGCCTTGCCATACCTCTTCTCGTACATCTTGACGTTCGTCTCAGCAATACCATCAACATTGCTCGCACCACCCTCTTTCGCCTTCTTCACCTTCTCGTCTACGCTCGATCGTACGTACTCGAGATACGGCGGGTTTCCAGGCTTGATCACATTGTCGGCCGCAAGCACTGAGCCTTTTGTGATCAGACCTAGTTCCTCGGCGAGCTTGAGGTCTGTAGTGTATGCGGGCTTGTAATGGTCCAAGAACATCAGGTCGATGTGTTTGAGTTGACCGGACGAAGTCAATCGCGCTATTGACTCGTCGCTCGAGCCTACGATTACTTTGACGATGTCTGAGAGGCCTGCGAGATCGACCAAGGACATGATCACGGCGGCGAATGCGGGATCGCGCTCCAGGCTGTAGTATCTTTGGCCACCAGCCTTTCTTACAGCGTCGCCAAATAGAATGCATGAGTACCCTACGTAGCCGCCGAGTTCTACCTGTATTTGTAGGTTAGTTCGTTAAGCTCTGAGTGGAAACTGCTCTTACCATTGTCTTTGGCTTCACTTCCGCGATCAGGTCCGTCACAATGCGTCCCTTATCCTCTCCCACATTCATGAGATACTTCTTCGTTCGTCCATACTCATCAATGGCAGCGAGGACGTTCTCCGGCGACCCGCGTATGTTGTCGATGTTCTTGTGGGAGTACACAAAGTGCAGCAACTCAATCTCGCGCCCATCGTCAAAGAACTGTCCCTCCTCCTCCTGCGCAGCATATGCTTTGCTTTGATCAAAGCTACCCATTATCGTTGCTGTTCAATGGCTCCCCAGAAATGTCTCGTTTACCGTGAGCTCGACGCGTCCGAGCTACCGAGGATACCCCTCAACGCGTGGAGCCTAGTGCGGGGCTACGGCACGATGACGACAAACTCTGCGCAGGAACTTGAGTGACGACTGGGGTTCAGGTTCCAGAGTAGCCGCAGAACTTACTCCACAGGGGTAATATAGTCGTCGTTAGGCAACACCATTAGCAGATACTCCTTACTGTGCTACCTATGACAGAAACTTGCTGGTCAACGCGGGATGTCTATGCATTATGCGAGTAAATGCCCCTGTCAAATTACCTTGAGCTCTTTGACCACACTAGTTCCGGCGATGCTGGTGCAGTGCTTGTGGGTACAAGAAGTGTAGCAGCTCATTCGGAGGACGTCATTCGTGGATTACCGAATTGAGCGAGTGTTGACGTCCAATTCAATGTACTTGTCGTCAACGATTCTGGAGCATCGTCGACCCGCGTAGCCACATACGAAGCCACAAAGTGGATGACATGATCACCGCGCTTACCGTTTTAAGGAATTTGCTGCAGTGATCCACGATCTTTAAAACTCTATCTATCCGAAGCGGGAGCTAAAGCGTTGAGATCTCACAGAACGTCATAGCTCGGAATTTGTGCCTGGGCAGTGAGGGGTGGTCATACAGCGCTGCGTACAGCACTGTGATGCTTCCGATCCATGAGAGCCGTAGAGGTCGACTGTCTTTCTGGCTCGTCTTATCCTCCGTATGAGCAGCTCCCGGTATTGTCAGCGCTGTTGTGCACAATCAAAGAACTCAATAAGTGGCGGGCAAGTGCTGCTGGAGATTGCCCCGTGTTTTGCTTTAGTCGTCCACCGGTTCCATCTCCATTCGGGGCACTAAAGTGGTTAGCGGCTTGGGCTAGACCGAATTTGTCCCCGACCGGATGCAATTACGACTTCTGGGCCTTTGTCCACGCCAGAAAAAGCCCATGTTTGCATGAGCAATTGAGAATGCCATGCACCGGAACCGGACCATTGTCGTTGGTCGACAAGTCATTTCATCATTGCCAGCCAATAACAGTTTAGCCTGCTCCAAGCAAAGTGGTACCGCATCCACGCAACAAGGGATCCTCCAGCCGCCGCATCATGAGCGAGAAGTCTGCGTATGGTTGACGTTTCCTTGTACCGTTGTCGGCATGTATGAGCCAATTGATTGGGACCGTGCGTAGCGTGGAGAAGCTGCTCTTGGTTGAAATTACACCAGTCTTGATTCCCTTATATAGTACCTGAAACCCCCTACTCTGGTTGAGCAGAACTCAACGTCTCTCATCCCAACTCTTTGAAACTTTCCATCATGTCAGACCTCAAGGCTACGGTCGTCGAGACCAAGAACGGCTTCCATGTCGAGGGTTACGAGAAGATCGAATACGACTTCTCTTTCCTCGATGGAGTATTCAACACTGAGAACCCCCAGCTCTCCAAGTGCTACGAGCGCTGGGGACGCTGCCTTGCTGTTATGGATCTGAACATCTTCAACATCTATGGCAAGCAGATGCAAAAGTACTTCGACCATTACAGCCTGCCATTGACGATTCACAAGACCATGATTGGCGAGAAGGCCAAGTCAATGGATACGCTCTTGAGCATTGTGGACTCCATGACCGAGTTCGGTATCATCCGCAAGGAGCCCGTCCTGGTAGTTGTACGTTGTTCACGGCCGATACATCTGGGTTTCGCTAACAACATGTAGGGTGGAGGTTTAGTGACTGATGTTGCTGGGTAAAAGAAATCTCTAAGGCACTCTGGCCGGACTTCGCAGTTTGAGTGGAGTTAACTCGAGATTCCAGATTCGCCTGTGCTGCGTACCGAAGAACCACGAATTACATCCGTATCCCGACCACTGTCATTGGCCTCATCGATGCCAGTGTGAGCATCAAGGTTGCCGTCAACTACGGCAACTACAAGAACAGACTGGGGGCTTACCACGCCCCTATGCACACCTTCTTGGACTTCTCGTTCTTGAAGACTCTCCCAGAAGCACAGGTCAGAAATGGTTTTGCTGAATTGATCAAAATCTCAACCTGCGGTCACAGGCCAACATTTGAGCTGTTGGACAAGTATTGCGAGAAATTGATCACATCTCGTTTTGGCCGCGATGATGTCGACCCTGAGGTCCGCAAGGCGGCGGATGAAATTAACCGCGCCGGTATCTTCGAAATGCTGAAGCTTGAAACACCTAACCTTCACGAGATTGGTCTGGACCGTGTCATTGCCTATGGTCATACCTGGAGTCCTCTACACGAGGTAAGGCAAACGAGCAGCGTGTGGTGAAGCTCAGCTTACCCCTTTGTAGCTCTCACCACCCGTACCCCTGCGTCACGGCCACGCAATCTCGATTGATATGGCGTACTCGGCGACATTGGCCAACATGCGCGGCCTACTTAGCGATGAAGAGCACAAGCGTTTGTTGAACTTGTTCTCAAGAGCCGGTCTGTCCATGGACCACGACATGTTCGATGAGGATATGCTCGACAAAGCCACCAAGGCTATCCTGAAAACTCGGGATGGTTTGCTTCGCGCAGCCGTGCCTAACCCCATCGGCACATGCGTCTTCTTGAACGACGTTTCGGCGGAAGAGATGAACGCTGCTCTGCGAAAGCACAAGGAACTGATGAAGGCATACCCACGAGAGGGTGCTGGTCTTGACGCCTATGTTGATGCCAGCGACACCGGTTACACGTTGAACGACGTGCCGGTTGAGGAGGCGATGAAGAACCCAGAGGTCGCCAACGGGCTTTCAAATGGAAAGACCAATGGCGTCCCGAATGGTCTGAAGGACATCGCGAATGGTTATGCAAATGGGTATAAGAACTAGTCGCACTATGTTGAACACGCTTGGGAGGGACCTGAAAAGTTCTGTTGGAGCAGCTTTGGCCTCGTTTCGCTTCACACTCACGTATGTTACCATTAGCTTCACAAGTGAGCGCATCTTCTCAACAACACACCACGTGCTGCGTGCCAAATACGTGACTCAGATTATGTTGACAAAGCGTGTATGTTCTCCCAATAAATCGACACCGCCGCCCCATCGCCATCACTGAAGACGACCCAACGAGGCGCCAGCTTCCTATAGGAGGTTTTGTTCTGCGAACCCACGCTACCGTAGTAGCTGGCAACCGAAAGCGACAGAGGAATCTGCATAGCGGTCGTGGCATGGGATCGGGTAAACTTTTTGATGGGAGGAGAATTGGAGGTGCGGAGAAAACTTTGAATATATACTGCATTTTAGCGCTTAGTCATCGCGTGATCCAAGCTCATTGGAACACCATGGTCAAGGGAACATCCCAGTGGTTAGCGCGACCAAAGCTTGAGCACTTGAATACACGATCACTTTTATGTAGATTCTTACTCTTGACACATGGTTCTGGTGAAGTAGACATTGGCAACTCGCAAGCAGGATAAAGTATCACGCATTTGCAGCTGCGCTCATGAACAGCGCTTCCTTGTAGATCGTAGCAAATGAAAGCTGCTTGGGACATTGCCATTTCATTCCCTTTGTGGCAGTTATTGTTATTCGACGTAAGTATCACCAGCGCTCACGGAGCGTGATCCTTGTCGATGCCTCGTCTGCTCCTAATGAACTGATGGGCCCTCTCCGAAAGTACCTGGCCTTGCGTGCCGTCCCAACCTGTTGCACTCTCACGGTACAGCCACCTTCACATCGTCCTCGTACGGGACATCCTTTATACCGTCCTTTGTGATGACTTTGACGAAAACACCCTTGAAGTCGATCGGCAGACGTCGCTTGAGCTCCTCTGTGCACATTCGCATGATCTTGAGACCTTTCTCGTAGTCGATGTCGGGATGATGATGCTTGTCTAGCAACGAGAGGCAGTAGTACCTAGAAGGCGATCAGTTAGCACTCTCCCGACTCTGAGATCCTTGGGCGGCAACGTAGCAGACATGGCTGCCACAGGACCTCGAATAATAGAAACACATACTGGGCGTATCCATGAGCAGCGTATGGCACCGGCGCCAAACTCGCCAAGTAGTCGATCCAGTACAGTGTGGGCTTGTCGGCAATCTTGTCATAGCCTCCTAGCAGCAAGTTCACCGTATACGGTCTCCGTGACCGCAGCGCGCTTGCTAGCTCCCCTCGGACGAAGTTGGCGGTGGCGGCGGGCGAGAGCTCCATGCCGTTGCGCATGGAGTACAGCTGCACGTTGGCTTGGATGAACTCGGCGAATTGCACTACCACACCGTCAGCGGCGGCTCAGGATGATACAGCAGTGCCTCGTACCAGTATCACCAGCTTCACCAGAGAATGTCATGAGCGTGTGTGTATTTAGAGCCCGTGTCTTGTCGTCGGAAGCTTTCAGGATGGTGGCGCCTCGCATGGCGGCTTTGGACGAGGCAATGAGGGTGAAGTCTTTGCCCGTTATTCCTAGCAGGACCTCCCTGTACAGTTGTCAGTAAGGATATCTGCGTGCAGCATCCCAAACTTACATGGTGACAAGCTTGATGTGGAATGAACGTAGTTTCGGGAGAGTCTAAGGGTCGGGTGCGGGAGGTGAGATTGAAGGTAGGCTGGCGACAAGCTCGAGAAATACGCCGGAGTTGTCAAAGGTGCAGATTGAGTGTCGGAGATGTATGTCATGAATGTTCAGTAGACTGTGTAAGTCGCGAAGGCAGCTCTGAGCTACGCGGCCCAAGCTCGGCTCGGGCTGTGCTTGGCGAGTTTGCTCGAATTGACTACTGCATCATGACCCTTGCACCAGACAATGCCTCAGCGACGTGAACAGTGATTTTCATTGCAAGTTGCTGACACACAGCCTCTGACAATGAGACCCATGATGTACCTTGATAATCGACCCTCCCTACACTCGGCCAAACGACAAGGCCTGCTGGGACGTGCCTGGTGCATCAACGACTGTCGCGCAATGGGTCTATCACCGTCCACGCGCGCCCTGGTTATAATATTCCTAAATCCCGTGGCTGTTACCTCAATGCTACTCAAACTCGATTCTCGACCCGACACGCGCCTGCATGCTTCTGCAACACTCTTGATGCATGCTTTTACGAGAAGGCGGCGGCGGCCAATGGCTTCGCAGCATGGCGGGGCTGAAGATCCGCTGAGGAAAGAACGACTGCCCCTCCTCAACTGTTTAAAGCTTCCATGACCCCACCCAAACAAAACATTCCAGAAACAACACACCACGCCTAACATCCACCTGGTAAGTCAAAAACTTTCATGCTGCTCCTGTCCGCGGCCGAATCCGTCATCCCGCGCCTCCGACGCCTGGTTGGGGTCCCACCGTGCTCGAACACTCGTGGGCTAGGCGCAATGCTGGAGCTTGTCTGCTTTTTGCGGCCTCGCTTTTAATTGTCACCTCACTTGCATCATAGGGCTGGACCGTGCCTATTTATTCTTCTTATCATCTCGCAGCTCCCCCACTTCGCAATTGACCTTTTCCATCCACCTTTACACAGCTGATACCTTTTGATCCAGCTACAAGAACACCATGACTATCACCAAGATCCACGCCCGTTCCGTCTACGACTCTCGCGTACGTCTCCATTACTCTGATGTCGACAATAGCATTGGTACTGATAAACAATAGGGCAACCCGACCGTCGAGGTCGACATTGTCACTGAGACCGGCCTTCACCGTGCCATCGTACCTTCCGGCGCATCCACCGGCTCCCATGAGGCCTGCGAACTTCGCGACGGTGACAAGTCAAAGTGGGGCGGTAAGGGCGTCACCAAGGCTGTCGCCAATGTCAACGACACCATTGCGCCGGCTCTCATCAAGGAGAAGATCGATGTCAAGGACCAGTCCGCTGTCGATGCCTTCCTGAACAAGCTTGATGGCACAAAGAACAAGGAAAAGTTGGGCGCAAATGCCATCCTCGGCGTATCTATGGCCATCGCAAAGGCTGCAGCTGCTGAAAAGGGTGTCCCTCTCTACGCACACATTTCCGACTTGGCTGGCACCAAGAAGCCTTACGTCCTCCCCGTTCCCTGTAAGTGAAACCTGGTTCTGCAGTGTTGTATAGCTCTTACTGAAGTCTTCAGTCCAAAACGTTCTGAATGGTGGATCGCACGCCGGTGGACGCTTGGCTTTCCAGGAGTTCATGATCGTGCCTTCGTAAGTGGAACCGCCGTGTCCCTTCCTCCGAGAAATCCCTAACGATGCACAGAGAAGCTCCGACTTTCTCCGAGGCCATGCGTCAGGGTTCCGAGGTCTATCAGAAGCTCAAGAGCCTCGCGAAGAAGCGCTACGGACAATCGGCTGGAAACGTCGGTGACGAGGGTGGTGTCGCTCCCGATATCCAGACCCCTGAAGAGGCTCTTGACCTCATCACCGATGCTATTGAGGAGGCTGGCTACACCGGTCAAATCAAGATTGCCATGGACGTTGCCTCCAGCGAGTTCTACAAGACCGAAGAGAAGAAGTACGACCTTGACTTCAAGAACCCCGACAGCGACAAGAGCAAGTGGCTCACCTATGAGCAGCTCGCTGAGCTGTACAAGTCCTTGGCTCAGAAGTACCCCATTGTCAGCATCGAAGACCCCTTCGCTGAGGATGATTGGGAGGCATGGTCGTACTTCTTCAAGACCTCCGACTTCCAGATTGTTGGGTAAGTGGGCGTAACAATAGTCTTTGGTCATTTACTAACACGTCGTAGTGATGACCTGACTGTCACCAACCCCGAGTTCATCAAGAAGGCTATCGAGTTGAAGTCCTGCAACGCCTTGCTGCTCAAGGTCAACCAGATCGGTACGATCACTGAGGCCATCCAAGCGGCCAAGGATGCCTTCGGTGCCGGATGGGGCGTCATGGTTTCTCATCGTTCTGGAGAGACCGAAGATGTCACCATTGCTGACATTGTTGTCGGTCTGCGTGCTGGACAGATCAAGACCGGTGCGCCGGCTCGATCTGAGCGTCTTGCCAAGCTCAACCAGATCCTCCGCATTGAGGAGGAGCTCGGTACGTCTGACTATTTCATAAATTCGAACACTACTAATTCGTCCGTAGGCGACAACGCGATCTACGCGGGTAAGAACTTCCGAACTGCAGTCAACTTGTAAGGAGGGAACTGCCTGTCGCGCATCCTAAGTGGTAGCAATGGAAGACATGGTCAAAAGGTAATGGTGCACAAGAAACCATCAGAAGCGATGCAAGCTGTTAAAAACCCCAACTGCAATGAGGCGCCAACTGAGTTGCCATAACGCGCCGTGACCTGTTCCGATGCACAGCTTGGCCACTTCATGTAGATCCTGCTACCTCCGCTGAGATTCTCTGTGATATATTGCACTCCATACAAACCCCTATCACTTATCCGTCATTGAATGATGACACTCTACACAACAAGATCCTCTGACGCTAAGGTATCGATAGTTCTTATTCACGTGGATACTTACCTCCCACCCTCCGCATTCAAGAGAGAAAAGTATTGCCTCAATCACCAGGACCCAAGGTTCGTGTGAAAAGGCGCAGTTTCAAAGTTAGGGGACGCCTGGTTTCAGTTGGACTAAGTGGGAAGACGAAGCAAATATAGCACCGTAGCACTGCAACTGGCACGAAGCGGATCGGGCTGCGCGCCATCAACAGGCAAGGGTGTGCAATGACTTGTTGATCCGGCTCTCTTTTACTTCAAGGCAATGCAAGGCTACAGCTACGTAGGTGCTTCGCTCATTGTATCTGTGGCACTCCTCGATACCAAACCTGACACAAGCGGACAGGATGTTCTTCAACCGAGGCCCTCAGTACACCGACTGCTACATGGATATATTAGCCTCCTATCACTGAGGAAATCATGTAGCTCCTACTACCTGGATAGGTCAAGAATTTCCTTTCGATATCTTGTGTGCTATATGGGTGCATCGCTCAGGTGGCATGTGATGACACTTAGCATAAGAAAGATCTCTCGAGGCCGCATCTACCACAGCATTCGAGGCGAGATTTCTCACTTGACAATGCTGGCTCTTGTACTGTCACGTTTCGAAAGTGCATGAGCAAATATCGTGTGGCATATCTTGCACGCTATTTTGGCCCTTTGTTCTTGTCACCACAATGCTATTGCAGATAAATCCGGCTGCTTTCAATTTGCCAGTGAGTTTTCTTCGTTGTCCTCGATCCGCACAATGAATCTCGTTGGAATGACGATATAATCTCTGCCGCCATACCAACGCGATTATCATTCGCTTTTTCTTGAAGGTTACAGTCAGCCCTTGATGCTCATTCAACCACCGAAAGCATCTATTCGAGATTCACACAGACCTCTGGAAGTGCACCGGACCGCGATCTGACGTTGATATTTCACTGATAGTTTTACAGCATACCTATGCTACGTAACACCCCAAGACCAGAGTATGGCCGATAAGCGAGCAATCATTAACCCCTTCACCAAGAGCGAAGAACGTATGAGACGCAACACACGAGACACGAAGTGGGTATCAGCTGATCACAGAAATGCTTCCACGAGACGACCAGGCCCTGGTAAGACTGCCCGAATCGAAGCCCAGCAGTCTCGCCATCTCAGTAGTTCTGCAACGATACACCCAGAAGTTGAGTACAGCGAGGTATCGCCTTGTCAACCACAGCCACCCGTGCTGACGGCTGCGATATACGATGTCAATGACTTACGAGAAATGCCAGACCCAGTCGAGCCCCTACCGAGGCGGCGCTCGTGGTCAAGCTTGAGAGGAAGTGTGCAAGATTATGACAAAGATGTGTCTCCACGAGAAGTAACACCTGCAAGCAGAAACTTCGCCCAGTCGCCAGTCTCTCCACTGCATACAGACAGCGGAAATCGTCGAAACATGCCCTCAGCCGCTGACCCACAGAGCTTCTCACTATCTGAACAGGAGAGGAATGATTCGAACATTACTGTCTTTCCGCACCTTCAGACCTCCATCAAAAAGACTGCAAAAGGTACGCAAACTCAATGGAATTTAGCTGACCTATATCGCAATGCTAGAGAGATATACGATGTAGGACCAAGAGGTGAGGGCCAAAAGCTGTGGTCAACGTACAAGCGCTCGAAAGAACATAAGCAAGGCCATACTGAACTCGAGCAACTACCACCAAAGCAGATGCCAACGCCTCGACGCCCATCAGCCCCCGGGCTGTCTGCACATCCCCCTTCAGAGGTGACACAAGTGACAAGAAGAACAAAAGGTTCAAAACCTTTAACCGCTTCTTCAAGCTTGCAAGCGCGGAAAGGCTCAGCTGTGTCGCGAACGTCTTGCGAAGTACCCGTCCGAATTGGCCCTGATATCCAGCAGTTCATAGATGTTTCCAAACCGCTGCCGCCGGTCC
>TARA_R110002003_G_scaffold3_22_pt1 | contig 30290 bp, 29 predicted proteins | sample TARA_R110002003 | Tara Oceans TARA_R110002003 (sample SAMEA4396441) | marine metagenome | biome: Westerlies Biome; feature: [SRF] surface water layer (ENVO:00010504); material: water (ENVO:00002006), including particulate matter (ENVO:01000060) such as... | depth 5 m | reverse complement strand
CTGCTTGAGCGGTAACTCCCCGATGTACAGAGAGACCTCTTTTTGTGGACTATGTCCTCGCCATAGAAGCCGAAATACAGTTCAGATCGGGCGTGGTGGTTTTAGATGCATGATTGGTCATGTTTGTCCAAGAGTAAATCATGTCGAGTAGCTCCCACCTTGGAAGGGTGATAGCGGCGACATGCTCTTTTCTTCGGAATTCAGTCCAAGTCATACTCCACCTGCACCCTGCCAACGTCAAGGGAGATTGGAACACCATTCTTAGGTATACAAGCATGCTAACGGCCACTACTTTATGTTGACTGCTACCTATGTCACCAAACTTGAGGAGGCCAATGCAATGACCATTTCGCTTGCGATAAGGAATTAGCGGTGAGTTGCGGGTATCTACATATGGTCACGTGATCGTTCGCCGCTTCACCTCCGAACGAGGTGTCGGGGTCAAATATCTTGCACGACCTTCCAATAGCTTCTGATCGACCTTGTTCTCCACAATTACGCTTGAGTGACCCGCAACGACACCACGCAACGCACTCCCGAGGTCGACGGTACAACTACCACTACCCGACGGGATCATGCGACGAGTTCGGGACCCCAAAGCCAGGGACGAGCACCTCATCTTTGTCAAGAACGTCCCAGCGCACATGGCAACGCATGCCGTCCCGGACCTCTATGCAGCATACAAACCACTGCGGATCAAAAACGTTTATCCGAATAGTGACATCACAACGGTTGTGGTGGGGTTTCGAACACACAGAGAGGCGAGCTACGCGCAGCAGGACACGGATGGTTTGCGTTTAGAGAGTGTTGTGCTACGGGTCGAGTCTTACAGCAAGCATCGATCTGTCCGACACCTTCGAGAGGGACGAATTGCAAACCGACCACTGGGTACTGTGGACGAGAACGACGATGACGAGGAGGACGAACAGCCAGAGTCACGGCCAGACTCAGACTCGGACTATGATACACTGTTTCCATTTTTCGTAGGGCAGGTACAGCCAGATACAACGGGAACTACGACTTGGGCTCAAATTGCCAAACAAACTCGTCAACCACAGACAACTCAGCCGATGGTTTCGTCGTCCTCTCCACGCCTGAAACATCCTACTGTCTCGGAAGAGGCAAAGAAGTTACCTGCGCTCATGGCTATCGCAGAGCCTCATCATGCGTCCAAAAATGTCGTCGCCGAGTCACGCTCTGAGATTGATGAGGCTGATGCACAGACTGATGCGGTGCTTCCACGATCGCCAAATACAACGTCAACTGAAATCGCCGCGTACGATGGGGACATTGAAGACAACAGCAAGACAAGGAATCCACCAAGCATTGCAAACGCAGCGCCTTATATGTCAACAGGGATCCTCGCCCCGTGGGAGCCAATTGATACCTCGGAGCGCATTCGTCAACGTCATTGTCGGGATTGCAGATTCTGTCAGATGCGCAACCGCGGTTAGGTGTACGGAGGGACTGGGATTGGAGGCACAAATGCGGCATCGAGCATGCACCACTTTGGAAATGTCGCGGACGAATACGATCTGTCAAAAATAATCACGGTGACATAAGTCAACTATTCGACGACTCACAGTCTCTATGTTACCTATTGAATCAATGTTGTGTCCCCAGCCATGATCCCCTGTTGTCGGCGTGCTTTTGCTGGTGTCATCCCCGCGCCTGCGTCAGTGTGGTGCCCAACAGAGTTACCATTACAGTTGAATGCCTTGATAGTCTCTCATCATCCCCTTTGCTCCTTATTCTTGCTCTTCTTGACAGACATTCCATTCTCTAGCCGCAACCTCAGGATTAACATGTGAGCACTTTCTCGTCGATTCAATCCCTCTCAAAGTTACGCGATCAAGCAAATAAGCATTGGGACATAATCTATTGGGTCATAGTCTATTGGACATAAAAGTCATTGTGGAAATACCTTACTACTATTCTTTTCGTAGCCAGTTGGGACATGTGGAGCAAGCTGACAGCAAATAGAGAACGCCAGATATATACGATGTGTTGATAAGTTGTAGTCTGCGCGTCTGCCTAATGACATCCGGAAGATCGTCTCATGCAGTACTAAAGTCTGCCTATGTAGGTAGTACCTTGTAGGCTGATACGGCCGCATGGAAGTGGGGACTCGTCGCTGCCTGTTATTTACCACCACCAAAGCCAATGAGATCGCCCCACTATTTCCTGCGAGGAAACGCTTCACGTGACAGCGCGTCTGTGAGCCACATATAATTCTGCGATTAAATCCCTCAATCTTCACAACCACATCGACTGCAACTTCAACTCTACCAGTCGCAAGAATGTCTCAAAGCTCAAGCCAGGTCGTTCCGGACAAAGGCAATGTCACCGACGAGGTGACCCAGGCCCTGTCTGATTTTCTCACTAACTCCTCCTATGCCTGCGGCGGCACTCTAGATGTCCAGCAGTCAGATGTGGGCTCGTTCAGTGCTTCGAACGCGAGCCGCGCTGTCACTATTCCTGTTACTATCCGTTGGGACTCAGCCAGCTCCATCGAGAAGGTCACGCTTCCACTGCCAGCCGAGCAGTCCAATGACGATAATTCCAAGGGAAGCTTCTTGAGGGTACTCAGCCGGCTAGATTTGGCTACCAAGGCCAAGACGTCATCAATGAGTCGTATCCGGAAGCTTCTTAAGGGTACTCAGTCGGCTAGCTTTGGCTACCAAGGCCAAGACGTCATCGATGAGTCGTATCGTAAAGCATCCAAGCTCGACACCTCGGCCTTCTCCACCAACTTCTGCCCGTACGAAGTCGGCATCATCGATGTGATCAGCTAGGCTCTCCTTCCGCGCTTGCCTAGCACGTCCCAAGGTGTTCGCGCCGAACTGTATAAACTCAATGTAATATTTCCGTCCGACTGCCGACGGATATGTTCGCTAAAATTTGGCAGATCTATCAAGGTCCCTCCGGCTTCTTCAAGCCTCACGTCGACACTCCCCGTTCGGAGTTCCAGTTTGCATCACTCGTTGTCTGTCTTCCCTCTGGACATGAGGGTGGCCAGCTCGTCGTCCGATACCAAGGCCACGCTACAACATTCGACTGGTCCGGTTCGATCGAGAGCATCCAGTGGGCGGCCTTCTATAGCGACTGCGAGCATGAAGTCCTCGAGGTGACTTCTGGCTATCGTATCACTCTGACGTACAATTTGTTTGTGCGCCGCGGTCTTGGTGAACTGGCGGGCTGCAACGAGATGCTCAACGCTAAGCAGCTACCACTATTCAAGGCAGTGAAGGAGGCTCTCGCAAAGGAAGAGTTCATGACCGAAGGTATGTTTTACTGAAGCTACACACGTTCAAGAGGCTGACAACTTGTTCAGGCGGCACTCTCGGGAAATACTGCAGCCATGCGTATGCCCATGCCACAAAAGAAGGCGCGTCCGCGTTGCCAGCTCTGCTGAAAGGCTCTGATATGGTTGCTTTCGAAGTCTTCCGTGCTCTAGGAGTCAAGGTCTTTGTTCGATCAGTTGTTGAGCACATCAGCAACTTTCTCGATATAGAAGACATAGACGACATGTTTCACACACACAGCCATATCGGCCAGAAGCTCTCCGAGCCTGTCAACACATACGCGGAGTGGGGTGAGGGTATGGATCTGCCAGAAGTCTATGACGAATACCCCAACAATCTAGTCGAGGTAATCTGGCTAAACAAGCCGACGGTGGGAACACAGAATATGCAGTTCGGCTTCATGCGGGTAAGTATGGAGCGCATGAGGCTCTAAACAAAGTTCTAATGTCTACGTGACAGTACGGTAACGAGTCTGAACCCGATTTCGCGTACAGCTTCTGTGCGCTCCTCTTCAAAATCCCTGCGTATGCCAAGCGCGTTGAGGTAACCCAACTCATCCGCGAGACTACCTGCTCTGTCATTGACACGTTTTTCAGGTTGCCAAGAAGCATGGCCACTAGCTCTAGAGGACGTCAAGGATGAGAAGCTCACTATCCGAGTTGCTGATCTGCAGGCTCGGAGCATTATGGCGTGAGCAGTAGCTGCGATATTGGCATTCACATCAGGGCCGGTCGAGCGCCGAATCCGATACTTCATCTGCAGTCCAGTCTGGCATTGATCCAAATCTAGGAAGGATTGTCTTGGTAACAGTATCTGCTTGCTAGTGTAGCCAGTAATGGCTATTCTCTCCCGAGATGCACACACACACTCTGCACTCAAATGCATGCATGTGACAACCCCATGTTCAAGATCATATTCCAGCTTGAAGGACAGTCCATTCGGGCGTAACTGAAACATAGCCATGCCCATTGTACATGCCAAAAAGCTCTACGCGTGATCATGCGACTTTGCTGCTGGTGCTTTAGCTTACGCAGGTGTACTACAACTCGACATCTTTCTATTCTCCCATGGATACCAAGTAAGTTGCGATTTGGTCGAACTCAAAAAGAGGTGCCGCTATAAGCAGAGTTGAGATCACACTAGTTAGATGGTCTGCTGTTTGTGCAGTAATATCTGGTGATTGGAGGGCTCTCTCGAACCTCCGCGCTGCTCGATGTCCAGAAGGTCGAAGAAATTAGGAAAATATGGTCAAATCAAAATCTTTATCCTCACTGCAATTGGTATTGTGTCCACGGCGCCAGTTCTTGACTACGCCATCCCAATTCCCTACAAAGGACTCACTAATGGCAAGGAGTGCTTCACCACCTCGTCAATGATGTCTCTCGTTCCGTGCTTCTCCAGCAGCCACTCTTGTCCGCCAATGAAACCATCCCACATGCAGTAGCAAAGAGCGTGGCGCCTCGGTGTAGAGGAAGTTGAATGGCTAACGCGCAGAATAGACGCCGCATTTGGATGAAGGGACAAATTGCGAGACTTGAAGAGAGTGAATGACATGGCAAACATGATGTTCGAATTTGAGTCCAGCTGTTATGTTGCAGAGGTCTCTTGGAAGCTGTGGCGAGTGCCAAAAGTTGTAGGTGTCATGTATACTATTTTGAGCAGAATTGTTCAGGACTAGAATTTCGAAACAAGTTGTACCAAAATTGCAAAACGGGCTGAGACAAGACTTATAATCATGCAAGAGGTAAGGGCTCTTATGGCTTTCCTCTTTTCCTTCTCGTGTTTCTTGAGTTGCTCGCAGTCGTGCGTCCTATGTAGACCAGAGGTTCACTTGTCCCACAGTGGTATGTGACATATGACTCTACGCAATCTGTTAGGAAGCGAATATTTTGCCACATAGCATGCATAATCTGTTGCATTTCTAGCGTAGACCGTACCAGGATCTAAGGAGACGTGAACGAGCCAAACGCATTGCTACAACGGGCGAGGATCGTGCGTAGAATGAGTATGGCTGTGGTGCTACGTCCATATGAGTCTTCTCGCCATATCGAGCCTTCGGATACACTATGATAACCTCCGTCACCTTCCTCAACCGTGTTTTTCCTAATCCAAGGCCTTTTCTTTTCACTCAGCTCCTGGGGCTAGTGCGGACAAGTCGACTGTTTGCCTCATGCGCGAAGTCATCAGCTTTCACACCACCACTGCCGTCGCGGACTTCCTGAGCTGGGTTAGCGTGGTTAGTGGAGCAGCCACGATATAATCATCGATATAGCCCTTCGAGCTCCATAGAACCTTTCTCTACTCACCCACACTCCTAGCATATGCTCTCAACTCCGCAGAATCTCTTCGGTGCACAGGCAATTCCAACTCTTGCGCTCAACACACAAACATACACATCCCAGCAAACAGCAACAGACTACTTTTCCTTTGCAACATACATTTCGCACATATAATTCTGCCATCGGTTCTGACGTTGGAAGTCCTGAGATCCGGCCTTTACAGGTACATAGCGTTGCACAGACTGAGCAAGGATCATACTGACCCTAGATTCCAGACGGGTACCCGCCTCACCACACGGAAATCTGCCGCAGTCGCTGCCCGAACAAATATCGCACATCTACGCACATATCAGCATAGCCGTCACTGTCACGAACACCGCTCATATCAACATGACTTCCAACACGGCCTCGAAGACGAGCAAAGGCATGAAGCAATACAAGAAAGCGATGAAGGAGAAGGCGACCGTCAAGCGTGCCGCCGCTGCAGGGATGGCAAAGTCTAAGAAGAATTGCGTCATTGGAAGCAAGGCGAAGGTCGCTAAGTGCGAGGACTTTGACGTTAAGGATTCGGCGCAGCATGCTTTTCTTCCACCGACCAAGATCACCGCCTCGGACGCAGATGTCAGCAAGGACGGCCTGCGATACGACGATGTCGACCATTGTGATCAGATTATAGCTGTGCAGGAATCCGTCACCGTCAACCATGGTCCCGATGACCCTGGTGCCCACCACTGTGGTACCCTTGAGGTCCCATTGTCTAAGCGCGCTGATATACTTGCTGCTTCCACCAAGACGGACGAGCCTTTGCTCATCCCAAAGGTTCATGCCAACGAGCAGGTCACCTTAGAGAACACGGAGAAGAACCCTACTTCCATCGCAGATCCTCATGCAGTCCAGCATCAAGACATAAGCCTCGAGCAGATTCACCTCGTGGACTACCATGAGCTTGCAAAGCAGCCGGCTGTGCTGACGCAGACTCTTGACATCCATGCGCATCGCAAGAATCTCGAGACGGCACTGTATGACAACATGGAGTCGCCCAAGGAGCGACTCATCCGCCTCAGCGACATCAAGTCGTGGGAGGCTGAAGCGCTTCATGATATCGTGAACGACGACGCAGATTCCAATGAATCTACGACCGACAACTTCACCAAGAGCAAGTGCTCCATAGACGACAATCACTTCGAGACCATGCTAGCTCGCGACCTGTTGTCTGCCGAAATTTCTCCTAATCCAACCGTCAACACATCTGTTGACACAACAACCTTCGAGACACTCCATGACATATCCCAAGACAAGTTCGACGATACACCTGGTGCTCAGCTGTTATCTGTCGACAAGCTCTTTGCTGCCGCTGCTGCATCCGGTGCACCCGTGGTTCGCCTTCCAGGTCTGGCTGGCGACACATCTGTTGTTCTTCCGGCTGCGGCTGGTGACAAGGCTACACGTGTTGCTCGAGCACTTACATGCATCGAAGCTGGTATTACCTTCGGCCAGTTGCACCAGAATCCGGAACCGTTCATCGATCCAGCCATCCTCACCTTCGCGGTCAGGGAGCAGGAGGTCGCCACGGCGCAACCATCTACGACGTCGTGCACCCAGGAGCACGATCCATGTCTTGCCGCCGCTCTTGATCGGGGCTCCCAGAAGTTAAAGGCCGTATTGGGCATTGGGAGCCCGACTTCACCCACCAGCTCCACCTGCACACTTGAAGAGGGCGCCGAGATGCTCAAGTCGCTCTTGGGTATCGGCCGCTCTCGCACCGCTTCTTTAGAGAGCTCCAATCAGCATAGCCGAATCTCTTCACCACCGCAGGATGCTGGACCGCAGACCCCTTTTACGCATTACTCGGCCTCGCCACCTACGAATCATATTCAGTGCGATTTCGATTTCATGGGATATAGCAATGGTCCCTGTCCGCCCTGGTTTCCATCTACGGTCGATGGATATTATGCGCCACTGTACAGCCACATTTACCCTGGCTTCGGTGCCGCCCCATTCATGACCGACTTCCACCGCGGCCGGCAGGATTACGCCTGTGGCTGGCAGCCTATGGGATACACGCATTACTAGGCGGTATTTTTTGTGGTTGTTGGTTTCTCACAGCGAGGCCAGTTCACTTTAAGTGATTGAAATCGCCCGTCTCTTGAGATTCGCGCACAGCGTGGTTTATTATTTCTTTCTCGCTTTCGAAGGGATAGCATTGGTTAGATTGTAAGCATCTTACGGCGGACAGGGCGTTATATCCGTCTTGTCATAGCGTACACAAAAGACTGGGCCGACAGTGCCGGAAAACACGCGCTGAATTAACATATATGATGAGGGAACAAGCGACTTGATCATTAGATTATCATCAGAAAAGATTTATTAATAAATGGAACTATACCTCAAGATCATGCCGTTGCCATTGAGGTCCGTTCAAAGCGTGGTTTCCGTAGACAATATGCTGTCTCTGTATGACATTCGCGAGCGTGGTCGTCACTGGCCTGGGTTCATTGCGTCCTATGTTACGACATTTTCCGCGATAGGCGGGGTCTAAAGAAATTTGCGGATGGGGGAGTAGAGACAAGGTGTGTTGTTGGAGTGTCGAAGTGCATAGTAGGGTTGCGCTTCATCGCTAGCGTGGCGCCAACATATAGATTTGGCGTCCTCGGGACTTTCTCTTCTTCACGGATTACTAACGGGAACTTTCTAGTCAGCGGCTCGGGTCTTTTTGGACCCCCTAGATTGCGCCCTCGTTGATAGTGAATCCGTTGTCAATGAAAAGATTGTGCCCGTTCACCAAGCTCATCCTCGGTATACTCATCATCACCACGGCATCCCCAACCTCTTCGAATAGTGCCACTCTGCCCTGTCTTTGCACAAAACCATCCCATAAAACCTTTCCAGCATCTGTCTGCTCGATCGGCTTCACTAGATCAGTGAGCAGGAATCCAGGACTAACAGCATTGACGCGAATGTTGTGTGGCCTGCCCTCCAAAGCAGCGGCTTTCGTGATTCCGGCACAGGCGTGTTTCGATGCTGTGTACGCAGCGCTGCTGGGCATTGTTTGCAGTGAGTTGACCGAAGCACAGTTGATGATGGACCCGGATTGTGGAACCCGGCCCTTCTCAATACCATCGATCGAATCCTGTTTCATCATCTGGCGCATCTCGTACTTTGTCGCAAGCAAGATCCCAGTGGAGTTCACATCTTGTGTCTTCTGCCACAGCTCTAAGTTCATTTCGGAAATGGTATCACTTGAGCCAAAAATACCTGCGAAGTTGGCTGCGTAGTCAATGCGACCAAATTTCGCAACCGCTTCCGCAACGGCTCTCTCCATATCGGCCTCTTTGGTAACGTCCGCGCAGATGGTGAGGCACTTGCAATTGTCAGCACAATGCTAAAGAACGTAGCGGCAGAGTTACCTCAGTTCCGATCTCTTCCACTTTCCGCTTTCCTTCTTCGAACGCCTTCTCGTCTTGGATGTCAACAAGTACGACGCCACGTGCACCTTCTTTTGCGAATGACACTGCGATTGCATTGCCGAGGCCTCGTGCTCCTCCAGTAATGAAGGCTACTCCAGGAGCGAGTGGTCCAGATCGCTTCGACATGGTGGCACGACGGCAGGTTGTTATTTGCCTCGAACTTCACGACGACTGCGAAGTTGTAGATTCTGTAGTATTTGAACGTAGTAACCCGAAGTTAGGAGCACGTCGGAAACACATCGGCAGGTAGCCCGGGTTTCACAGAGCGGCAAGAGTAGTAGGGTGCGGACGTATCTGGTTGGTCAACCACCTTCCCCGCACTTGGCCTCCCGCAATGGTAGATCGACCATCGAGAACGAGTCAGCACTTCGCAGCCACGGAGAGGGAACTTATCCGCAAATTTGACTTAAAGGGTATTTGCGAGCTACTGCTTTCGTCGCGGCTTCGAGCAGATTGCAAGACATGCACATATTTGCATGCGCCCTTACAACGCTCGGCCGGAACAAGAGACGATCTAATAGCGGTGTTTGAGATTGACTACAACAAGGACGTGATCATGAAAGCCGAAAGAAGATTCATCAAGGACTTCGAATTCGATCCACATTGGGCACGTGCAAGATTGTTCGATGAAGGAGCAAAACGATAGACAGTCACACGAGCGAGGCTAGCAATGCTGAACTTACCCAGGAGATGCACAATACATCTTGATGCGACATCGCGGGTTGCCCGGTTCCAAGAGCTAACGAACGATGGTACAAGAGTGATCTACTAACATAGCGCCATCTGCCATCTAATCTTTCTCGCCGTTCCCGTGTTTCAAAAATGTTCTAACCTAATGCAGAGGCACGTACATTCAAATTTGAATGAATAGATCCATTAAAGTCAATCCTGTCATCGCGAATGTTTCACTGACGATACTGCCTGCTGCCGCAGTAACCGTGATGGTGCAGTAGCGCCCCTACGTCATCACCTCGCTAAAACGCCCTCGCAGTTTCGCACCTTCGATTTTCGGCCTCTGCTAACGACTAACGCCACACCGACGATGCATCCGCAGCGAATCACGTCGAAGCCTTTTCCGATTTCCTCGGGGGCTACACATCGACCGAGGTACCGATGATGCCGTAGATGCAACGCTCAACGAACAGGGGCACGCGACCGGAGATTTCGTCCACACGATTGCTTAATCCCGGCGTGCATCCTCCGTCACAGAGGCGAAGTTCGCTGCAAAATGCGTAGTCTACTGTTTAAATTCTAACGCTCGCCCTGAAACTTGGCAAATATTGACCCCGGACCTCTTAGACGCCTACCGCTGCCGTTTCGTGCTATAGCTATCCGTGTGACCAACTTGATCAGTTCGAAGTGAACGACCTATACACTACCTGCACGACATCGACTTGCACATTATTTCAACAAGCACTTCCCCTTCGCATCTACTCATGGAGAATCGAAAACAACCCCCACCGCAAGGAACATCTAGAAGTCGTTCGCGATCTCGACCACGTCGACCTGACGACGCATTACATCGGATCCTGTCAAGCCAATTTCCAGACGACCACTCAGTCTACCACTACGAAGACGGTGAAGGCTTGCATGTAGATGCAGATGCGGGATCGATGCACCGGACTGAGACCGAAAGACGAGATGTTACTTCGTCTAGCAGCGACGATGACAACAGTGTCGATGACGTAGACGACAAGGAGCAGCGCCCAGAAGAGAAAGATGAATCGTCTCACGAGGAATCGACATATGAAGAGATAAGAGGTGGTATTCCGTATGAGCATGATGTCGAGGCTGCACCGCCGCTGGAGAAGAAGAAGTCGACGAGGTCTATCAAGGATCCCAATCTGGTATGTATCAAACGTGAAACAAGTGAAGGGAACACCTGCTAACCAAGCTCTAGGTAACTTGGGACTCCGACGATGATCCAAGGAATCCAAAGAATTGTGAGCAGAGGATATGGTCTGTATAGTTAGCGACATGCGCTCACGGTTTCTGCAGGGTCAATGAAGCGAAAATGGGCAGCAACACTCATCGTCTCCTGCTTCACGCTTGTTTCGCCCATCTCATCATCCATGATCGCACCAGCTCTGGCCTCCATAAGTGACGAGTTCGGCATCACGAATGAAGTCGAGGCTCAGCTTACCCTCTCCATCTTCGTCTTAGCCTACGCAATCGGGCCACTGTTCCTTGGGCCTCTCTCCGAGATCTACGGCCGCGTCATCGTATTACAACTGTCAAACCTCTTCTACTTAGCCTGGAATCTAGGGTGCGGCTTCGCTCAATCCTCGGGCCAATTGATGGCATTTCGATTTTTCAGCGGCCTAGGCGGCTCTGCACCTTTAGCAATCGGCGGCGTGAGTCCCTTCAAATGCCTCGTTCCTTACATCAAATCTAATTCCTAACCAGGGCGTCCTCAGCGACACTTTCTTCCCCGAACAACGCGGCCGCGCCATCTCAATCTACAGTCTCGCGCCCCTCCTCGGCCCCGCCATCGGCCCCATCGCAGGCGGCTTCATATCGCAAAACACAACCTGGCGCTGGTGCTTCTACTCCACCACCATCTTCACGGCCATCGTGCAAGTGTTCGGCTTCTTCTTCCTGCAAGAAACCTACGCGCCCAAACTCCTGCAATGGAAGCGCGACAAACTGCGCAAGGAAACGGGCAACATGTCCCTGCACACTGAATTCGACAGTCCGGACCGCACACTCGCCACCACGTTGCAAATCGCGATGAAACGGCCGTTCAAATTACTGGGCACACAGCCAATCGTGCAGCTTCTGGCGTGCTACATGGCCTACCTGTACGGTCTCATGTACCTCATGCTCTCCACGTTTCCCCTACTCTGGTCCGACCGCTACGGCATGAGCGTCGGCATCGGCTCGCTGAACTTCATATCCATGGGTCTGGGCTTCTTCCTCGGCACGCAAATCACGGCGCCGCTCAACGACGCGCTGTACAAACGGTTGAAGAAACGCAACAACGGCGTCGGCAAGCCTGAATTCCGCGTCCCCATCATGGTGCCCGCATCGCTGCTCGTTCCCGTGGGCTTGTTCTGGTACGGCTGGTCGGCGCAGGCTCATGTGCATTGGATCATGCCGAATATCGGCGCGTGTTTGTTTTGCGCGGGTGTGATTATCGGGTTTCAGTGTATTCAGACGTATTTGGTGGATAGCTATACGCGCTATGCGGCGAGTGCGATTGCGGCGGCGACGGTGCTGAGGAGTTTGGCTGGGTTTGGGTTTCCGCTCTTTGCGCCGGCTATGTACAATGCGCTGGACTTTGGGTGGGGGAATAGTGTGCTGGGATTTGTGGCGCTGGCGTTGGGTGTGCCGGCGCCGTTCTTGCTGTGGAAATTTGGGGAGACGTTGCGCGGGAAGAGTAAGTTTGCTGCTGGCTGAATAGATTAGTAGTGGAACAATTTCACAGCTTTTGAGAGATGCGACACTGTTAGTAGTCATGTTATATTGACCAGCTCATTCAGACTATCGATTTGTTCGTCGTGACCAAAATTTTGATGTGGTCGTCTTTGTGCTTCACTAGCTCCTCAAACCCCTTCTCGGCAATGTCATCGAGGTGTATGCGGCTGGTGATCATGGTCTCGATGCCTTTGAACTTGCCTAGCGAAGATGTTAGCCTTGTTCGCCCGTTTGAGGGCTATACTGACCCGCCACAAACGCATCCACTGTCTCCTTGAAGTCCGTGTCGTCGTATGCCAACACGCATTTGGTTGTGATCTCTTTCATAATATAGTGCATGAAGGGTATGACCATCTGAGAACTGTTAGTAAGTGATAACAGAAATGTGCAGTAACCTTACTGGTGTTCCCCAAGCCGCCACATTCATGTACAATCCGCGGAACTTCAAGGCATCCATGCCCGCATCGAATCCCTTCTGCACACCTGCGCAGTCAAAAGCGACATCGATCCCCTCTCCGTTGGTCAGCTCACGACATTTGTCCCCGACATTGTCCTTGATCGGATTGAACACTGCATCCGCGACCTGTTTGTTCTGCGCTGCACGTGTCGTGGTTGGCTCCGATATGAATATTTGCGTGCATCCGCGAGCTCGAAGCCCAAGTGCACAAGCAATGCCAATGGGGCCGCCACCGAGTATTAATGCACTTTTCTTTGACCAGTCCGACACCTCGCATGAGGAGATGGCATGCCAGGCCACGGCAAGTGGCTCGATGAGTGCGGCAAGGCTGAGGTCCACATCATCGGGAAGCGGGTAGCATAGCTTTGCGTCGATAGCTACAGCTTCCGAGAAGCCGCCTCCGGTTCCTGACAGGCCCTTGAAGCCAAGAGTTGAGCATCCGTGAGTACTTCCAACCCTGCATCGCGAGCACTTGCTGCAGTAGATGCGTGGGTCGACCATGACCTTTTGGCCCGGCTTAAGCTTGGATCCGGAAGGAGCGCTCACGATGCGACCTGCGAACTCGTGACCCATGGTAACGGGTAGATGGCCTCCGGTCGCTGGATGAGGTCGCTCAGGTGGGGGTATGCCGATGGGTCCTGGAACGTTAGTCCGATTGATGAAGGTGATATTCTGCAGGCTCACCATATTCGTATTCGTGAAGGTCGCTGCCACATATCCCACACCATTCCACTGCGACTAGAGCTTCGCGCTCGTTCGGTTCTGGCTTAGGCACGTCGACAACTCGAAGATCGCCCCGCGCATAGTATTGTGCCGCTTTCATAGTCGTTTGAGAAAGTGGTTAGTCTGTAGTGGCAAAGTGAGCGGTTCTCGAAGTCACTTATACTTGAGGAAGTCACGCTGCTGTGTGGAGGGTAAGCGCGACCTGACTCCGCGTTCGCAAGTCAGCAGGAGCTTATGCGCCAGCAAGACATGTTACTCAACCCCTTGGACCGTTGACTCTGCTTGGTTCTTCGGGGACTAAGAGAGTCCAATCCCGGTGCTGACGGCCGGGTATGCATATGCACTCCACAGCCCTGAGTGTGGGGTAGCACAGGTTATGCCGCTCCGTCTGGCAGCACTCGAGACGAAGGGACATGATCTCGTGCAAAACCGAGCCTGAGAGTAGCTTCATGGCTTATTCTGGCTTATCAGGGAAACATGGTGACTACGTTGAGGGATATACAAGGTGGTAAAGGCTGGGCTGGTGGTACCGGTAGCCTCGTTTGGAGCTACCCATCAGCGCTATTCCCGACACAGCGTAGCGGCTATGCATTCTAGCTCTAGCGAACAGCAGCATCTTTCTTCACACCAGCAGCAGCATTCCCACCAGCATCGTGCTTGACTATCGCTACTCACCCGCTGGTCCTATTACTAATTACTACAGAATCGCTACCATGCAAAAGTCACGATGGGCACCCAAGGAGGAGAACGACGCTCCCAAGCCCGCCGCTAACGAGGAACCATCTGCACCGTCTGAGGCTCAACCTCAACCGCCAGTCCAAGCTGCAACCACGACTGCTCAGCCAGACGCGCCAGCCGCATACTCTGCTCCAGTCAGTCACTCCCCTCGACGCTGGTTAGAGGCGAACCGACGCCCTTGCTTTGTCGACCATCACCACTAACACATTTTAGTCCATCACTACGTCCTACGAGCCCCCGTACGACGACCCCTCCATAGACCCTTTTGCGCAGACAGCAAGCACCGACGATCTCTTCTTCGACGATGACATCACTCCCATTGCCGAGCCAGTCGTAGAGCAGAACCTTGTCGAGCTCGAAGTGCCAGACGCCGAGTACATGCCCGATGATGTCCCACCACCAACAGCACCACAAGCGCATCTTGCGCCACACATCCCACAAGCTCCACGCAATTCTGAGCGAGGAAACCGTGGGCGCGGGAGAGGAAGGGGCCGCGGCCGGGGCAGAGGAGGACACGTTGGGGACATCCGAGAGACGGAGAAGAAGGTGCAAGACAGGGAAGTCACGGAACCAGACACGGCGCCAGCGCCAGCTACCGCCGAGCCAGCGAGCACAGCTGAGGATACAGAAGCCACTGGAGCACCAAACGCACCTACGGAGCCGAAGGAGAAGCCGACGCACTCAGTCCGCGGAGACAGGACGCTCACCGGTGGGCTCGCACGCACGCGCCTTACGGAGGAGCAGCTTAACGAGAAGCTCGCTACTATGCGCTCTAAGAACGAGGCACTTCAGACCGCCCACGCACGTGCAGAGGCCGATCAAGCAAACTTCGAAGCACGCGAGGCCGTCCTCAAAAAGAAGGATGTAGAGCGGAAGAAGGTCCTGGCCGAGAAGCAGAAGGCTGAGCGGCAGAATCGCCAGCAGATGATGGGCGAGCGCGAGAAGAACCGGCAGCGGAAGTTGAATGCGCAGCAAGGCAGGGAATGGGACCTTGAGAAAGAGGAGGGCTTCTCGGGTACCGGTGAAGAGAGACGACGAGGGGCGACAAGAGGAGCACATGGCGGTATTGCACCATCACGACCGGCTGATGGCGTTCAGCCTGCACCATCATTAGGCCAGCCTGATGAAACACATGGCTCAAACAACTCCCGAGGACGAGGCCGCGGTCGAGGAGGCAGAGGTGGTAGAGGTGGTCGCGGCGACCACGATGGCTCGCGGCAAGTAGAGCACAAGAAGCGCACCGACCAACACCCCCCGTCTGCATCTGACTTTCCGGAGCTGCCTTCCGCCACTGTCGCTAGCAAATCAGAGGATGCGCCAAAGAAGCTCGACTTTCCAGTCAAAGGAAAGTCCTCTGAAGCTAAGGTATCAGATGCCGAGCGTCCGACGATTAAGACGCAGGATTCGTTCGGGCTGCCGTCTCCCATGGAGAAGGGTCGCAGCTGGGCCGATGAAGTGGCATAGGCTGCCGAGCAGGAGGATGAACATCTCTCGACCAAGAGCCGGGCCAATGACGTAACACATGTAGAAGCAAGGCTCCAACTCAGAGGCAGAGGGGACATGCCAGACCTTGATTACGCGAATCCATCCAGCCCACCCCGGACCGACTTGACTAGAGCGAGACCGATACGCCACGACCAGCCGTCCATTAGCAAATCTCTAAGCATGAAGCCCCGAGACTTCAGCCTTGACGTCCAGTCTAAAGGCTTGCAACAGTATTGTGAGGGCTTTCGGGCTACGTGTTCAGCTCCCGGGGCTTTGGACCTGGCCGTCGATGGAGTTGCCGATACCGAACCTCTATTTGGACCAGATTGGACATCCGAGAAGCGCTACGCACGATACAATGAGACGCTTTTCCATGCCTGCAACAAAGAAAGCGGTCAGACCAATACGTCTTTGGAAGATGAGATGGAGGACTGGGATCCCGTGAGGAGCTTGAGCCACTTCCAGTACGACTCCCCGTTCCAGGACGATATCGCAGCCACCGTAGCGGAAGTCAGACAAGGCATAACAGCAATGCTCCAACTTGGGCTTCGCTGTAGTAAACGGCCAAACTTCGCGCAGATCCTTCATAGGTTTAGAGTTGTCCACGCGAAGAACCTTGCACACGACTCGCATCTGCTATTCAATATCTTCGAGCTACTCATTGAGCAACTGAGGATTTTCAGAATACAGTTTCAAGCGGCGATCGTCGGCGATAGTCACGTTACCACGACGGAGCAACAACATGCCGCGTGGACAAATCATTTAGAAGCAATCGTGGACCTGCACGCCCAGCTGTCTACCTCCTACCGAGTGCAGTGCTGTCAGGCTGGCGAGTTGAGAGACCAAGCTGCTGATGTGCCAGCCACTTCTGACTGCAAGGTGAACATATCCAGTCACTTGCAGACCATGCCGACTTTGCGTGGAGGTGCAGACGATTTCTCCGACATGGATGCGGAGCGAGAGGCGGCTCTGACAGGGCTCCCCGCGATTCTCGACTCGGTATCGAGCGACAACATACCGGCGTGGATCGTTTATGACAAGCGCAGTAGCTCTCTGCCTCCACAACGAAAATCCTATAAAGCTCCAGTGACTCGGTGCTCATCTACTCCAATACTACCTGGCGAGCTACAACGAACGTTGGGCATGGCATCTAAAGTGGCAGAGGTGGACTCGGACCATCATAGCACGGCCTCCCTGCCACAGCCTCCTCGAGTGCACAAGTGGCTCAGTGCACAGCCTGCGGATGCTTCGAGCACAAGCCCTCCACCTGTACCTTCAGACCTTGGACCACTTCCTGATTCACCAGAGCAAGAGGGTGAAGAGTTGACGGCGGAGGATGCTGCCTTGCTAAACGAGAGGTTTCAAGGCACGCTGCGTGGCGGCGCCGGCCCATGATGAGTACGTGCACTGGTTGCTAGTGTTGTAGATGCTTTCACGGTTCATTCTTCATGCGAGCCTCAATGATCTTGCGGGTAAGAGGAAAGAAAAGATAAGCGTTAGCGCGGACAATTAAGGATGAGATTTTCTTGTACGCTGAAAGTAGCCGGGCTATACCATAGCAAGGAGATAGCGGAACCATGGCTCCTGGCAAGGGTCTTGCAATGACATTCAAGCAGTCATCGAGAGACTATTTACCCCAATTTTACTCGAACTAGTGATACATGACTGTGACGAGAACCACGATGTCGAGTAGATTCCAGTTGCTCGCCACAGCTCCATCACATGATGATTCCGTACTTCACTGGACGTCAATGAGCGAACCATTGATCCCAGCATGCTGCACAATCTCCTGACAAGCGTTGTTGTGTGTTAATTCGCATAATAATAGCTACCGTCGCTCCATTCTCCCTGAAACTCCTCGAGCTCAATAGCGCACCCCTGCACTGCTCTAACAACACCGCCTCCCCGTCCCAGCATCACTTTATCAATCGCATTCTCCTCTCGCTTGTGCATCTCTTCCGTACACATCGGATACGCATGTTCCACGCTACGCAGCAAATACCCAAACCCGCCATGTTCAGCAAACAACACATATGCTAATTGCCGCAGACCGTACAATACAGTCTGATGCGAGCAGTTCATCGGCGCCGTGATCGCAATCTCAATACACGGAACAATGTCAGCACTTCCGGCGCGCTGAAGCGCCAGGCTGCGACACCACCGTCCCACAAGCCGTGCAAGTCGCGCGTAGTCCGGATCGTGGGCTGCATCGTAGCGCACACCCGATGAGCCCATACCGGTCCCCAGATACGGCACGTGCATTAAACTCTTCCCGTCCTTGACGGCGCGCTGCGCAAGGAAGTGCGAGATGTGCCACAGCGGTCCGCCCGGCTTGTGCAGTTTAGGCGCGGTGAGCAGATCTACGATTAGGCGTGGAGGATTGTGCGAGATGCATTCCAGCTTGCGATGCATGATGGCGCTGGCTTCGGCGTGGATCCATGAGCAGGTGCGGAGGATGGACAGATCGGTGCTTTGAGAGATGATGGCGAAGGAGTAGGAGGTTGGTGGGTTTGCTCGGGTGCTGCTAGGTCGGGAGAAATTGTGGCGTGTGGTGCGGATGGGGAGGCGTTCGTAGATCATGAGGCGGAGCTCGGGTGGGAGTTTGGCGAAAGGGAAGAGATTGGGTGGCGGAGTGGTGGACATGGTGGGGTTGTTGGGAGGAGGGGAGGGATGTGAGGATCGAAGGAAGTAGAATGAAAGGGATCGTAGGAAGATTTGATCTCAGGAGGACATATAGGGAAATACGGGATAACGGGGGTTGTGAGCCCCATGTGGAGATGGAGTTGTTTAGTTTGTTCGCGGGTAGCTCGTCTCGATCCTAGCGCTGCCGTCCGGCATCTCACACCTTGGGCGCATCGCCCTCCCCCAGGCTTTTGGAGTTGTTAGATGTTCCAATGTTTTGACCAGAACTTACGCTCACATGGCCTTGTGCATAGGTTAGAGCCTGGATGGCGGAGGGCTAGCTCCAAATAAGCTCGTTTCAATGCAGCGTAGTTACCGAATCGGCCAAGTTGATTCGAAACATTGACGACTGCGGCATCATTTTTCATCTCGAGAAGTGGCTAGCAAGCACGTTGCTTGTCCATGGTCGACTTCCGTGCGTAACTTCGATGTAGTGAATGCAGGTGAGCCTTGGATTGGCTCCGTACAGTAACCTCCATACCCTTATAGTCGAGTCTTATCTCGGCTTACTCTTGGCTCTTTCCACCCCATCCTTCGGAAAAGAGTATTGCCTGCATATAGGCTCATGTTTCGAGCGTTTTAATGACCATCGTACGAATTCGTGTTAACGCTGACCCCGGACTTAGTGTTGTCAGCTGCTTCCAGGTCGAAGTCAGCACTACGCGATCAGCACGTCGCGCTACTCGCGAGAGCCTCGGCTCCAACCTCACCCTAAACAACGACCCCACGCGGAGCTCCGCAAGCCGCAATCATGATAAAAGCACGCCATTCCTCCCATTTTGAGACCAGCAGCGACTGGAAGTGGAGACAGCGATCATGGCTCTCCTCACATACCACCCGTTCAAGGGCGTATATGCCTTAGCCGCCCTCGGATTCGAACTTGTCCGCCTTCCGATCTTCCTCGTCAAATACCTCACCAGCTACGGTCGGCAGCACCCAGAATGGTCGTTCCGACAGGCCCTCACCGTGCGCATATTCTTCTCCTTCGTATACCATGCCGCGAATGTGCAGATGGGCACGCCATTGCCGCTCACGGCAGGGAAAGAGAAGGAGCGATGGACCACTTTCAAACCAGCGAAGGATGAGATGTATAAAGGGCCCCTGAGGAGCAATCCAGACGTCAAGCCTGTCGAAATTGGTGGGACATGGTATCCCGCGCCGTTGACGCAGGGCAGCGACAAGAGCAACATCAGGGTCATCCTGCATATTCATGGCGGCGCATACGTTATGGCTGATGGCAGAGACGCCAACAGCGGCCCATTCTCCGGGAGGCTGTTGAAGCACGCGACGGCTACACATGTCTTCTGCCCACAATACAGACTGTCGACGCTGCCTGTCTCCAAGACTTCGAATCCGTTCCCTGCAGCGATCCAGGACAGTCTGTCATCATACTTGTACCTCATCAACGATCTGAAAATATCACCAAAACACATCATCCTATCCGGTGATTCCGCAGGCGCGAACGCCGCCATCGCCCTACTCCGCTACCTCGCAGATTACGGCGCAGAACTCAACATCCCCAACCCTGCCGCAGCACTGCTCTGGTCGCCCTGGGTTGACCCCAGCGACACGAGCTGCTCATACGTCCATAACAACGCCAATTACCACACCGACTTCCTCTCCCCTCCGTTTACGCAGTGGGGTTCAAAGGCATACGCAGGTCTGCCCGGCCTGAATACCCTCTCGCAGCCTTACGTCAACGCCAAGCTCAAGCCGTTCAAGACAGACGTGCCAATCTGGGTGACTACGGGCGGTGCGGAAGTGTTATACTTTGACGATGTGGAGTGGTACGAGAAGGCGAAGGCGGCTGGGAATGACGTGACGTTGCATGTGGAGCCAAATGTTCCGCATGATATATTGCTTGTTGGGGACCCGATGGGGTTTGCGAAGGAGGCGACCAATTCGGCGAAGAAGGCTGGTGAGTGGTTAAAGAATAAGCTGTAGTATATATCGAGGTGCAAGTCAATGGTACGTCGCGCAGGACCGGTTGGACGCTTGCAGTGGGTCTATTTTTATTGTACAGTTCAATCTGCACATATTGTCCCGCGGAGAATGACTGCAGATCAAGCGGATGGTTGCAACTCGACGCAGTTGACGTTATGCTGAAGTGCCGAGGGTTGCAACTAGCGGGCTTTGATTGGTACATAGCTTTATTTCCTGTATAAGGACGCGTGGAATAATAACACAACATTGTACATTGAGGAAGAGCACAGAATACGAGTGCGCAAAAACACATTGTTCTCATTTGACCTGTTCCCACCCAAATGAGTCGGCTCTACGTTAGTAGTCGTCACTTTGACATTTATCGTAAGTCATCTACCCTCACGACCACATTGCCACCCAATATCAGCTACGAGCGAGACTGCTAAGGACCCAGAAAGGTTATCGAACGGTTGGAAAAAAAAATCCTCCTGGCAGCGAGGGAGATTCATTGGTCACCCGCACAATTTCTGTCACGTGATCCTTCGGTAGAGCTGGCCCTTGCCGGGGTCGCCTCTGTTAGCTAGTCTCCCCTCCATAATTAACTGGATAGACCTTATACATATCATCTGCTTGCTATAATCGTTCTCTCTCTATTTTCTACACGACGTGAACACTTTCAAGACCACTGTCACTTTCAGTCGTAGCTGCCAAGAGGCGGTAGGGATTCTTGTTCGTTGACCCACGTTTTGAGAGACGACCCAATCGTCGATCAACGTCAAAGCAGCGTCGATCGATCCGCGAATTCGGAAATTTATGCATCTGCGGTAACCGCTGGCCCCGCCGGGCTGTCTGGTACCGGGCGCTAAGCCACTCTTGTCATAAGCGACCCAAGTTACAAAAAGGAGGGATTCTAAAAGTGACAGGGCGATTCGTGGCCACGTCTGCATCCCCGTGCGTACTCAACAGTCCATGCATCTGATGCTCAAATGCATGGTTTGCCTCTGGAACGGATATGAAATTGCTAGTCGGTGTCATGACATTGTGATATGTCCTTGCAGAATTGGACCTAGTGAGGTCCGGCATGGTAGAACCTGCCCACTCATTTTCACCCGAAGAGATCAAAAGCAACAGCCTTATCCGAGCTACGCAGCTCAGGATTTGACGCTACAAGGACCTTGCTCTGTCACAACCGGTGAGGCCGGTTTGGCAACAAATTGGTACGCCAAACTCGCACAAACTTCCTAACTACTGCCACTGCTCGTGCATATGCGGGAGATGTGTCATTTCCGTCATGTACGCATGGGTGTAGAGGCCGGACTCCCGGTCTCTAAAGCCAGCATGGACAGGGGTTTCGGGAAGGCGACCACTCATCTTCACGAGCGATTGTAGCTTGGCCATCCACGTATGATTTGTCCACCGCTTCTCCGGTAACTTGCAGTTTGGGCCTGAAAACGGCTTTTCATTGAGATACAAGGAAGCTAAACCTGGATTGACGGATTGCTGATGCTTCTCTACGGCAAGTGACCTGCACCTGGTGATACGTTAACCTACACTTAGTGTTCACCACGCTCGTCGTAGTAGTGCTTTTTCAGCTGTGTTATCTTCTGGCCCATGTCATGAGATAACCGTTTCATGCGTTACAGTCCTTGGATCCTCACGTTACTGCCTAGGTATCGTCGTCCTTTCGAGCTTGTACCAGTTCTCTGTGAGTCAGATTAGCTACACCTCCATTATCAACCATCACCCTTTGCTAACTCCCAGGCCTTGAAGCAGTTCCCTGAGACCGTCCAGTCATATTGCTCGTCACTGAGTCAACCAGGAACTTATCTCAGAGTCTGAACGCGGCTGCCTATCGCTTTCTAAGACTTCACGTCCCAGCCCCTAGCGATGAATCCGATCGAAATGTCCCAACAGAAAGGCAAAGCGCCTGCAGCCCCACCCCCTGCCAACGTCCCCATGCCCTGTTCCGATAGAGCCGATCTCGTCAGGTCATTGCGGAATAACTGGGGTGAAGGGTTCGAGGCATGGCTCATGGGATCTCACATTGCTTATCCGAAGCCATCATCCAACGACGAGCTACCACATGATGGACCTTCAGTGGACGCCGAGGACTCCATGAACCACTGGCCTATGGAAGTTCTCAAAGGTCTCGAAAAGCTTTTCAGAATCGAGGGCATTCGAGATCAACGCGGCGTGCAGGAGGTCCAAAGTGCCCTAAGTCTTGCTGTGACGTCACGAAATCCCAAAGCCACCGGTTGGTATTTGCAACCAGAGGACATCGACAAAGCTTGGAGAACTTGTTTCGAGTTTTCGGAACGTCGTCGCCAGGTTCCACTAGCTATCGACCACAATTATGCTCAGCCCGTTGCGCATGATAGGAGTATCTCACAGCATGGTGAGAGTACCTTGTCTGTGTCCCAGGATAGGCAGACTCAGCGGCAGCATGATGGACTCGTTGCGTATCATGGGCACACACTTGGCTTCCACAAAACCCATGGTTGGTATCATGGCCCATACTCGGGGAGGGAGCTGCTGCTTGCATATGGGACATCAGCGATCTGCGGCTATGTTGTTGATGAGAGCACGGGAGAAGAATGTGGTTTTACACCCAAAATGACAGGGCCGAGCCAATCACGTGCATTGCGGGCCCATTTAGTTCGCAAGCATAAAGTCAAGGCAATCGTTAATCGTGAACAAAGAGATTCGGCATCCCAAAGTCGGATTAAGGAACAGCTCCTTGGCCGGTATTTTCGAGATGGCCAATTCGAAAACACTCGTTTCCGGTCATTGGATTACGCTGGGAGAAGAGAAGAGATCCGAAGCGAGTACATGACTAGCGTATGCGAACATGTGCCTCAAGCACCTGCACCCCCTCTATCGCACATGCGGCCTGCTCCAGATGTTCCATCTGCGGCTCCAACGATGCCTCCGTTCCCCGGTCCTACGCGTGTCTCGATCGACCGTAGTCCGGTCACACCGATGCCCCCACTCCACACTCAATTTGCACCACCCACGCCGCACGCGACTCCTCCACAGGGATACGGTATGAGCCCTCGCGCTCGCTTAAGCGAGACGGTACTTCGGGGTGAAGCATCGCCACTAGAAACAAGGAGCCGACCTAATTATCCTACGGGTGAATCAAGAGTTGTGACCCCTAGGAATCTGCAAACCCCTCCCGTCATGAACTCAGCAAGGTGAGATAAGACCCCCCGCGTACTTCCTTCCTTCCAGTTTGCACAACAATAACAGATCATGATACTGACGAGCTGGCTAGCAGAAGCACGCTTCAGAGTGTTGGGCAAGACCGACGGACAGGTGGAGGTGCATTGATGTACCTTAGAGGTACCCGAGAGTTACCTATCGAGGTGGAAGACGACGACCAGAAGCCGGCAATCATTAACGAGACACCTGGGCTGCTCTAGCCATTGCTATCAACGCCACGATTGCCTCGTTCGGTAAGAACAAGGGTGCTTATCTACTTCGGCTATGCCTTCAAATTGTCTTACCTGTCATGTGTATATGACTTGAGGTGGCAGAAGTCAGACTGTTTGTTTGTTGAATGATCACTCAAGTCTATGAAAATGTGAATCGCGCATGATCCGATTTTGTATTTAAACATTGGCCGCAAAGCACTCTTGTTGAATATACTATTTTCTTCTACCCTGTTACTGCGTGAGTGTGTTCCTTCAATAGCACAAACTATCATGTCATTTGAGGTGGTGAAAGCAAAGCGTCGGTTACGCTAGCTTAATCGCTCTTCCCATGATACATGTGCACTCTAGCAGTTTATGCACATATCCTGACACTTCGACAACAAAGTGTGGTTGTATAGCTGCTGCGCATGTAGTTTCTCTATTTCGTATTCGCTAATTTCAGAACCTTGGCGGCAAACAGCCAAAATGTCGGAAGGAGTCGACGCTCGTGGGAATTCCTAATGAAGAAGTCCTCTCTACACTCAGTTTCAATCACAGCAGAAATCGAACGTGGTCATCAATGAAAGGATGTAGATCTAGCGTGAAGCCCACACCACGTCCAACATACCGACACTATCCCCTACTTATCAACCTTCGATGCCACCCTATCCCAAGGCAGTACGAACGGCGCCTCCTTGTCATTGAAAAAGGAGACACTACCACCTCCGACGGCGGGCATCTCCATCAGACGTAGACAATTCAGGCAAGGCCCCATCGCGAGCTTGCTGATTTCATCTGGGCCAGCAAATTTCAACTCGGCGGCTCTGCTTGGCGAGAACGCCATGCAGCCCCAGGGATTGACATTTTGAGGCACTGGCTGCTCGGTAGTATTCCTGTAGAGTGGGGAATTAGCATTTTACTGAAGTTGTAGTAAGGACGGGTGGCTTACCTGTACGCGTCGCCCGTCAACATTAGCAGTGGGTAACTTTCAGCGCAAGTGCCGTAGGCAGATCCACTGACTACGTCCTTGTCCACGATGGCTTTGAGGGTGTTTCCATCCAGCCACCTGTTTGCAAAATTGTACACATCTCTCCAGCCAGAGAAGGACAGCGGCGTTGGCTTTGTTGTCTTCGAGTACTTGGCGATCTTGGCCTGGTCATCTTTAGTCGCGTTGGCGCCCTTGCTCTGTAGCCAGAAGAGTTCCCATCCTTCTACTTCGGCCACGTCCTTTTTACTAAGCTTGCTCTTTGTCATGGCTTGATTCCATACGTTCATGGTCTGGACAGACGCTATGCCACTCGATGTTAGGCTGACATTCACCGTCGATGAACCATTGGTGATCAGATCTAGGAGCTGTCGAGGTGAAAAAGAAAGCAAAAAATGTGGAAAGCTCCCTTCCCTGGTATTGAAGAAAGTGATTTTTGCTTCGGTCATTCTAACCTTACGACCGCTGGATATCTTGCTCGCTTCACCGTGCGGAAAGCCTGCCACACTGGAGCCGAGAGCGAAGTATATTGTCGAGCGGGAGGTGGCACGAACCACTAACTCAGTTGTGGTAGGCAAAGCGTCCTTCTGCTTTGGGCTTGGCCCCTTGGACCAGATTGTCTGGCACCATCGAGCGTACAAAACAAGCAGTGGCTGCAAGAAGTCGCGTTTGAGTTCATTGAGTCGCGCGGATTGGAAGTAGTCTGTCGGTGCGAGCGATGGTTGAGCGGGTACAGAGCTCGGGGCGGGAGTTGGAGTGGCGTTGGGTGGGGATGATGTAATGGGCCCGAAGGCGCTCAAGACCCAACCAAGGATGTCATAAACACCCTGGCCAACAAAAAGGACAGATGGACCATTCTCCATTGAGTATGGGCAAGGTAGGCGGATTTGATTGTCCTTGACAAGTTTTTGAAACTCCACATGGTTGCCCCGAATGTCCTTTACAAAGTCGGTGTCTCCGATTGTGAATTGGATGGCGTCTTCCCTCAGCACGTCCTTGTCTTCCGGTGGTGGAGATTTGGCGGTAAGGAACTTGATCAAGGACTTGCATGTTCGAGACAGATCGGCGTGGCAGCTTTTGGCAATTCCGATGCGTCGCTGATCGGTCATTAGAGGTTCAAGGAAGTTTTTTATAATCTAGTACACATTTCATAAGCGCGCCTGCAATTGAGCAGTCAGTGTGCTCGATACGAACCTGCGACACGTCCCAGTCATGCGCACCGCTGGCCTTGATGGAAGTCGCTAAGGACTTTTTCTCTTGGAGAGCCTGAAGTAATAGACCTTCACTCATGATGTGTGTTCAGGCAATAAAGAGCTATTTTACTGGATGCGAGAAGATGGAGGTCTTGATGGGATAGATAGTTGAGTGAACAATGCAATCAGAGGTGTGACGGCTCTGATTTATACTTCGTGATCTAATGCGTGGTTCCTTATTCGTTCTTCGAATTATGGTGCACATCGATGGACGACAGGGACTTCCAGAATAAGATCGATAGCACAGCCAGCCATACTGCGCGCAACTTGCACACTACTCCGCAACAACAACTGATATTGGAAGGACACCGGAACGCGGTGAGATAACCTTGTCTCTGGAAGCGAACGTGGCATCGAGCTGAAGTCTTGAATACCCCGCGGGGCCACGAAGTTGAGATGTGCGTTGTGGCTGCCAATGACCCTCAGCGTGGCTTTTTTGTTATAAGCGAGCCACACCGGTGTGGTTCGTCCCGCCGTCTTATTGCCATCTGCTGGAAGCACCATTGGCTGTATAGCAGTATGCAAGCCACAAAGCTGACGTTGCATTTTCGTAGCTGTTTGTGGTTCACTGCGTCCGAAGTAACTGCCATCCTGGTTGCGCCCTGCAGAATCCATGTCTTCTGCATTGCAGTCTGCGACAGACGCATGTAGTCATTCAGCTAGCCACTCTTGATATGTGAAATATACTTCCAGTTACCATCGCGGAACGATGCAGGCAATGCCTCAGCATATTAGGTGGTACACTCGAGAAAAGACCGGGATCGAATTGTAACCCAGACGGGTTTTGGTTGTTGTTCATTGATGTATAGCTTTTTTGGGTGTCCGGCGCAAGCAGATGCTCATGCTCATATCGTTGAATTTGCTAATGTCGTACTACAAGCACAAATGGGACGCCAGATAGACGTAAGCTGTGGCAGAGAAACCCATGGTAGCTGTTTCAGAAGTCGCTTACAGATTTGTCGACGTGCCGAGAAATCTGGCCAACGCCTTTCTGATCCGTTGGCCCCGAAGCCGCGATATCTGAACGAAGAGCTTGCGGTCCAGATCGAGCTGATTCATGATATACCTGAAGTTATATGAATGAATGTTCAGCTGGGTCAACCTAGACACATCCGTCATATCAACTTTCAATGCCGACAAGACGTTGTGTCTCGTTCGCAAAGGCTTCCTTCTTGAGTCGCATTCCCGAACGTGTAGGAGCCCATAACACCACCTTAGGACTCAGCTGATTTGATTGGTTGCTGATTATAGAAAGAAGCGATCATTGACAGCATGCAGGCCTTGCAGAGTCATGCAGCCTCTTTCAGCTCCTTAAGGTCTTCTCATCAGACATGATTGGGGCATCATGACGATCAGCTCGTTGACGGTCCTTCTGTGGACTACACAATGTGCACTACGTGACAGTCAAATTGACGGTCGCGATCCATGCTTAAGCTTCCATCTCATTTGACGGTTCGATGAAAAATGCGCCAGGTATGCGCAAGTCCTCGACGGCTAGGACGGCAGGAGTGTCCGCAGCAGGAACTACACTGTCGAGAAGTGCCTGGAATGCTGCAACTTCCTGGTTTTGAGGCGCCCGTTCTCCGACAAAAAAGGTGTCGCGGTGACTGAACCAATCCCAAGAGCGCTTTATGACACAAGCATTCATGCAAAGACCTTTGATGCGTGCACGCCGTAGTATGTCCATCGTCTCTAAATCTGCCCATACAGCTGCGTATTGAACGATAGACCTGCCATGATTGTCCAGGCTGGTAAGAGAGGCTCCTCGATCCATGAGCAGCCGTATGTTCGAATGGTTGTTGTACCATATGGCCGAGTAAATAGGAGTACAGCCATCCAAATTGCGGATTTCTGTGTCCGCGCCGTAACTCATAAGCCTGTCACAGATGTGAGCAGAAGCCGTGATGACAGCTTGCATGAGTGCCGTGGTGCCGGAATTGGACTTAGAGTTGACATTTACACCCGCTTCCAAAAGAACGTCAATTAGAGCTTCTGGTACCTGGAAGAAGTCGAAACACCGCACAAGCACACTCTCCCCGTGGTCATCCAAGAGGTCGACATTGCCTCCAGCTTCAATTATGGCCTTGCAGCACTCTGGATTAAAGGTCCAATGTAAGATAGATCTGCCGCGTTTACACACGGCATTGACATCAGCACCATAGCTTAGCAATAGAGAAATGGCCTGTATGTCCGCACAGCGTGCGGCCCAGTGGAGTGGGGTAGCACCCCAAGTGTCTTTAAACGAGACTGACTGAGGTTCGCACTCCAGTTGGTGCTTCAACAGAGAAATTCTGCCGTCGAGGACAAGGTTATGCATTGGTGTAAGTCCAAGGTGATCGCGAGCCTCGTCCAACATGGGGTGATTCTGAACTGTCAAAAAGAGTTTGCTCTTCAGCGACTTCAGCCAAAAATACTCGGCAGGTGTTCTATTGACATAAGAGGTTAATTGAGCTTGTATCGTAGGTGCGGACGACTTACAAGCCATTAGATCCCCGAAAGTCGAGATCCGCTCCACATTCAAGCAGCATAAGGCACACATCTTCACGGCTCTCTGTCACAGCCATCTAGAAAATTCAACATGAAAACCACAAATGCTAGTGCAGGACTTACATTGAACAAGCATGAAGTTGTTGGACGATGAAACCTGTCAAAGGGTCGTACATGGTAGTCGTTCATGGTGCGGCGCAGGTCAAGCAGTGAGCCACCCTGCATAGTCCAGAGAAGCTTGTTGTAAATGACAGGATCGCGGATGGTTTGTGGTATCTTGAGTGACCAGCTTCCCCCAATGCCACTGACGCTGCGCCACGAAGCCGTTAATTCGATCCCAACTGACAACAGCCAGGCAGGGAAGTAATATTGGAAGCGGGCCGAGCCTTCTTCCCTCGGATCACTTTCGCAAGACTTGATGTTACAGGAGCGTTGATTGAAGACTGGGGTGCCCGTGAAGTTGACAAACGCAGTGCCAATTAGCCCCTGAAGCCACCGTGGCGTAACAGCTCGGATGGACTTGTGGCACTGACACGGGCATTGCAACTGACACATTCGAGTGATTGGTTTTGTAACAAGCTTGACGTAGTGGTTACCCAGAGGTTGGCCGTAAGCGAGGGCGTTACTAGCAGGCGGACCGCGAGTGATAGGGCTGTATAGCGTGGCTACTCGTTCAATATCCATACGCACATCCTTCCCTGACACCGACAATGGCAATGGGAGGTCCCCAGGATGTACTACGGAGACCTCCTGTATGTTCGTGAAAAGCTTTGGCATCGTCTGGCTTGGGCAATATCAGACATGCTCAGAAAACCGCAGGCAGACGTACAGTTGTGCAACGCTCAACACCAATACAAGATTCATCTTGATTGATAGAAGGCCCTGCTGAAGTCCATCGATCTGTTGCTGTGCCTGACCAACGATCTCTTTTAGCTTGGCCCGTCGTCTCAGCTTTGGGTGATCCACATTGTGCGTTCCATACTCTTCCTTCAGGACTTCATCCTTCAGATACTGATCGAAAGCCTCTAGTCGCTCTTTCGCTCGGTCGAGTAGTCTGCTCAGCTCCAAGGAAACAGTTTCCGATGCTTGTCCGGTCTGGAGTGCTGATTGCACCAGAATCAAGGTCGCTTTGAAGTCGTTGACCTCGTTTAGTGCGGTCACGACGTACAGTGGCGTGCCTCGGAGGGCCCAGAGCCTTGTTAGTGACGAGCTTGTAAGAGTCGCAGCACCGATCAGGGTAATGATGCTCGCAGCGAGCCCGACGGCTTCCATGGTTAGTGCGTTATCGTTTGGAAAGGAGGATCGCAAGGAGGACTTCTGCTATAGTTGACGGGTCTACACTGAGTGATGATCGAGCTTAGGAGCTGCCTATGCTGGCTCACGATGGAGGTAATACGGAAGGCTGAGACGCAGCCTTCAGCAGGCTATGTCAGCTGTCCCAGCCATTGGCTGATGCTGTCAGGCTGAAGCGAGACGCTTTGTAGGGCAAAAGCACCAAACAGGGCTCTATCCCAAGTGCTCAAAACAAACATCCCAGGGAGTGATGAGGAAGGAAGGTCAAATGCGGGCCTATAGCCTCCAATCGCCAGGGCAGCGCGAAGTCTTTGTCCGGGAAGGAGGAGCATGGCGGCTGGGTTAGATCAGTCCAGCTCCCTAACTGAGTCCCATAAAATCTC
>TARA_R110002003_G_scaffold97_37_pt1 | contig 30327 bp, 25 predicted proteins | sample TARA_R110002003 | Tara Oceans TARA_R110002003 (sample SAMEA4396441) | marine metagenome | biome: Westerlies Biome; feature: [SRF] surface water layer (ENVO:00010504); material: water (ENVO:00002006), including particulate matter (ENVO:01000060) such as... | depth 5 m | reverse complement strand
CAAGAAGGCCAAAATTGACACAGAGTGCTGGGATGTCGGTGTCAAGTTGAGCACTCCTTCTTTCCCAATCAAACAGTCCGGGGATTCTGAGAGCAGGGCCATGAGTGCGCAAGATCGCAAGGTAGAGCAGGAGGAGGCAGATGTTGAAGAGGGTGAGATTAAGGAGTAGGAGTAGATGTCCCGGGAAGTCAAGATACAGCTTTAGCAGTCATGATGTTGAATTTGTATGCTATCAATATAGCGTGGTTGTTTCCAGTAGAGAATGGGCTTTACATATAGACAGAATCACTTGCAGTCTAACATGACATGCGCCCCGTTGACTAGAGCAACTGCATGTGTGCCACTTCAGAGAGGTTCTCTCGTGACTAGCAGGATTGTCTTTCTAGAAAACGAATGGTCGACTAATATGTATAGGATGGTCGTCGTCAAGCTAGGTGGTATAGAAGTTCAGCCTTATCAAGAATTTCAACATACACAAAGGTGTAGATCTATAGGGCCGCAAGTTGGAGTTGGAAGCTTCCACGATAAGTCTTGTATTCAAGCCAAGAATGTGTCGTGATTATGAGGCGTGCAAGGGGTTGTGTATGCAGGTTTGAGACGGGCACTCTGGTTGGTGGTGACAAGTGGGGTACCTTCCAAGGTTTAGGCAGGTGAGCACATCCTTACATCTCGGTCAGCAGTTCCACGAGCATATTAATGTATATCTTGTTCGTATCTCTTCGAAAGAGACAATATTTCCCAGCCTGAACCTACCTTTTCACTGCTGCCGACTTCACGACTGTGGTGCGACAGTGCAGCTCCATGCTCACCATCGACCACGTCGCTACCAGCTATACCTTAGTCGGCTCTCATCGTCAAGATGGAGAGCTCCCCAGCATTTGAACATGAACCATTTTCAGATGCGAACTCCCAAATTAGACTGCTGCAATTTCTCGGTCGAGACTTGAACAGCAAACTGCCTCTGTTTGCTCTTCGCCACTACCAACTTTCGGAACGGGCCAACGACCAGGCAAATGACCATAGCGGCATCGAGCAGGCACCAAGATATATTGCTATGTCATATACGTGGGGCAGCCCAGAGAAAACACACGAAGTCGTTATCAACGGCAAAAGCCTCAGGGTTGGAGCAAATTGCCATTATGCACTCAGCCAAGCAGTCGAACTTGAAGCATACCCAGCACAGGATCAGCTTTACTGGATGGACCAAATCTGCATAAAACAACAAGACATGGTTGAGAAGGGAAAGCAGGTGGGTAACATGGGAGAAGTTTACCGACGAGCAAATACTGTGTTCGGTTGCGTAGGACCACATGCGGACGACAGCGAATTTCTGTTCGATACCATCAATGATTTAGACATGGAAAAGTTTGAGTTGTTGCCCGAAATTGCGCCGTGCATTAGTAGGCAAGAGTTAATTCATCAGCTTCTGGAGGAGAAGGGTCACCCAGACAAGAATTTCGAGAGAACACGCAGTGCCTTAGCGAAGCTCGCCATCAGGCCATATTGGACTCGCCTATGGATCTTACAGGAGATCTTTCTCTCAGTTGCCACTGCTGTCCTCTGCGGTGGTGATTTTGTATCACTTCCCTACCTTGCATCGTTCTGGGATGCTGCCAAATATTACGACATCAAAGAAACGTGGCATAGCTCTCGGGCTCCCCCGGAGACTATACAACAAGTACTCGTTTCAGGCAAAATAGCCAAATCAGATGGGATGTCCTTACCGGATGCGCTTAAGCTATGCGTGGGTCTAGGTTGTGTTGACCGTCGAGATTCCGTATATGGCATCAGGGCAATGGTGCGCTGGCCTGCTGATCTGGAACCACCGGACCCCGATTATACCATCAGTACAGCGGATCTTTACATTAAAATGATGCCTTATTTGAGTAAGGAGAGTTTCTCCATGGGCAGCCATAAAACTCAATTTCCTGACCTCTACATGCTCATTGATATTTTCAATCTCAACAAAGACGACGCCAGACTGAAAGCCCGCGCTCGAGCTCTTGCCTCACATAGATTACTTTACAAAGCACTACATGGAGTGAATATGGATGGTTCGACAGTTAGAGACGTACTGCAACAATGGGTGGACTTCGATAATAGTCAAGCTGAGCTCCCCCCGGCGGAGCTGATACACGCCTGGCAGACGGCACTTCAACCACGACCGAAAGGCCAAAAGTTCAACGAATTCGCGGAACAGTGGAAAATCGACCCGAGGGCACATATAGTGGACGAAGAAGAGAGCTACGCATGGCGGGGAGGTCCGTCAGAGGAGGCTTCAAAGCGCTTTGCTCTTTCGCAACTCACAGGCTTACGTTCTGGCTGAACAAGAAGGCACTATCGCCCACATAATTAATGAGGATAGCTAGGCTCTATTAAACCTAAGTGCTAGTGGTAGAGCGGAAGCCAGCTCGAAATAAAGCACAAGTTCTTGCTACACCTGGATGCTGGCGCTAAAACAAACAAAATACGAGCTCCTTCGTACTTGAATAACGTCGCAATGACCAGCTCCTCCACAACTGTTATTTCCGAATGACCTAGAAGGAACCAGTAAGAAGCATCGATGCTCGACTCCAATCCTAACCCCTGTCGATCGGATCTATGCGCATCCTTACATGTACATCTACCGAGCCGTTGCCCAACCCTACTTAATGAAAGCGGCGCCACCCCGGAGCGGGGAAGCATGCTTCATTTTGAGTACCTGCATATTCATGAAGATCATCTAGCCAATATTGACTCATTGAGGCCCGATCTTGCAGCTTCCAAGCCGGCTCGAGATGCGAAATAGGAGTGTCGACGATGGTTAGACCGGGTAAAGTCACGATGCACATTCGACGAATCGAGAAGTTGCAAGTGCGAGCAAGGATATCCTGGGTTCTCTAAGAACGATTATTTTGTATAGAAGAACGTCCTGGCTGCACCATGTCGAAGAAACTTCAGTGTTGTCCGAAGTTTTAACTCCCAACCATGAAGCTCTTCCATCTCTTGCTACCCGCGATCGCATTCGCGTCGCCCTTGCATCCTCGCTGCACTTCTCCAACAAGCGTTGCAAACGAAACCAATACCTATGACTATATCGTCACAGGCAGTGGTCCAGGCGGAGGCACAATTGCCGCAAATCTCGCTCGCGCAGGCTACTCCGTCCTCCTTGTCGAAGCCGGCGATGACCAAAGTGCAGACATTCGCACGCAAATCCTGTCGCTCAACAGCTTTAGTAATCCAGGCGTAGCATGGCACTTCTTTGTGCGCCACAGCGATAATGAGGAACGCACAAAGAGATACAACTTGTTGGTATGGAGACTGACCAGCGGCGAGTACTGGGTGGGACGGGATCCAACGGTCGATGGGCATCAGAATGCGACAAGGTTGGGTGTGTTTTACCCACGAGGAGCGACATTGGGTGGAAGCGCTATTACCAATGCGGCTGCTACGTTCTTGCCGAGTGACAGTGACTGGGATTATTTTGACAAAGGTGTCGGCGATGGCATTTGGAGGTAAGTACTCGTCTGCTGTGTGCCCTTGAGGTCGTGCTGAACGTCACCAGTGGCAAAGACATGCGTAGGATCTTCGAAAGGATTGAGCACAACAACTACCTGGAGCCAAATACGACGGGTCACGGCTTTACCGGATGGCTGCAAACCAACGTCGCCGACGCAGCAGCATATACAGCCGGGGCTCTTCGTCTCAAGGTCTTCCAGGCTGCTCTAAAAATGATCGGTTGGAACCCTGATGCCGTGCTTGACTACATCACTGGCGATGCCAACTACCTCAGCCCCACGCGCGATCAGACGGAAGGACTGTGGGGTCTACCTTTCCATGTTACGACGAACTGGAAGCGATTCAGTCCACGCGACCGCATCCTCGAGACGGTGAACTCAACGACTGGGAATGGGACGCAGCAGTACCCATTGTATCTTCAGCTTAACTCCTTGGCAACTAAAGTCCTGTTCGATGAGTGTGGCAATGGGACAAAGCCTCAAGCAATCGGTGTCGAGTATCTTCACGGCAAATCCATCTATCGAGCTGATCCCCGCCATAACTCCAGCATCGTGGGAGTGACGAAGCAGGCATTCGCGCGGAAAGAAGTCATCGTGGCTGGTGGAACCTTCAGCTCTCCCCAGCTACTGCAACTGTCCGGTATAGGACCAAAAGCCTTGCTCCAGAAGTACAACATCAATGTCGTTTCCGACCTGCCTGGAGTTGGCAGGAACTTGCAAGACAACTACGAACTTCCAGTTATTGGACAAGCTCCAATCGACATCAGTGACAAGCCCGATCCAAACGCACCACCATGCACATTCGGCGCGCCTGGCGATCCTTGCGTTGACCTCTGGAGGAAAGGCGAAGGCCCATATGCTCGTGGAGGATCAAATGCGAACGCGTTCCTGCGGAAGACCAAGTTTGCCGTTGAAGGAGAACGAGATATGCTGATGTTCTCGACGGGAGGTTTCGCCTTCCGCGGTTTTCAACCCGACACAAAGCAGAACTTCACGGTCGATCCGCCAAGCACCTTCTCATGGTCGACAGTCAAGATGCATCCTCAGAACGGCGCAGGCTACATCCAGATCAAGTCTGCTGATCCACAAGATACGCCTGAAGTAAACCTGAACTATTTCGCCGATGGCGCTGAGACGGATTTGGGCTCAATCCTGGACACGATTGCATTCGTCAGGAAAGCATATGCTAGCACGGAGAGTCCTTTTGGACCTGTAGTGCCTATATCGCCTCCTTGCCCCGCTGCAGATGTTCTCGAGACCGGATACTGCAGGGATGTGGAGATCGACAAGGAGTGGATTGAGGACCAAGCATTCGGTCACCATCCCACCAGTACGAACAAGGTCGGGCCAGAGTCCGATCCGATGGCGGTCTTGGACACCAGGCTGAGAGTGCGCGGTGTTGAGCGTTTGAGAGTCGTGGATGCTTCGGCTTTCCCGCGATGCCCTGGGGCGTTCCCTGCTGTGGCAACATATATGTTGTCCGAGAAGGCGACAGAACTCGTTCTTGAAGATGCATAGATGCATTGAAATACTTTGATTGTGCAATCGTACTCAAATTCCATATGCAAAATAATATCAAACAACATAAAGCTCTTCCTCGGGTATGCGTAGATCTTGGTATGTACCGTCCATAAACCCTTGCATGTAGCATGCGCCGACGATGATGTGCGTTTGTCGGTCCGTTGATGCCGTAGCATGTGCCATGCGTAGGATTAGTGGAGCATTACAAGTCGTAGGAAGATACAATTTGTCTCCCATTCTTGTCTTCATGTTGCCGAACCCAAGATATCCGGTTCGAGTGATGAACATGCGCTTGCCTTCGAGCACCTGAGGCATGAAATTTATGAATTGCTGGTAAAGCTGGGAGGATCCCCGGTCGGCAGGGTGCCTATTGAACGGCTCAAAGTGGTGATGGTCGAAATGACCAAAATAAAAGAAACACGTTGAATCGGAGGCGGCTTTTTGCGCAACCATCGATATGTCAGCTCCCGATAGTCTGAGAAATTTGCGATCCAAGTCTGGTATATGCCCAGCGCATAACATTTTCAGCCAGGCTGTAGACCAAGTATCTTCGTATGGTGGCCCAAAAGTCTGGGCACCTCTGAACTCTGCTGGAGTTTGATATATTGAGGCCGGTGTATACCGCGCTAGGATTGCCTCACGCCACGATTCAATTACTGTCCGGAAGCGGTTGTGCCAGCCAGCTGAATTCGTGTGGTCAACTGCTTCCCCAACAACAGCGATGGAATCCAGATACTGGGCGCTCATGACCATCGTGTCGTGTTCAAAACGTACCCTGTGTACTTCGATCGCCGGCCGAGCTCTAGATGACCAGGTACAGTCCCTTAGGTTGCGCGAATACTGGTCGTATTCGTTGTCACATTCGATTTTGCGCTGTAAACCTGTCCAGGTATACCTGCTATTTTGATACTCCATCTCTTCGAGGGTAGTCCCTAAAAGTAGACGAATAGTTAGCAGATGACCACAATGATGTACTATGGTGGAACGAAGGAAAATGTATATTCAGACGCTCGCACAAGCTTTTCAAATGTAGCAGCAGACCTATTGAGTGCGCGCTATCTATCTTCCGAAGCACTAGAACCACCGATAATAGATGGGAATCACAAGAAGAGAGCGACAATGTATTTACATGCGGTCTTTATTATGAGCAACTTGCACTTGGATGGCGTCATGTTGCCATGAGCATACAAGGGTAACAGTAAAACTTTGGGGTGACCAGACATGGATGTACAGAAAACATACGTACAGTCAACAGCCCACGAGGGTAAGTTCGGATATTTGTGCTTCAATGGCGCGTATATGAATATCCAGAATGAAAGGTACTTTGGTTGAGCGACCAAAAAGTTACGGGATACTTGCTTAAACACATCTTCCGCAGATAGACTATAGTCTGGAGACACATCATATGACATTTCCGTTAGACCAAGCAATCCGTAGAGCAGATCGACGTCCAGTGAGGCCTTTCGATCCGTGTATTCAATTCGCAATGCGAAGAGATCCCAACGGTGGCCGTAGCGAACAAGCTTGCGATCCTGCGCGAGAAAGAAGCATGCCTTGACGAAAGGTGCCACGACCGGATCGAGATATGACAACCAATACCTGCAACATGCGTTGGTGAGATGTGTGTGCCACATTGAAGCAATCTCGAAAATCGAATCGAGAGGGATTGATACTGGACCGAAGTACAGGCGGCCCTTGCGGGGCAGAAGCGCTTCTTGGAGCGTCCACATTCTTTTGAACCATACGTTACTTCCCAGGTATTGCATGAGGAAGCGGAAAGCAATCATGTCTTGGAAATTATCGAATAATCGACAGGCCAGCAAGTCCGCGCAGTGCTCTGCCTTGGCCAAGCGGAGTATTACCGGAGCAGCAACCATCGCCATTTCCGATTGCGACTTGTTTGTTCTGATGTCAGCGGATGCTGACCAGTCTTCTTGTTTGCAGAAACAGACCGATCCGTGTCGTAGAGATGAGTTCGTTGGGACTGCACCATGGCCGAAGCCCAACCTGAAGGATGATGAAGTGGCTCCTTCAAGGTCTCCAAACCAGACAATGACGTCTGAGCATTGAGAGTAGATTTCCCCCATTAGCGCGACATGCGCATTTCTTTCGCTTATGTCTGATTGGTTGATGCAGATGGCATCTACAAACAATCCTTTCGAAGACTGGTATGTTTGTGCCCGGAGTCTTCGCAAGGCCTCGTGGAGGTTTCGATGAACCAGGAATTCTTGATTGTCGATATATATTGAAACCATTGGAGACTCAAGATCCCAGACATAGCTCAAGGCATTGTATTTATTGATTGGCGCTCGCTTCTCATACCGCCATCGCGACAACGATATGACCCGGATAGTGCAGGTGATGTTCTCATTCCATCCGCCCTGTTGGATATAGAGTACTCGGAACTGATTTGACTGCCGGAAAGTGTGCTGATCGTAGATACTGAGACTATGTGGGCTCGTTGCCAGCTGACCAGGGCTGTTGGGGACTGTGGCGAGTCGCTCCATCGGCTTGTACAGAGCTTCAAGTTCAGTATGCGCTTCGCTACAAGCCAAGTGTGTTGATGCTTCGGCGTTTCGCCACGTCTCCTAGAGTTCTCAAAGATGAGCGTGCTAGGATAAGTGATCCATGCTACCGGTCAACAAAGATGATGTGAGGATCTCAGCCTCGTGTGATGCTTGGCGATAGGAAGTATGCTTGCAGCCTTGTTGTCACAGGACCAATCGCCAACTGTCCTTGCCGAATGAAATCTCGGCTTTAGTAGAGCTGAAGGGCGTATGTCTTCGCAGTTTCATCAAGTACATAATCTCTCCCATTGTTGATAGTTTGGTTCGAGCCGTCGCGAGACCAATACCGCTTCATGTTTCTTGAGCGCATGCTCAGGCAGAGGCTCACTCTCTTTATCGGCTTGAGTTCATACCCTCCCATGCTTGTTCCATGCGGAGCTCATTGCTGATTCCCAACTCCACCTGCAGAGGGGAGATAGCAGAAAAACAGCCAGGAATGGTGTCAATTAGGTCGCATTATGTCAAAATCGGCTTCCCTCGGAGCCCACGTAGCTATCCTTCGTTCGTTGACCTGGCAGGAGTAGTGTGCGCCACGTAGGCGCAGTTGGTTTGCTCATGCATCTCGAGTCCGCAGATCAATCTTCGCGAGGTGAGTTCGAGGTACGCAAATCTTATGGTTCAGATCATTGCTACGATATTGGGATTAAGGAGAGGCTCGGGAAGCATCGCTAGGACGTTAAGCTTAAATTTAAGCCTCACGTTAGCGTCCTCCCCCACCGCCCGCCAACGCTCCCAAATTTTGTCGCGACAATTGTGCCTATACACACGCGTCACACACTGCCACACCACCGTTCGCACTTTCCACCTCCGGACCGCCACGATGAAGCTGCTCACCCTCAACTTCCTTACCTGCGCCATAAAAACCTGCAAAACGAACCCGTCCTCATTCCCCCTCCACCCTCGCGACGCCGAGCTCGAGATCCATGAAGCCGACATCAACCTCCCATTCCTGAAGAACATACTACCGCATCTGATGTGGGAAGAGATAAGGATGATTGCGCGCGAGGTACGTACAGCCAGCTGCTGTTAGACAACACCGAGGAATCAGACAGTAGGCGGGACAGTCCAGTCGTGGAAGAGCACAACCGATAGCAATGAAGTGAGAAGGGAGATCTAGGGCTGACATATTGCACAGCTAGGTCTACCAGACCTCCCAACAACGCCACCCACCCCCGCCGACTTAGTCGCTCCTGCAACCTCAAATCCAGACACAAGCCTTGACACAACCGATTCTTCAGAACTTGCCTCAACCCCAGAGACGCCGTCGCAAACCGCGCTGGACCTGCATCGCATATTACTCGAGACGTGTATACAAGAAGGAAAGCTAGTATGTGGGGCGTGCGGACACGAGTATGCAGTTAAAGAGGGTGTTGCGAATTTCTTGCTGCCAGGGCATCTGGTGTAGGAGCTAGGAAATATAGATGCGGAAGCACGAGAAGGGAGGCATGCAAGGACGGAAAAGTTATGATACCCTTTGATTTTGGTACGAAGCATATACATGGAGCACATTGTCACTTTTCCCGATCCTCTCGTGGTATCTACCGCATGCGCGCCAAAACGCCCGTCAATGTAGCCTGAAGATCTTCGCGATACTAGAACAGCCGGCTACGACCCCAGTGCTCGGTTGATTTGCACGCGTTTGTCCTCGCCAGCGCTCACAATTCCAACCTCCTTGTCCCAATTGACGCTGAACACCTTGAAACCCTCACCATGGCCCTTCATAGGTCCTGACTGGCCGTGCCGCGATATCGTGTGTAGGCTCTCGCCCACTTGGCCCTCACCCACCTGACCACCTGTAGAGACATTCCGTAGATCCCAGATCTGCACTGTGCCATCATGAGAGCCAGACGCGAGGTTGTATTCAGAGCTAGGATCGGTGTCGAGGCTGACGACCGCGTTCTTGTGTCCTCGCAGTGTCATGACGCTGATTTGAGTTGCAGAAACTCGAGGATCGATTAGAGTGATGTGTCGAGCCGAGGTACCGGTTGCCAGTAAATTGCGGGAAGGTATTGCGCATAACGAGAGTAGCGAATGGGCAGTGGTTCGTGTATCAACGCAGGTAGATGTTGGTAGGTCCCAGGTCTTGAGTGTGTGGTCGTGCGAAGCGGAGTAAGCAACTGTTGCATCATCAGGCTTGAAGATAACGCTTGAGACTGGCGAGCTGTGTCCTGTAAAGGAGGCTAATGCGCCACGAGCTGGTACTGTTCGATCCGGTTTAGATAGCTTCTGTCGCTTGTTCGAGGCCGCGGTTGAGTTGGGAAGCAAATTTGAGGCCGCTGCTGGGTTTTCCTTCGCATTGCTCGAAAACAGTGCAATGGTGCAGTCCGAGGAGGCGCTGAGGATGCGGCTCGATGGGCCATGGACTGCAACGTCTTCGACGCCCCATCGGTGGCTGAATAATTCCAAGCTTGTCGTAATGGTTCGAGTGTCATCGTCGTACTTATACAAACGGACAGTGTTATCCATGCCTGCAGCCACAAACTTCTTGTCCGATAGCCACTTCGCCGCCTTTAGGCTTGTAATCCTCCCGCCATTGTTGGGAGCTTCCGATGTGGCCAGAACGTCTCCTGAAGTGTTCCATACTCTCAATAGGCCGTCATAGCTTGCACTTAGGATTCTCTCTTGCCCATCCTGGACGCCACCTGACCAGGCTCCCACAGGTGATGATTGCGACAGCACGTCAACAGCTGAAACCCAGTCGTCGTGCTCGAAACTTGTAACGTTCAGCGGCGGTACGAGTGCCCTCGTATACTCCACTTCAAGCGTCGTTTCCGCATTGATACCGTTCTTCGTGAGGAATTCGTCGACGGTCGTGCGCAAGAATTGGCCGTTGATCAGTATATCGAATGGTATACGATCATCTTCGCGGTGCAACAGGTCATTCAGGAGCGTTGATAGACCATGTCGTTTGGCATCTTTGAAAATGTCAGACCTCGCTCCGAAGCTATGCGCGAACGTCACTTACCGGTCGGTATCAATAGCCTGCGATTGGCCTCGTCGATTTGAAGAGCCTCGTCCCGGGTACTGAAGCGGGCTGTAACCTTGGTCCTCGCTGTTTCTGCATCCATGGCGGCGTTCGGCGCGAGCGTGCTGCAATACAATGTGGTGAGATGCCGTGCTCGAGTTCGACATCTCCAACTTTTTTTCGAACGAGGTTAGCGGGGGAAGTCAACCAGTCGGCGTCGAGAAAGCTCCGTTTGCACGTGACTTTGAGCTCCAGGAAGAGGTTTTGTAAGCTTTGAGAGCCAAGCTCAGAATACTTTAATACTGTAGAGGCTCTGCTGTCCAGGACTTCTCTGGCGAGTCGGTCCAAGCAATATGGCTTGGTAGCAGCTAGTTCAACCCGCGATCGACTTGACGCCATCATTCCGTGCTTCATGTATTGTCTAATGCAAACTCGTCCTCCGGATCTCAGCAATCGCCCGTCTACGATGATCGCTCGGTGCAAACAATGCCTCTATCAGGCCCACCACTTCCTCGCCCTCCATCTCCAGCTTCAACTCTCCATCGATCCAGAAGTATTTGATGTCCGCGAGACTGCTGTCCAAAATCTCGCTCAAATACTGGAACTTGAACCATATGGGCGTGTATATACTCACCATATCCCGCACGTCCCCATTGTCGTCGGTGGTTTGGAAATGCTGGGCCAGACTAGATAGCGACACGCAATAGCTGTGTAGCTTTCTCGACTCGTCTTCTGCAATGTCGGACATGTCTTCCACATCGTTGACAAATTTCATAAGCGCCGTTGACACCAGTGATCCCAGCGATTGTAGCAAAGCAGAGTGCGAGAGAACATTCTGCCATTGCCGCTTCACGTCCCCAATACGGTCAATAGTCGTGGCAATGGCATCATCGCACACGGTAGCGAAGGGCACATTGGTACAGCCTTGGAAGCCTTGAGCATCTTCCAAATGATCTCTTAGGATCTGTCTTTGTGATTCCATTTCCCGGCCGTATGCCCGTTTGCCAAAGCCATCAATGGTGTTGATGTCAGCCTCAAGCTTGGTTTTTAAGCGCGTGGACGGTCTCAGGTGTTGTGGTAGCGTCGCTGAAGTATCTTTCTCGGCCTGTTCCTGGAGAAAATTTCGTAATCGGTCCGAGAGCCGTTGGCAATCATTGTAGATGAGCATATTGCTCGCAGTATCTTTGGAGTAATGCAGCGCGGCTGTTGCCCGATACATTGCCAGCAGAAGGCTTGGGATGGCGTAAAGGCCTACACTTGCTGGTGCGATAGCAGACTTGACCAGCTCCGATGAGTTCAATGTCTCAACATCGGCGATGACCTGGAAGATGATCTCCATGATAGCATCGGGCATCGCTGTAACAGTGTACGTCTCTCTTAAAGTGACATGCTGCTCCGTTGGCGGCTTTTGAGGAGCTGATTTGCCATTGATCTTGGGCGTCTCAGCTAGCTTTGCTGGAGTTCGAGCTGAAGCTGAGCCAGGAGCCTCGTCAGTGTCTCCCCAGTCCGCGCCCCAGTCATCTGCGTCTTCTTCACTGGCCCCTTCCGCTTTCGCCAGTGCGCTTACGTCGTTCGTTGCTGCGGGCTCCTCGTCAAGCTCTTCACCCCAAGCACTCATATCTTCCTCCTCTGTTGTTTCGGCCTTTTCCTCTTCCTCTTTCTTTCCAGGCTCCTCCTCACCCCAATCGGCAGCCCAATCGTCCTCTTGGTCGCCGTGGCCAGCGCGTAATGCATCACCCTTGGAAACGACCTGTGTCTCGACCCTTTCGACAGACTTCTTCTCTTGAACACGCTTGGGAAACAAGGCCTGCACCTTTGCGATTGCGACCTCCTTCTGCTTCGCTAGCCAGATTTCGGCGGATTTGTCTACCCATTCCGAAAGGCGAGTCTGTCCTGACCAGCCAAGCTCGTCAAGATACTCGACCAGACCTAGGACATATGATAGCGTCTCCTGAAAAGCCTCTACGCCACTTGTTGACGTTGGCACCGCGGGGAGCAGGAGATTGTTGATCAATCGTGTTGCAATAACAGGAACAAGCTTTGCCGATAACGGGACTGCAACACTGGGAGGCAGACGGGTGCTCAGATACTCGGCTATTGAATGGATATCCGCCAATGCAAGCTTGACGCTTCCGTCATTGAAGGGGCCGTTGAGCTGAATGTCGTCGCCAGTGATGTTGAAACCCGTTGCCACCTTGTCTGCGCCCATGGCGAGGCGCGGGGAGATGATGATGCGGTCCAGGTCGCGACTGAAGCGTGAGATAAAGCTGTCTAAGATGTTTAGCTTGCTGAGAGCGTCGACGACCGTGTTGACGTCCACTCTCGCTTGTCGTTCGATCGACTCTCGCAGAGAGATTTTGTGATTGGTGTTGTCAACGGAGATGAGCCCATTCCAAGATTCAGTAACGGTCTCTATGATGGCTTTCTTAAGCTGGTCCTCCTTCGTCCTCAGCACACCCACTGCTCTGGTGGACTCGAATTGCCCGAGGCTCTTGAAAGCACGATCTGCATCTTCCAACCTCTCCAGCGCGTGTATAATATGTCCATGTACAGCTGCTTCCTGCGCCGAGTCCAGCACTGCAGAAATGTCCCGCAGCTGTTCCACCACTCGTGCAAGACTCTGGTTGTAAGCGATCTCTGTATGCAAGAGGCTGACCTTGCTTGCCGCATCCTGAACACGTGCAGTATTGACTTTCCCTTCTTCGGCTTGCTGGACAATCTCTTTGGCAGTCTCTTGGGAGCGTTTGATGTCGTCCTGCAGTTTGCGCGCCTGGGCGATCCAGCCGTCGACGTCGGACGCAGCTTCGCGGGAAATTTTGCGGATTTCGTTCTACAATCATCGTCAATCGCTGTCCATGTGCTTGAATGTTCGCACGCACCTTGGTGTCCTCTCTCGCCTTGCCGACGACCTCTAGCAGCTTGGGCAGCGCAGTCGACGGGACGGACGCGGATGCCACATCTTCGTCCTGTGGAAATGCTCCGTACTCGACCGACTGCAAGACCGCATCGCCAAGTTTGTCAGCAGTTACTTGCGACGACATTGGACTTATTGTTTGCCGGCCATCACGAGGCAGCCGGGTTGAAGCGTGAGTGTCCCTTTGGCAGTCGCACCGTAGCTGTTGCCAACATTCAAGATACGTAATGGGCCCGTGCCCTGCCCCGCCACAGCACTGTCAGCACGAATGCCTGCCCCCGCCACAGCCTGCAGCCTGCAAGACACCAATTTGCGACCATTTGCCTCACGCTACACTACCAAGCTTAGCTACTCCGCCTGCATCCTCAGAAAGGGTTTGTCTAGACAGATCCGATCGCTGCAACAAACTGTCGGCAACAACTAATTCCACTTGGTTTTGACTTCATCTGCCATCATTCCACGGCTTTGGTGCATCGGTAGCCTTCTCCTTCTCTTCGCCATCCTTGAAAAGTAAGTTCTTTTACACGGCCTCTTGTGCCTTCGGATTTCTTGCCGCAGATTGTGCCCTGGCTAGACTCCATTCCCTGCTATCGAGTCTTGATTTTGATTTGTCTGACGCATTGAATGTATTCATTTGTGTTGATTCAGTTACTATTATTGTTGCATTCCGGTCGCGCGGAGCCTACAAGTACTAATAAGACAATGGTAGGACTAATTCGGCATCGGACAAAGGGGCCCCTGCGCACCACGAATTAGAGCACCTGCAGAATTACACAGCAAACTGCGTGCCAGCTTTGAACTTACAGAAGAGCCTGCTGGGGGGACTTCAATATCAAGACCAATTCGGCGCCATGGGTTCTATGCCACAAGGAACACACTTCAAGCAGATTCAGAATTTCAAGGCCGACTATGCGGACGCCACCTTCACACAATATGAATCCCAACGGACAGGTTTGAGAGTGGTAGTGATTGACCGCAAGGGACCCAAAGTGTATGGCAACTTTGCTGTAGCCACCGAGATTCACGATGATTCCGGTTCTCGTACGTTTTTCCTGTGCTTCTCAATTCATCAGAGCTGATATCATGCAGCACATACGCTCGAGCACCTGTGCTTTATGGGCTCACGGCAGTATCCATACAAAGGTGTTCTAGATAAGGTTGCAACCAGATCATATTCAGACACAAATGCCTGGACAGACACTGCAGAGACAGTGTATACATTGTCTAGCGCGGGATGGGAGGGATTCGCCCAACTCCTGCCCATATATCTCGACCATCTTGTGGTACCTACACTGACTGACGCCGGTTGTTATACCGAGGTCCACCATATTGATGGAAAAGGCGAAGACGCAGGGTAAGTTATCATGTGCCCGCGGTTTTAACCTCTCAAGCTAACAATCTTAAGCGTTGTCTACTCAGAGATGCAAGGACGAGAGAACCTACAAGGCGATCTTATGGATCTTCAAATGCGGCGCTTGCTATACCCGGAAGATGACGGATTCGGAAAGGAGACGGGTGGTCTTATGAAGGCTTTACGGGTACTGACAGCAGAGCGTATTCGCCAGTTCCACCGAGATATGTACCAACCGAAGAACATCAGGTTGGTACTCATCGGCGAGGTTGACCACAGCAACCTTTTGGACATCCTAGACAAGTTCGAAGACACCATTGTCGACAAAGTACCTGCCTATGACGCACCTTTCAAGCGTCCATGGGTGGAGTCGAAGCGTACGCCGCCACTAAGTAAGACTGTCGTGGACACAGTAGAGTTCCCAGAAGAGGACGAATCTACAGGCGAAATTCAGATTGCCTTCCTTGGACCAGAGTCAATAGACGACACGGCGGAAACGGCCATCAACACCCTGCTCCTGTATCTTGCTGGCTCGTCTGTGTCCGTGCTGGTAAACACACTTGTCGAAAAGGAGCATCTGGCGAGTATGGTCTACTTCTGGGTCAAGAACAATTACGATATGATAATCTGGTGGACCATCAGCTCCGTGGAAACGTCCAAGCTAGCAGACGTGGAGAAGCGATTCTTCGAAGTCCTGAAGGAACACGCATCGAAGCCGCTTGATTTGAGCTATCTCAAGGACTGCCTTCACCGCTTCGAACGCCAGACACGATTTGCCTCGGAGATTGGCAACGACGAATACAAAGATGCCGTTATCAAGGACCATTTATATGGTGACAGAAATGGAACCCATCTTGAGAAAGCAATGGGCAGCTTGAAAGTATTTGAAGAGCTCGAGCAATGGACCGAGGAGCAGTGGCGAGACTACCTCAAGAAATGGATAGCAGATGCTCACCATGTCTCCCTTCTCGGAAAGCCATCGCGTGCATTGTCCGAGAAGATCAAAGCCGATGAGATTGCTCGTGTCAAGGCACAACAAGAAGAACTTGGCGAAGAAGGTCAGAAGAAATTGGCAGCAAAGCTCAAAGCAGCGCAGGATGAGAACGACAAGCCTATCCCGGAGGAAATGATTGCTGGATTGAAGGTACCTAGTACCGAATCAATACACTTTTATGAGACCACAACTGCGCGTTCTGGTCTGGCGAAAAAGCTGGGCACATCGGAGAACAAGATCCAGCAAATCATTGACAAAGACGAAAGCAACCTTCCACTTTTCGTCCACTTTGAGCACATTCCCACATCATTTGTTCATTTCGGTCTGGTTCTGGGAACTGCCAAACTACCCACCGAGCTTAAGCCTCTACTTGGTATCTATCTTACCAACTTCTTCGCCACGCCCGTGGTCAAAGATGGTAAACGCACTGGATTCGAGGAGATCATAACAAAGCTTGAGCAAGACACCATCGAGTACTCGTTCGACCGCGGGAGCGATGTCGGCAATACGGAGATGCTGTACCTCCCCTTCGTCGCCGAATCCGCCAAGTTTGAGACGTGCGTCCAGTGGCTGAAGACCTTGCTCGTAGACTCTGTCTTTGACACAGAGCGTATCATCACCACCGTCAAGAAGATGATTGCTGATGTACCAGAAGAGAAACGCGACGGCAACAGCATGGTGTTCGCAGTGGACCGGATGATGCATTACGACCCTGCGTCTTCTGTGCGCGCGACCAATACTCTTGTCAAAGCAGTGTACTTGAAGCGCATTCTTAAGCTGCTAAAGACGGAGCCGCAACAAGTCCTCGACAAGCTGGAAGCACTACGCAAGCACCTCCTCACATTCAGCAACATGCGCGTCCTCGTTACCGCCAATCTCGAAACCCTACAGAATCCAGTCTCAACATTCAAACACCTCACCGACGCCTTCCCCGCTGGTTCAGATCCACAAGTCAACCCCATTGACGACCGTAATGCCGTACTCTCCAGCATCGGCCGGAACCCCGGCGGTGCACACTACATCATCCCTATGCCCATCGATTCCTCCTTCGCTGTCCTGACAGCCCGCGGTCCCAAGGGCTACACCAACCCTCAACTGCCATCACTCATGGTCGCACTGGCATATCTCGATGCCGTCGAAGGCCCCATGTGGGCGAACATTCGCGGCACCGGACTTGCATATGGCACGAACTTCATGCGCGACCCTGAGACAGGACTGCTGAAGTTCAGAATCTACAAGTCTCCCAATGCTTTCTCGGCGTTCAACAAAGCCAAGACTGTGGTGAAGGAGTACGGCGATGGCACGCGCGCATTCGACAAATTGGCGCTCGAGGGCGCCATTAGCTCCATAGTGCGTGACTTTGTGGATGAGCGCGCGTCCATCATCGATGCGGCGAGGAGCTCATTCGTCGATCTGGTCACACGTGGGGTGGGCAAGGACTGGCAGGATTGGGCGCTGAGGGAGGTGCGCAAAGTGACTGAGGAGGATGTCAAGAGGATTCTGAACGAGGTTGTTGCGGGCGTGTTTGTGCCTGAGAAGACCGATGTGGTGATTACATGTGGTGGGATCATGACGGATGTGAGTTTGTCGTATTCCCTGTTGTTGGTGAGAGTGATGCTGACCGGTATTAGGATCTCAAGAAGAATCTCGAAGGAGCAGGCTTCAACCCGCAAGTCAAGCAACTCGCCGACTTCCAAGACGCGTACGGACTCGAAGGCGACGAGGAGGACGGCGAAGACGAAGAGGTTTCAGGTAGCGACGATGACGACGACGACGACGAGAGTGAGAGTGGCGATGAGATGGAGGAGTAAAGCAGTCTCAAGCAGACCATCAAGCGTTTTTGATATTCATATCCTACACGATGCCATGCCCAAGCCAGCTACCGTTTCGAGTCATGCAAGTCCTCATACAAAATGTTAAGCGCCGGCAATGCGTGCCAATGCGCCAGCCTGCCCTAGTTTTCCGTCATAGAAGAAGGGGGGAATCATTCAAAGAGAAAGAAACGCTCAACGCCGTGAAAAAAAGAAAAGAGAAAAGAGTTCACGAACCGGTGAGCGACATCCTAAAACAGATCGTAAATGCCTTTGCAAACTTGTAACCAACAGAAGACAAGAGAGCCTGTCTAGCTTGCTAACATTCATGCATCTTCTGGCAGAATGCGCGCGAAATGCTTCTCCCATATCCATCCAACCGTCTTGGTCGGATCGTCTTGGTTCCGTGCAAGCCATAGCTCACCCTTCATGCCAATGACGTCGAAGATCTCGCCAGGCACGTAAACAAGATATGGTATGCCGCCCTCGCGCCGATCATGTGCAATGTTAAATTCGAAGAGACTGGCAGCCAGGAATAAAACTTCGGGCTCGTCCGTGTCGCCTGGAGTGGCCGGCAATTCTTCTACGGACGCGCGGACAGGCGAATCGGACATGGGGAGTGCGGAGCTAAATATGCCGGATGCGCGCTGCGAGCCGGGAAGAGAAGTGGGCTGCGAAGTTGGCGCGGAGAAAGAATACGCCATGGGTTGTGAGGTGGGTGCGAGGAAAGAAGCACCGAGCTGAGGCGGGAAATCGAAAGCGCTAGAACCGAATGGTGAGCGGTCGTCGAACTCGACGGCGCCGTCGAGGCCTAGGTAGTTGTGGTTGCGAGATGCGCCGGTACTACGGCGCTCGTTGTGGTGCATGACTGTTGCTTCACTATCATCAGAGACAGGGCTGAGAGCACGAGCCTCGCGCAGTGAAGTGGGTCCCAGACCAGATCGGCCTGCAGTAAGGGATGGGTATGCCATCCCAGCAGGTGAGGAGCGCGGTGGGGTGTCGTGTGTGCGCAATCGGCTCCCTCCCCCGTAGCCTCCGCTGTAACGATTGCGTGAGTCCATGATGGAGGCCTCACTGCCCATCGACTCCGTGCGGCGATTGGTCGAGTTGCGAGACGAACCACCACCATCAGAAGAGATTGTTGGAACGGGTGACGTCATGTTCGAGATGTCGATCAACAGGTTGCGATTGACGATGCCGAGCCTGTTTGCTAGATCCTGCATTGGCTTGTAATCCGAGTGGAAGCGTTCGACATACGATTCGAGGTCGTATCGAAGCGAGGTTGTATGTTGTGGTTCGCTTTCGAGGAGAGGCAGGATCTTCTTCGAGCAGGTCTTGTACCAGTCTTTCTGCAGACACATGAACAAAGTCATGAGTGTGCGCATGAGTCCCTTCGTTCGCTCATACAGGAGCGGTAGTTCATGCTTCAGTGTATCGTTGATTGTGGTGAACTTCTCCGCCGACTCTTCTAGGTCTGCGTCGACCTTTTCGCCCCGATCAACCGCCTGTTTGTGCTTGACGTAGTATAGGAGAAACTTCTTACGCTGCTCAATCGTCTTCTGGTATGCTACCCACATCTCCCAGAGGTCTGCAACAGGTTTAAGAACGCGACTGCGAACAGCTGTTTTCTGACGAACTGTTAGCACAAGCACATCATAAGAGCGCTTCGACTTACATGTTCTTCAAGGGCTTTGTTCTGTAGCTCGAAATGAGCCATCGCCCACTTCCTCCAGGTGCTCTCTAATTCTGGATGCACAGATGGAGCCACCTCGCAAACGGTGACAAAGCCCATAAAAACTATGTTGAGTTGCTGATAGTGCTCCGTGATAGCATCCAAGTACTGTTCGAAGTCACGGATGACGATTTGAAGTTGGAAGAAATGTCCACCAAACTTCTGTTCTCGAGATTTGTAGTCCTGGTCCTTGAACGTTTTGTCAGCTTCGTCGTAGGCCTTGTTCTTGTCCACCTTGGGAATGAAGGCTTTCACAAATGTTTTGCCAATCCCCTTGCCCTTGGTCTTCTCCTTCTTCCCCTCCGAAGTTGCGGCGCGGAAAGTGTCAGCCCGTTTCTTCGCTTCGTTGATGCGCGCACTCATGGCTAGAAGCTCCTTCCGAGCGGCTTTGATATTCTGCAGGTCTGGGTGATCGGGATCGCTAGAGCCCTCAAGACTGTCCAAAAGTAAGGGATATTTGAGTAAGCGCTGGCATGGCTTCAGGAGCAGCGAGTCCAGGTCCCAAGCTTGCGTCATGTTCTCGACCTGCTCGAAGCAAGCTGAAACCCAGCCTGCAAGTTCGGGATTGCTTTGGTGTTTCTTGATGTAGGCGGCTGCGTTCTCCTGGTTGAGATAGTATGTCGTATACAGCCTTTCCATCTTCTCTTTGTTGTCCAGAAACACTTGGCCAACCGTAGTTTGATGATCATTCTCGAGCGTACAATTTTCGAACTGATTCTGGGAATCTTCGGACGGCCTGCGAATATTTAGAGACGCATCCGACGGATTCGATGGTCGTGAGTCAGTGGAGTCGCGATTCCAAGGTCCGGTTGGTGGTGGTATATCATAATTGACGATAGGCTTGGCCGCCTTTTTGAACGCACGGAAAAGTGATAGTGAGAACTTTTCGAGCTCCTTACAATTGCTGAACAAAATCTTCTTCTCCTTCTCAGTCATTAGACTTTGAGCAGTGGCTTCGAAGATATTATGCGCGATCATCATGTCGATGCAGAACTGGTGCTCGGTGGTAAGCAGCTCTTCCAAAATCCTGTATCGCTTGATTAACGCCTGTTTCGCCGGATCTGGTTGGCCATTCTCTGTCGTTTCGACTGGCGCTGGGGATTGGTCAGCCATATCTGGTGGCTGTGCAACTCCGTAGCGAGCTTCGAGCCCTTCTTCGAAAGCTTGGTTGACAGGCGTGAGCGCACGGGCAGGGTGCTGCTCAACCTGCTCATTGAAAGCACGGGGTAAGGGATACTGGTGCGAATAAGGCGGGTGCGACGCGTCTACTGGAGTAATGTGTTGATCGATTGAGACCTTGGGAGGTGGGGGCGGTGGTGAATAAGCGGGGCGAGGCGGAGCGTGTTGCGAGGAAGGTGAAGGCGGTAGGCCCTCGTGGTATGAGAGGCCAAGACCACCATTAGTCCACGCAAGTTGTGGCAACTCGATCCCATTTGTGGACGTGCGTTCAGTCGTTGGATCCCGCAGCAAATGGTCCTGTGATGGGTTTCCCAATGAGCTTCCTGAGCGCGATGCATCGTCTTGTATCGTCGTAGTCGTAGACCCTCGGGAGCCGCGTGAGTATCGCCGTGATTCCGGAGGATATATAATCGCCGTGCCGCCAGCGTCTACGGGCGACTCTTCCTCAAGATGCGGTAGGTTCGATACTGGACGAGTCGTAGACGTCATTCTCCTCTCGTGAGCCGATGAAGCTTCCTGCTCTCCCCCATTCGCATCACTCAGTAACCGAGCCAAATACGTCTCTGTAGCTTCTTTAGAGCCCCAATCTTTATGTTGAGCAATGACCGGCGATACTCGCTGCACTCTCTCCCTGGACACCGATGCCAGCTCGGGAGAGATGACGGGAGACTGATGATACATATTGAGCACAGAATTAACAACGCTATAAATCTCACGATCGAATGTCAAAGAGCCCGCCGCCCGATACGGTGCGACGCTAGCTGAATCGTCCGGACGTAGTGTGTCGCGGTTGCTGAAGGGATCTATTGGTGAGTCGCCCATTTCATAGTGCGTCGGATAGCCTCGATCCCTGCTGTAGCTATAATCGAGAGCCTGTAGGCCCTCACTTAGATCGTCCAAGCCTGGCTGCCATGACTGTGGTGACTGGTCGTCGCCAAGCATGATCGGTATCGACTCCCGCACGCCCAGCTCTGACTCTTCAATATCGGGAGATTTGGGTGTCTGTTCTCGACCAGAGGCATGGAAGACTGTAGGCTGGAGAAGCTGTGGCTGGGCTTCCTCGTGAGCTGTTGGGGGTGTCAACACAAAACTGCCAGGGATGCCCAAAACCGGCGACTCTTCGAAGTCGGTGGTGGCCGACAACGGTTGTTGGGTTGTCTGGACCGATAGTCTTGAGGTTTGGAGGCTGAGGCGTTGCTGGTGACCCGAATGCTGATTCTGAGGCGGGTCCTGTCGCGTTTCCTCATAGAGATATGGGGTATCATGTGGGCGGGTTGGTTCGCCTCCGAGTCTGTTGGTGGAAGCTTCATCAAGATGCGTTGGTGGAGCGTGATGTGATTCGGAGGTGTTATCGGGGAAGTATCCGTGCTCTGCATGCGACCCAGCTTCTTGAGCGGGCGATTGCTGCAGAGGCTGCCGTTCCCTTGAATTTCGTAATCGAGGCGACGCTGGAGGAGGCGGGGCACTCGACAAGGCAGGTACGCCCGGCCCGCTCCTCGGTCCCATAGGCGACTTGCCTCTCTCTCGATAGCCGCGATAGGCTAATGCAGGCAACGTAGACTGCTCAGCTCCATTCGGTTCACCAGCATTTCCTGCGCCTACAGCCTTCCTGTACATTCGCGTTGGTGATGCTCGATTGCTGTGGTTCGAAGCACGTGTCGGCGTATATCTCACCGACCGGCTCGAGGAGCTAGTATCTGACGTTGCGCTCAGGCGTCGCGTGCGCACCGGGATCCGCGATGTTGGCGATGGCCGCACAGGAACCCGCCCGGGCGTCGATTGAGAGGGTTGTGCTCGCGACCCCTCACCAGCGAACGATGACGATGTCGCCGCACTCCCCGACCGATCATGATGGGGAAACTTGAATGTCGAAGCAGGCAAACGCGCATCACCTGCCGGTGCTTCCAGCACGGAGTCGACGCCCGGAACCTCCTCTTCAGTGCCGTCGAATGTGGGAATGCCGAATCCAGGAGAAGTAAGGTCCTGCCCGCTAACAACCTCTCCGAAGAACGGCTGTCGTCCGCTCGAAGCTGGCCTTTTGCTCGGCGACGCGACCTTCTTGCGCGTGGGCGACATCTGCTGGTCAAGACTGCTTCGACTACCGGCTGTCCGTCGCGTGGTTGTGTTCCGCGGCGACGCTGGCGCCGGCTGCGGCCGCTCCCTCGGCTTCAGATTGTTGAACTTGTACGTCCCATACGCAGCCTCCTTGTTGGGTCGCGCCGCCGAAGCTGTTGACGACATTGAAGCGCCCGATCGTCTTGCTGGGTCGTATGCTCCTGTCCGCGTGGGCTCTTTCGATCTCGAGCGCACCGCTGGCGCTGCGGTTGTGACGCCTCCGCCAGGCGATCGCTCGAACCTCTCGGCCAGCGCCTTCACCTTGTTCGAGACGTGCGGGGAGGAGCGCGTCGTGGTCGCGGACGAGGCAGGCCCGGACGCAGACCTCGGCGTCGACTTGGGCGGCGGTCGAACGGCCCCGTTTGCGGTGGGCTGGCGCACGCGCGAGGCGGCCATGTCTACGGGCGGCGGAGGGGCGATCTCGTGCTGGGTCGTGGTGTAGGCGGACTTGTAGAAATCGTCAGGGGAAGCCTCGGACGGGTCGTCTGCGTCTACATGCTTGGGCTCGGAGGTGCCGTCCAGCTGGGCGAGCGACGTGGAGTGCAGCCAACTCGCGACCGAAGGATATGCATAATTATGCACTTGATCAGACTCTGCCATGTTGTTACGGCACCATGGTCGAGAAGGCAAGGTCTGGCGCGAATCAAGGCAGCGGCCAGCTCGCGGCGAGCAGAGGAGACCCAATCAGTCTGCGGCCGAGTATGAGAGCAGTCGAAGCGCACTATCGTCGAGGCGACCGGGGTGGGCAGAACAACTCACACTCGGACGCCTACCACAGTACAAGCAATCGCGGTCCGGGCCAATGAAGACGGGAGGCACCAGGTGCGCCCAACGCTGCGAGGCGAAGTGTTTCAGCCGGAATTGCTTCCGAGGGCGGCCGACACAGCGCGCGTGGGCACGGGGGTGGGGAGGGGAGTAATCGCAGAGCGCGCAGAGAGTCGTGCCAACGTCAGAGGTTCAGGCAGAGGGCAGGGCGTAGCCTGCGTGGGAGGACGACGATCTACCGTGCCGCGAGTGTACGCCTGGCTGGGCTGCTAGCCAAGCTCCAACGTCCATGGGCTTGGTGGGTGTGGATGTGCGGGACAAACGGCTGCTGTCCGCTGACGTCGCACGGAACAGAGGCTGCAAGAGGCCTGGCTTGCATGGATTAATTCCACCAACACGAGCACTCTGCAGTATCGTCGGCAGCTTCACATGGTCTGCCCTGTGCGATGCATCGGATCTGCTCATCTTGAGGTGTGCTCGACGAGGGCTGAGTGCTCAGGTCCCCACAGTCGCCGGCCACTAGCTTAACTTAATTATAGCGCAAGGGAGATTCTCGGTGCTATTGTCGTCGTCTGGAACCTCAGGAACGCTGTCCTGCTCCGCAATTCATCTCATTTTCTGCTCATCCCTGGGTGGCTGACATAACGGCAACTGCTGTCGAGCTAGCTTGGGCTTCACGAGAGCGTCGCGGATGCTCGCTCTGACGTGTGACGCCAATTGTTGCGGAACCTCTGTTGGTCGCGACTTCTGATTCCATTGCGCGTGGTAGTCGCGTCCCTGCTGCTTTCTTGTTCGGAGCACAACAACACCTCCGCCAACCAACACTACGTGCCCGCGATCGCGCCAGCTCACCTGTAGCCTATGCCTCATCGCCTGCATGAAGAGGAAACGCGTCTCGCCCCATGCTGGCGGGGCTTCTCGCAAGAAAGCAAGACGCGCTGACCTTGCCCACCAATCTGATAATGCCACACCAACTGGTACAGACCACCCCGTGCTGCAGCGCCTCTACCCCCAGGTTTTGACCCTACGCCACTACCTGCTGTCACAGCTCCCCACGTCGTCCAAGAACAGGCGGCGAAGACTATGCCAGCTTGGGAATATACCGCCAGCTCCTGGAGGACAACCGACGAGTGATGTAGACACCGACCTTGGTCAGCTGCTAGACTCGACCCTGATTGGTTGCTCGTCAGATACAGGCTCCAAGAGAGCAGAACACGCAGCGAAAGATCGTGATCGCGACATCAAGAGCTTCACCCAACAGCGCTCGCAGAGCACTTCAGGCGCCACATTCGAGCCTGGCTACTTTCGGCAGAGCGAAGTAGGTTGCGTGACACAGTCACATTTCTGTGTTTGCACATAGTACATTAGCCGACATTGGCAGCTAAGCAAACACAGATCGTCGACTTCGTAGTCTGGCTCCTGTTCCGGCGGACCACGTCTCACAAGCCATCACACATACTATGTCACGGTTTTCAGCGATCTGCCAGCACCAGTCATGCACATATCACAGCACTCAATCCTACCTCGTCTATTCCTGGCCTGATAGAGCGCTCACCAAACAGTCATGTACGGACACTCAAAGAACCAGTGTGGTGTCGACTGCAAGCAGTGCTTGGTCGTGGTGGCGATCGGGTCATTATGGATATGCTTCTCGAATGCGCCATCTTTCGTCCCGTGAGTGGTGGCACCGCCAATTACTATCAACTCAGTGGCAGTCCCATATCAGACGTGAAGCCTGATCAGAAGCGCAAAAATACCGTAAACGAACTGACCAAGGCCGCAAAGACGGCTCCAGTCAATGTGTCTGGCGAGAACAGAAGCCCTAGTACCATCACCTTCGTTCGAAGCCGCATGCTGTACGCCAAAGCGGCCCTCAATGCTAAAGGAGGGGTACAATTTGGCATGCGCCACATCCGTCAGTCCTTTCCTCTTCTCGTCTCTTGTGCCGGCTCTGACGTGCTAACAGACGTACTGAATCGATTCCCCAACAGAGATGAACAACACCAAACCATACACATCCTTCGCTACATCTTTCCACGACAGTTCGGCCTACACAATGTCTTCACCTCCAAGGTGGACCCACGTGAGACAGCAATGCCATTCAAAGATTATACACTACGCGACAAAGAGATCCATCAGAGTATGTGCAGGGCTCTAGAAGAAAAGGCTTCAGATGAAAGGGAAGTTAGCAAGTGGAAGTCGCATACACCGAGGCGGCTGCGAGGTGCTACCGTTGCACTAATTGATCGGCTTCGAACCTTGAACCATCGCTGCTCGTATGTCGAGCTGCTTCGACATTACTGTCCGGTCAAGGTAGACCCGACCATTGCATGTGCACATTATCCAAACTAATGTCGACAGGGTCTGCCTCTGTCATCTAAGCCCGAGTGGAGATCTCATCCCCTTCAGCCCAAGAAAAGGCAGGCTACCGCGACTGGGGCAGTGGAGAACAATCATGGTGTTTGCAATAGCACTACTGATGGCGAAGCTGATGAAAAGACATGTTTCATGGACATGGCTTGTTCCACGGCCAATGTGTCAGCTTTCTGCCGCGCTGTTGCGGCTGGAGTCATCCCGAATGGCTTCTGGGGCGGTGCCAGCAACAAGCGCACCATCATGTACTGGATCGATCAATTTGTTTCCATACGCAGATTCGAAAGTCTTACTCTGCATCAAGTCACGCAGAAGATCGAGGTGAGCATACCTCCCATGTTTGCCCAAATTCGTGCTCATCTATTCGTAGATTTCGAGTTTAGCCTGGCTCCAAATACCTGGTCGTGACGACTCCGCTAAGTTGGCGAAGTCAGACTTTGAGAAGCGCAAGGAAATTTTCCTAGAATTTATCTATTGGCTGTTCGACTCGTTCTTGATACCGCTGATTCGGTCTAATTTCCATGTGACCGAATCTAATGTCCACCGTAATCGGCTTTTCTACTTTCGCCACGATGTGTGGAGGATGTTGACTGAGCCATCGTTGGAAACGCTGAAGTCGAGCATGTTCGAACACCTGCCGGCTGAACGCATGACTAGGTTGCTATCAATGCGACCCCTTGGCTTCAGCAAAATTCGACTGCTGCCGAAGAAGCATGGATTCCGAACTATTATGAACCTCAAAAGGAGGCAGCAAGTGCTACGGAATGGCACAATGTCGCTTGGCCGGAGTATCAATACGGTCATGACACCAGTCTTCAATGTCCTCAACTACGAAAAGGTCAGTTTCAGCCCGACTTGAATACTGTGGCTTCCGCTAATCTTGCGCAGTCACTACAGCCGAGTGTGTTTGGCTGTTCGCTATTCTCTGTCTCTGATGCATTTCCCAAGCTTGCAGCTTTCAAAGCGTCATTGCAGGAACAGCACCTTGACAACAAGGCACTGTACTTTGCAAAGGTTGATGTGCAGACCTGCTTCGACACCATACCACAATCACGATTGCTGACTATGGTTGAGAGTCTCATGTCGACACGATTGTATCAAACAGGCAAACATGTCGAGATCAGTCCACTGGCCACGCTGCGACGCCTCGATGGACATCATGTTGACCCCTTGCCGGTGAAGAAATTCATCGCTCATAGCGGTGGCATCAAAGACATGGGATCCTTCGCCCAGCTAGTGCAGACCAAGTTCGTAGGCAACAAGTCAAACACGGTATTCGTAAACACCAACCTGCAGCAGCAGGAGACGAAGGATGACTTGATGCGGCTCCTTCGCGAGCACGTCGAACGGAATATCGTGAAAATCGGAAAGAAGTTTTACAGACAGAAGAACGGTATTCCACAGGGCTCAATATTGTCAAGCATCCTTTGCAACTTCTTCTACGCGGAGCTTGAGCGTGAAGTATTGAGCTTCGTCCTCGGAGACGGGTCTCTGCTACTTCGCTTGCTTGACGACTTTCTCTTGATCACGGTGCACCGACATCACGCAGACCGCTTCATTCGTGTCATGCATCGCGGCCACCCGGATTATGGCGTCGTTGTCAAACGTGCAAAGTCAATGACCAACTTTGAAGCATTCACTGATGACGGGGAATGCATTCCTAGGGCCACGACAGCTTCGAGGTTTCCCTACTGCGGCGTGAGCATCGACACGAAGACTCTCGAAGTCAGTCAGAAGTCCGAGCGAATGGCGAGAAATGGTACGTGCTGCCGAACGGAGGTGCATAACCTGGAAGCGTCGACTGACAGCGAGCAGTTGTTGAAGACTCCCTGACCGTCGATCTATCAAGAATGCCGGGCCAGACCTTTCATCGCAAAGCTTTGAAGTAAGTCCCCATTACTGGCATATAGTCTCAAGGCAATTGGCCAACTAACCGCACGATCGACGGTTGCGCCCCACGCGGAAAGTGTGAAAGCAATAGAACACTGACAAGGAGTAGCGCCTTCAAAATCCAGCTCAAGGCAATGTACATTGACACGTCGCTCAATAGCGTGTCCACCATTCTCGCCAATCTTTACCAAAGCTTCCACGAAGCGGCGGTGAGGTGCCTCGAGTACGTGCGCGTGTTGTCCAAGGTGCGGACGACGTGTTCAAGCCTGCTTATCAGTACGTCTCTCCTCTTCCCAAAACGTGGTGTGCATACCGAAAGCGTAAGCGCACATGCAAAATCTATCCACTAAGCGGCGCGCTTAAGCGGGACGCGAATACGCTGCATGCATAGTCGATCGCTAAGGCGCCGGCTAACTCAACCGATTCAAGTTTTGCTGACCAGTGTGCCTAACGTTTAGAAACTGTGGACAACATCATCGCGCTAGCGTACGTGATGCTTCAGCGGCGCTCGCGATCGCGCACTGACAGGCAGCGAGGCGCTCTTGAGAGCGTCATTTCGCGCCGGCAATTGCAGTGGTAAGTGTGGCTGAAGACTGAACCCTCTGCGTCTCAGATTTGGTGGGGTGAAGCCCGACGATACGCCGGAGCGAACCATGGGGTTCGTCGTACAGTGGCAACGCGGGGTTCGTGTTACATGTAGTTGAATGCTGCTAACAAATAGACAGGTTGGCTAGCAGAGCTTTTCTCGAGGTGTTTCGAAGAAAGCAGACGCAGCATCGTGTGTTGGTTGCGTGGTTGGAGAAGGAGTTCAAGGCGGTTCGCATTTCGAATGCAGAAGAGAGACAGGCGATGGAAACTGCTATCAAGCGAACTTGAAGATAGTCGCTGTCCCTTCGAGCATTGGGCAGTAGCTTTTGCAATGGATCATCATGAGACAATCTGGATGCTTGAGAGTCCGAAGCACGACCAAGAATCAATCAAGATCTATGCCGGGGTGCACGTTAGCGGCGGCTTTCCGACACGTTCGGCCTGCACGCCTCAGGACGCCGGGTCCTTGGCCTGCAGTAACGGCGGATGCAACGGAGGCAGCACAGGCGTAAACATGATGTCGTACCAAATCCTGCTGCGGTTTCCTTCCTGCAATCGCGATGCTGTTCGCTGGACGCTCTACTGCTACCAGCGGGCGATAAGCCGCGTGTGGGTGGAGGCGTGTCAGCGATTGGCTCGCGCGCAAATTATGGAGAGGGTGGTGATGTCAAGGCTGCGGCCACGGGCTGGGACACCAGCCACTTCGCGTCAGGTTTCACTTGACTGCAGCGAGAGAGCTGCTAGCGAGAATATCACTGACGGCGCTCCCTTGCGCGCCTGGCGCTGCACTTGCTTCAGGTGTTCGTCGCATAGCCCTTCAGCGCACTGCCGCAGCAAAGACGTCCTTTCTCTCGCTCTGCAATCCACCTGCTCGCAATCAAATTTGCAAGGCCAATTACCCGCAGTCGTAGGCCAAGGCAGGTACCGTTGACGGACAGGGATGGGCCGGACGTTCATCTTCGAGAAATCCACGCTAGCCCATTCCCCTGATTCGACATGCCCTCAACTCTTTTCCAACACCCGGGCGCTGGCGAGAGCGACACTTTGGGCGAGGGACTGCACTTTATTTCTCACGACAAACGCCTGTATATCATATCGGAACATGACTACGTCCACTCGTTGATCCCCTTGCCCAAGCGCGACGCCTGCGCCAACGAAGCTGCCGAGCAGCGTACTGGCACACCACTCCGCCCATTGACCCAGCGACGACAGCCGCGCCCGCTCATGACGACCCTCACGTACTCGCAGGATGCCCACTCGGCATATGGGCTTCCGCCGGGGAGCCCGCCAGACCTCACCAACTCCAAGTCGTCCAAGTCCAGCAGCTTTCACTCGTCGACCCTCTCCGACTTCATGGGCCCGAGCGACCTCTCACACTTCGAGGACATCAATCTGGACGAGACAGGTGGGCCGTCCTCCTTCCCAATGCCGCTGAGCACGTCTAACCGGGTCATCTTCGAAGCCTCGCGACCGTTGCCTGCTGGTGGTCGCAGCCTCTCACATCCGCATCCGGCGCAACACTCATTCCGCGACTTGACGGGTGCCGCAAAGCCCAGATACCCGAGCTTGAAGGGCCAGGTCAATCATGCCGTGCAGAGGCAGCAGGCGCAGCTCGCCGCGCCGGGGAAGCCGCTTAGGAGAGGCTTCACATCGCCATCCGCCCCGTCTCTGACCAGCATGAGCCTGGCTGCCCCCAACAGGTCCTCGCGGTCGCCGTCGCCTTCGAACACACACAAGTTTCCTTCATCACCACGCACTCTCTCGCGGAGGAGTTCTCGCAACATGGACGTACTGCCTTCGCCCTCGTTGAGCTCTAGGAGACAGTCATGGCAGGACTCGAAACGCAAAACGGTCAAGGAAAGGGAGGCGGAATGCGATGATGAGGATGACGAGCTGCCAGAAGACGCTATCATTATGAATGTGCCCATCTCGCCCCGACCAGTTCAGTCGCGATCACCCTCGACCTGTGGAAGTCCCCCGTCGCCTAACCCTAGTACCACAAGTGGAGCTGAGCCGCCTTCTGCGAAGATATCTCCAGCTCCATCACTATCTCGCTACTCACCAC
>TARA_R110002003_G_scaffold104_41_pt1 | contig 30349 bp, 39 predicted proteins | sample TARA_R110002003 | Tara Oceans TARA_R110002003 (sample SAMEA4396441) | marine metagenome | biome: Westerlies Biome; feature: [SRF] surface water layer (ENVO:00010504); material: water (ENVO:00002006), including particulate matter (ENVO:01000060) such as... | depth 5 m | reverse complement strand
TTCGAGTAGTCACTAGCGATCGTGGTATACATGCACTGAGCATACTGAATAAGGACGGGCTCTACTCAACCAGTGCCGGATCAGCATCGGGATTTAGAGAAAGGAAGATTGGATGGGGCAGCCGAATACAGAAAGTAAAGGCATACTTCGATGTGAGCTAGTTTTGAGCTGAAGTATGCACATGCTGACTAGCTTCAGGGCATGAAGATGGTATACCTTGCAGTACCGGGCTATGTTCACACTGCAACTGGTCCCTACTCGCTATGGAAGCAGGCGCAAGACTACATCGAAATCGCGAACTTGCCCAATTAGTAGTCGCGGTCGTTCCTTATATCACGCCTGGAGGCATTTGGTAGCATCGTAGAGACGTGGCCAGGTGAAGCCCGAGTAATATGTAGGGCTGCATAGCCGAGAATCACATACCATAACTGCAACATCAGCTTTCGTCGATACCGCACACTGCATGTACCGATCTCTGTAGCGGAGATGCATATCGTAGGACGCGTATAGCTAAGTGCAGCCGAGACGTCGAAGAGAAGACTTGTACAGCTCTTAGCATGTACGACCTCGACCCTCTTTGTCATGTGAGCCTGCTCTTCGCAATTGTGAATCTATGTGTAGAGCCCATCGTCCATACCTAGCTGGTAGAGACGCTAAGGAGAACTTTCCTCTGGTGTTTCTCGGCTGCAGAAACGTATAATTCACGTAGCTGTGCTGCTAGTTGCCTTCCTCGCCCCATGCTCGCATTCGTGTCCGCTCATCTGCAATCCGCTGCTCCATGAGCGTTAGCGACGCGCAACGATGCTCAAATAAGGTGCTGGGCGTCTCGCATGGAGGAGGCAGCCCGCCGTTGTGCGCAGCATTGATGAAGTGGGCTGCCCAATGACCTGGCAGCTCGAATTGCTGCCTCCATCTTGGAAATGGGCAGGCGCATGGCCCTTGTCAAATGGGCACATAGTATGCTCTGGTGGCCTGAATGAATGGCATGTACTAGCCTTTGGAAGCTGTGGACAAAGTCTAGAGTTGCTCTGGTAGATTCGCTGTGTGATGAACTTGGTCATTTTGTGACTTAACGATCGATAGCTGCGGCGGCACTTCGAAGGCGTACAATCTTAGTAAGGCCCGAATATGCATAACAAAGCCGGACTGCTGGTTTACGAGTCTCAGCTGGAAAGAAGTGCACGATCTCCTCGGCGTTGAAGCGCAGCTGTTTGGCAGTCGTTGCAAGGGTAGACCCCTGACGTCACACATGATCATAATTGGCTCCACCAGGTCACGACGCTGAGTGAGCACCCGTAACTACAATTTGATAGGACTGCTTTGATTCTTCCGCGACCTTCATGATCATCCGGTTATTCCGAATAATGCGTCGATGATGTCCGAATCTAAGACCGACAACTTGGACCCTAAGGCACGACTCCTACGTGACATTACAACTCCACTTCCAGCGCGCGCACGTATAGAACGAAACAGCGGTACTGAGCTATACAGACAACGTAGCGACAAAGAGATGCAGACTCCATTCAATAAGAAGGTCGCGTCCGGACCGCAGTCATCCCAGAATTCAAGGCGCTCGGCAAATGGTTACATGCCGGTATAAACCGCTCACTTGGATATCCAGTCGAGATTCAGGTGCTGACCACGTGCCACAGATCGAGGATTATGGTCTTATAGGGAACATGAGGACATGTGCGCTGGTAGCTACGGATGGTTAGTCTGCCCATATGCGAATTGTGCGCAAGGCCAACATAGACTAACATTGGAAAATATAGGCGGCCTCGACTACATGTGCTGGTAAGCTGAATATCCTGACGTTATGTGCATAATTGACGTTTCAGGCCTCACTTCGACTCACCATCAGTCTTCTGCCGAATTCTGGATCAAAACAAGGGCGGACACTTCTCAATTAAACCAAGCGGCGATGACCTTTGTACTACAAAGCAGCACTATTTGCCATCGAGCAACATCTTGCAAACACGATATCTTGGAGAAGAGGGGGTCATGAATCTAGTTGACTGTAAGTTCCGATATGGGTAGATGAGTGCGCCCAACGAAAAGAAGCGACTGTACGATCATGCAAGTGCACAAACTAATGAGCAGCAGTTTTTCCAAGGCCCAATAACAGGACGGCGGACGTCGAGTACCAAGCCAAAGTTATAGCCAGTGAGCATACTGGCAACGTACCTGAGCGAGTGGACTTGAAGAAGTGGCTTGTAAGACGGGTGGAATGTATGCGAGGCTACGTCGATGTGGGTGCCCCCATTTAATGACAGAAGAGATGCGCGCTGACTTTTCTTGCCAACACTTAGGTCAATGTCGAAGTTTTCCCAGCTTTTAGTACGTTGATGTATCCTGCATGTCTTCGTTTTGCTGACCTTGTGATAGACTACGCCCAGGATAAGCATACGACAGACATTCAAGCACTCAAAAATTGCAAGCAAGGACAGTGTCACCAGCGGGTCGTGTTCAGTTCGAACAGTTTGTCACTCGAGCTTGACGCGACAATCGACTGCGGCGATGAAGAAGACATGCCTTGTCCGAGGGTTGTCTTCGAGAAGTCATCTACTCCATCCTCTTTGGGCGATGGAGTCACCGCAAGCTTTCGCTTACAGGAGGGACAGGCTATATCATTCATTCTTCGCGATGCGGAAGATCGCAGCCCGGACCTGATAGACACCACAATGGTCAACGAGCTGCAAACAAGCACTCATGAGTATTGGTATCGGTGGATTTCACAAAGCAAGTACATGGGTCGATGGGAAGAAGTTGTAACAAGGAGCCTGCTCTTGCTTAAGATGCTGATCTTCGAGCCGTCTGGCGCAATCGTTGCAGCGCCAACCTTTTCACTTCCGGAAGCCATTGGAGGGACGAGGCAATGGGACTACCGCTACTCCTGGGTGCGCGATGCGTCCTTCACCATCTACATACTCCTGCGGATGGGGTACAGCCATGAAGCGGAAGCCTACACAAGCTACATCTTTCACAGGATCAAAGAAGCCAAAGCTCGGCATGGAGCATTGCCGATCATGTTCGTACGTAAAGTCGATATATGGTTTGCATGTGGGACATGTACTGACTTCGGGCACGCACGTTTAGACAATCTCTGGTAAAACTGACATCCCAGAGTCAGAGTTACCACATCTTGAAGGTTACAGGGGTAGCCAACCAGTTCGGATAGGCAACGGCGCAGCCTGGCATATACAGCTGGATATATACGGCGAGTTGATGGACGGAATATATCTCTCCAACAGATTTGGCAAGCCAGTCACATACGATCATTGGCTGTCCGTTCGGGAAATTGCCGATTACGTGTGCACAATCTGGAAAGAGAAAGATATGTCCATATGGGAAGTTCGTGGTCAGAAGCAGAACTTTGTATACAGCAAGATTATGCTGTGGGTCGCGCTCGATCGAGCCCTGCGGTTGGCAGACAAGAGAGGCTTTCCTTGTCCACATCGCGCCGAATGGTACCGAGTCAGGGACGAGATCTGTGAAGAGGTGATGGACAAGGGGTACAACCAGAAACTGCAGTGCTTCATCCAAAGCTACGAGGCAAACGAGGTCCTCGATTCCGCGGTGTTGATTGCGCCTCTAGTGTTTTTCGTCTCAGCATCCGATCCACGGTTCCTGAAGACATTGGACCGGATATTGAAGCCTCCCGAGAAGGGTGGGCTGACGAGTACTGGCCTGGTATATCGGTACAACCACGCGCTCAGCGACGATGGTGTAGGCGGTCGTGAAGGCGCTTTCAGCATGTGCACATTTTGGTGCGTAGAGGCCTTGACAAGAGTACGTACTCCACCCGCCTGCTTGGACCCTACTAATATCGCATCCAGGCTGGGGCATACGACGAGAAGTATCTGAGACAAGCAGTCTCCATGTTTGAGAACATGCTAACTTTCGGGAACCATCTGCACATCTTTTCTGAGGAGATTGCGCACTCTGGAGAATTATTAGGGAACACTCCCCAAGCATTCTCGCATTTAGCGTTGATTTCGGCGGCATTCAATCTGGACAAGACATTGAACGGTAACGGTAGAAGAGCTTAGAGACACAGTTGCCGCATCGCAGCAAATGGCATTCGGCTTGATTGGGCAGCAGACACAAGCCTGATTTGAGAGTGACGAGGTGGTCGTGATAGCGCGTCACAGTGCGTTGTCCGCGGTGCGGCTCAGTGTCGCTAGCAAGGAATTTGCCGCCTGGAATTTGTGGCTGGACCGCCCCTGACGCACCATCGCAATCTCACATTCCTGGCTTTGATGCATGTTTCAATCTCCATCTTGCACCAAGGCAAACCTTACCACAACAACGATTTGAGACAACAATGATATAAACGCTTCTTGCAGCCCATCTACTGTGCTTCGCTCACTGCTCGCCACCATTCAACACAACTCAACGCCTTGCGCAACCTTACTTGCCATTCTTCGTCTACGCGTCAGAGACGTGCCTTTACCCTTCATCAACGACATGTCCGACTTGTCAATCATCAACGAGAAGATGTCGATGGACTCGATGCGAACCGATTACGATTCTCTTCCGACACTGTTCATCGTAAAGGACTTCGGTTGGCCAACGACGTCACCAAGATACCGCGGAGATCATACACAGGAGAGCAACCCAGACTGGGAGCACGATCCTCTTGCATGCGCAGAAGCGAAGGAAGGGGCAATGAAGAAGATGGAGGTCTCATACGCGCTTTACATGGCAAACATAGCGGTGTCGACCACGCCAAAGAAGACGGCCACATCGAAGGACAAGGACGGCTGGATTCGATTCGTTCTGCCATGGAAGTGGTCAGTCCGACGCGACGTCGTTGCCATCTGAACATGTGCGACTGCGATGCAGTGTCCAATGCATTGCGAACGGCGGCCGCGATATGCCTACACCAGCCGTGGCAGGCTTTGTGTGCCATGGGCGCCAACCTCTGCATCTGGCTCCATAACCGCCACCTGTCTCGAACACCACTCCTGCGAAGCGAGACCGATGATCCAAAAACCGTGGATCCAGGATCGCATAGTGCTGCACTGCAACGATTCATTCAAAGGATTCAAGCCATGCTCACACGACTCAAGATGCCCATGTAGCTTCTCGGCATCTTGCATCCGACATCCCGAGCGATCGTGAAGATGCAAGGTGTGCGGGTGCGGGGCTCACAAAGTGTGGGGTACAGGCCATGCGCATCACCTCTCTACAGCAACAGCATTGCTCGCCGTTGCATGAACATTTCTTATTCTACCAGAGATACCCGTCGTGTTCGTCGACACGGCTTTCCTATGTCTTGTTACAGCGCTTCGTTCTTGTATACCCAGCATTTAGATTTCCGCGACCCGTTTCGTCTCTCAACGCGTCGCGCTTCGTGACCTTGCATTGCTTTTCGGGAACCATCTTCCTCCATTTCGGTTGTTTCTGCGGCACACTTTCTCCGCATTTACTAGACACTGTCATGCAGGAAAGTTTGCGGCATATACTACGTAGCTAATGTTTAATCTACATCATCTTCACTGAGTACTCCGCTCAATCATCCTCAGTTCCCCTGCTGCCTCGATCACTCGCCCACGGTCACTTACTTGGAATCTCTCAGAATTTCGACACGACGACAGAACATCACCATGGGCTCAATGCCAGACAAGAAGACCATGCTCGCACAGCAGTAGTGAGTCAAAGGATTGTACCGAAGAAGAGGTTTCATGTCCTGACGAACAACGCAGCGACGCCCGCGATAACAAGCTACACCTCAACGAAATTCCCATCCCGACTCCTCAATCCCACGAGATCCTCGTCAAGATATCATGCGCGTCCCTCTGCCACTCCGACGTCATGCTCTTCGAGCCCAACGACCAAGGTCTGATCCTCGGTAAGAACCCGGTCACGATTGGTCATGAAGCAACTGGCCGTGTAGTGTCGACTGGCGCCGGCGAGGTAGCTAGCAAATTCAAGGAGAATGACCCAGTGGGTTTCATCTGCGCAGTGGAGTGCTGCTTTGACTGCTATGCATGTAAGAATGTGCACAACAGCTGGTGTAAGACGGGCAAGACAAAGATGCAAGGCTTCTCGGAGAACGGATATTTTGCGGAGTACGCGGTTGTGGATGCTAGGAATGCGATGGTGTTGCCCGAGAACTGTGCGTACAATGACGCGCTGCACACCCAAGCATGTACTGATCATTTGACAGTGGATCCAAAGTCATCAGCACCGCTCTTCTGCGCTGGCGTCACAGCATACCACGGCATTGCAGACTGCGAACTGCCTGCCGGCTCATGGCTCGCCGTCATCGGCTGCGGTGGCCTAGGCCACATGGGCATACAGTATGCGAAGGCAATGGGCTACAAAGTCATTGGCATCGACATCACGGAGGCAGCCATTGAGGAGGCGAGGAATTGTGGCGCAGATCACGTCTTCAACTCCATGTCCGACAAGGAATACAAGAAGAAGATAGTCGAGCTCACGGGCGGCGGCGTGCATGCTGCGGTTAATTTCACGGCGAGCAAGAAGTCGTACGACGACTGCCCGGCGATAGTCAAGCCTGGAGAAGGGCTGATTACGGTAGTCGGCATTCCAAGGCAGCCGTTGGAGTTCAACGGGCTCGATATTGCGCTCGGAAGATACAAGGTCAAGGGATCGAACAATGGAAGTGAGTGGTGCAAGAACCTGGCGGAAAGGATGACTTGCTGACAGATGACAGCGTGCTACAACATGAAGCCTGCCATCGAGTTTTCGGCAAAACACAACATCAAGCCGCACATGTCGACGTATAAGCTGGAGGAGGTACCGAAGATGATTGAGCTGATGAACGCGCACAAGGCGCAAGGACGGATGGGCGTAGTGTTTGATTGAGTCCGCAGCTGTCCGCTTGCGGGGCACGAACTCAGCTTGAGGCATGGATTTAGTTCAGACCCATGTACAATAGACTACTTGAAATGAACGTGCGCCGAAATCTGTCAAGGCCGGAAATCAACTGGCTCTGCGACGCGGAACTAGACGCGATGCAATGTGCGGGAGTGGCGTATGGTGTGGCTGTTTCCATGGTAACCGCTCGGCTGGGGGCCGGGCGCGCTCGAGCACTTTCACGCGCGACCCCGCTGCCGTCGCAGCAACATTCAGCAACAACGACTCCAGGTAAGGCCTTCTTTGCTTCACATTGGTACATAGGGTCCTGGTTCCATCTTTATTCCACTTTTCGATACCCCACCGGCGCCATGGGTTCCGACGACCTAATCGACTTCGAAATCATTGAAAACCAAAAGGAAAACATACAGTCGCTCCCAAGCGGCCGCTCTGCGAAGGCCCTTGCACAGCTATACACACCGCCACTGACTGCAGCCGCCGGCCATGCGCTGTCTCCGTCGCAAACACACGATGCACACAATGCGGTCCGCCAACAATTCGAGAAGGAGCTGCTCGCAATCGACGAATCTGATGATCCGCTCGACATCTACGACCGCTATGTCAAATGGACCCTGGACGCATACCCGTCGGCACAGAACACACCACAATCACAGCTGTGTCCGCTGCTTGAGCGCGCCACCAAGGCTTTCCAGTCATCCGCTCTCTACAAGAACGACCCACGCTACCTCAAGCTGTGGCTGCACTACATTCGACTCTTCTCTGATGCGCCGCGAGAGACATTTGCCTATCTTGCGCGTCACAGCATTGGAGAGAAACTGGCACTGTTCTATGAAGAGTTCGCGACCTGGCTGGAAGCGGCCGGACGATGGACGCAGGCGGAGGAGGTGTACAACATGGGCATTGAGCGCGACGCACGTCCTGTAGAGCGCTTAGTGCGCAAGTACGGCGAATTCCAACATCGATTCGAGAGCCGCCCACAGGAGACCCCGGAGCCCACGAGTCCTGCTCTACCTGCTGTGCGCCCGGCTTTGGCAGCGAAGGTCGACCCATTCGCCCATGCATCGCCAGCACCCCCCAATCTACAAGCGCAACAATCACGCCCCGGTGGAGCTACCTCGAAATCTGGAAAGCCCAAGCTTGCAATCTTCTCGGACGGCGACGAGCCGGCGCGGACTGGATCAAGCGGTAGCACCGAAGGATGGGACAGTATTGGGTCACTGTCGGACCGCAAGAAGGAGAACACAGCAGAGGCACGACCTTGGGCTGGAGAGACACTGAAGGTCGGCAAAAAGAACACGGGCGTGCAGAAGATGATGATTTTCAAGGATGAGGTGAGTTGAGCTACCCGCATCACTCCCCTTCGCATATTTACGATCACAGGACTAATTGGTTGGCGTTTGCCTTTTTGTATTCAGACCAAATCAGACTCTAATGACGAGACGCCAAGATCCCACCCATTGCGTGAATGCCAGCAGGCTGTAAACCCTAAGACGGGCAGACTCGAAGTCGTCTTTGTGGACCTGGCCAAAGTCTATCCTAACCACGAGAGCCCAATGTCAGACGAGTTCTCATTCGAAGAGTTGCGAGCTAAGCATAGGGGTTGGATGGACTACGATTGGGCAGCTATCCGCCGCAAAGAGCAGGACGAGGCCAGAAGAGAAGCAGAAGCAGCAGCTCTTGCGAGGCAGCCAAAGTGCAAGGCAGCCGCTCTTGCGCCAAAACAGGTAGAAGAGCAACCAGCGAAGCCCCAGACCGTGCCCCTCAAGGGTAGCATCGACGACGAGTTAGACACGAACGACGAGAATACGCCTCCTTCGCAAGAAGACATGGAGAAGGCAAAAGCTGCACGGAAGGCGAGGCGAGAAGAGAAAGCTAATCGCACGAGAAAGATAAAAGTCATGGATGTCAAAGAAGTGCGTGGCGAAACACAGACTAGTAAGTTCATCTTTCTACTTTATGTACTTGACTAACAGTTTTAGTCCAAACGAATCTTAGCTCTCCAAGTAAGCCAAAGATCCGGCGGAAGAAGGGAGGACGCGAGGCTACCATGACACTGCATACCAAGGAGGCCATGGATGAGATCTATGACATCTTTAACGAGCCACTCAAGAACCCGGATGAGGGCGTCGCGGAAGTTCAGAGCGGCGAAGAAAGCAGTGACGAAGATGACGATGCCTACACTAGTGCGGGTGAAAGCACTGGCACTGGTGGCATATCCTGTGCGACAAGCGAGTTTGGTGACGAAACCACAGCTGGAGACTTCACCCTCGGGACGACCGTGCTACATCACGAAGACATCGACACCGAGGCAGACGATACCGATGTCAAGAGTGTGTCTGCATGGTCAGACTTCACAGAAAGTAAGCACGTTCCCAAAGAGCACCACCAGAGCGATTCGGAAGAGGAGTCTGAGCAGTCTGAGGACGATTCCTTTGAAGAGAAACAGGACCAGCCGGTTGGACCAGCGGATCCGTATGATCCTGAGATGATTACACCCACATCACCTGGAGCGCCAGCATCACTGCCTACACGATTCGTCCCAGTGCCTCCGGAAGACTACAATGCCTCCATGCGACCGTACAGAGATCCTGTGCAGGCTGCTAACAGCCGCCTACCGTTCATGACGCCGATCGTGGAGAAGACAGAATCATCGTTGGGCATCGTAACAGCTTTGGCGCAGAGAGACTACTTTGCGGCCAAGACGCCATCACGTTCAAGGGGTACGCTTGCCATCCTTGAGGATGACGATGAACCCTGCAGTAGCCCTTTTTCAGACCTTCTTGGACAAGTCATTGACGGTCCAGGTAAAGTTGCAAAACTTGCGCTAAGAGACACGAAACCGGTAGCCAAAGAACCTCTAGAGGAGCCAAAGCGACAGCCACTGGCCGCAAAGGAGCCTGTAACAAAAGCAACAACGCCTAGTGGTCCGATCATCAAGGACGCCCAGTGCAACCCGGTGGACGACTCAATCCGCAGCATCATCCTCCAAGAATTGCAGCCCCCGCTTGACACATATGACGGGTACTTTGCAGACACCGAGCAGAACTACAGCAAGGGAGCGGACATACGGAAATATACCAAGGCGATCTCTAAAATGAGCAAGAACGCGAACGACAAGACCATGACGAACTTAGCTATGCCGCCCGTTCTTAACTTCAGCGGTGCTAAACGAACTTATACTGTCAAGCGTGAGCTGGGCAAGGGTGCATTTGCACCAGTATATCTCGTGGAAAGCAACACTCAAGAAAATGAAGAGGACGAGAATTCCCTGGCACAGATGGGCAAGGGGGAATTTGGCGTCAAGCGTCACGCTCTCGAGGCCATCAAGATGGAAGATCCACCTACACCGTGGGAATTCTACATCATGCGGCAAGCTAAGCGACGACTCGGCGTCTCGCGAGCAGCAGACTCTATCGTCAGCGCGCACGAGATGCATGTTTTCAAAGATGAGTGCTATCTGGTAGAAGAGTTCCGGGACCAAGGCACGCTGCTCGACTTGGTCAACATTGCCCGTGCCGAAAATGGCGTCATGGACGAGCAGCTCGCCATGTTTTTCACCATTGAGCTCTTCCGCACAGTCGAAGCACTGCACGCCAAAGGCATTGTACACGGTGACCTTAAGTCAGATAACCTCCTCGTGCGGTTTGATGCGCTTCAGAAAGATGATCACTGGGACTCACAATACAAGCGCGATGGTCGCGATGGCTGGGCAGCAAAGGGCGTTGCATTGATCGACTTTGGTCGCGGCATCGACATGAAGGCATTCAAGCCAGATGTCCAATTCATCGCCGACTGGCCCACCACCGAAGCAGACTGTGCGGAGATGCGTGAACTCCGTCCATGGACCTATCAGATCGACTACCACGGCCTTGCAGGCATCATCCACAACCTTTTGTTTGGCAAGTACATCTCTACAGTTGCTGAGCGAGGCGCCACACTCGGGGCGGGTGCAACCAAGACGTACAAGATCAAGGAGAGCTTGAAGAGATACTGGCAGGTGGAAATCTGGCAAGAGTGTCTGGATCTGCTGCTAAACCCGTTGATGCATCTTGAGCCTGAAGAGGGCAGGAAGCTGCCGGTGCTGAAGGGCATGAAAGGGGTGAGGGAAAAGATGGAGTCGTGGCTGGAGGGGAACTGTGAGAGAGGTGTGGGCCTGAAGGCACTTGTGAGGAAGATGGAGGAAGCCGTTAAGAGGAGGTGAGAGTGATGATCACCGACGTGTTGCTGCTTGAGCTGTTAGGTTTGGAGTTTGGAGTTTGGGACGCATTGCTTGGAGTTGTGAGGATATCCTGGACTGGCGTCGGACCGGTTGACGCCATGCTATAATGTTCATGATCCATAATGGGAATGCGGCGCACCGCCACAATGAGTCTGGCGGGGTGTTTGTTGCCCGTGCGCAATTGTCATGGTAGCCTTGAGCTCCACATTGAAGCTCACCTAAGTACATGTCAGTTACCGCGAATCTTTCTCCCGCTGCCACCGACTGACTAATAGCGTGCAACAGGACTTGGAACCCCAAGCTGAGCCTTGAAGAGCTCCAGGATCGCGAGAAGTTTATTCCAAGTGACGCAGACAGCATCACGACCAAACAGCTACCCCACAGCGCCTCTCAACACCCCCGCGCTCAACTCACCTCGCTTTGCCCACAACCGCAATCATGACGGCCGATCTGGTCACGGTGTTGCTGCAGTTCCAGCCCGAGTCTCCAGAGCTCAAACAGAGACGCGACTATGACCAAGCAGCGCGCTCATTTGTCTCACAAGTGTCCAATATCTCAGCATCGCATTGGTCTAAGGGTGCGGATACACCACAAGATGTGCTCACAGTAAGTAATGCATTGCTTACTGTAGAAGCCTTGCTAACCCGCCAAGGTGCTCAACCCTGCTGTCAACTCAATAGCGTACGCCTTTGCGCTCCGCCACCGCATCTCCGCGCTCGCCGACAAGCGCTCAATACCGGACACACTCAAGCCCGGAGGTGCAACATGGAACAAGCTAGTGCTGTTTCTAGAGACGTTTGACCCTGTGCAGATGCGCTATGCTGGGCAAGAGTGGAGGAGACTCGTAGACTATGTGGAGCAGATTGCGCGCGCAATGGGATCGGTACGTTTGGTACATTTTGAACTGTGTTGAAGACACTAATCGTAAAAGCCTGGCCTCGCCATTTCACCGATGCGCTCAGCTATGATTCGACTCGATCCTACCACGGGCACCTTTACGTCGTTCCACCTGAGCTTCCTGCAGCTATGCATGGAGACCCGATCGTACGCCGCTGCGGCGCCTATTCTCGACAACTACATTCACAGTCTACCCTCAAAGATTCCGGCGGCCGTTCGTGAAGGTCTCGAATACTCGGTTCCGTGTGCAGACGTTGCGAGCAGTGGGGAATACATACACCAAGGCTCAGGTCATTCAGACAAGGTCACGCTTGCAGAGCTGCAGGAATACTACCTCCTCGGAGCTATGGCGTATCTGGGACTGCGACAGTTCAAGAAGGCCCAGCAGCTTCTGGAGCACGTGCTCGTTGCGCCTTCGCACAACACCGCCAACGGGCTGATGCTGGAAGCGTACAAGAAGTGGGTTCTGGCGAGCTGTCTTGTAGATGCTAACGTGAGTACGCGCACGAACGTTCGAGGGTGCAACTGACACGCAGTAGGACCGGACCATTCCCCGAACAGCAAACTCCACGGCAGTCAAGCACGTCAAGGCGGCCTCCAAGGCATATGAGGCTTTGGCGGAAGCATATACACAGCTCGGCAACATGCCTAAGCTCAAGGCGCAAATCAGGGCGGGAGCCGAGATCTGGGCAGAGGTGGGTTGCGAAACATGCAGTCACCGTATTAGCAGGCGCTTACAGAGTACTAGGATGGCAACGAGGGCCTTGTCAACGAGGTTCTGCAGAGCCAGATGCGGTCACACGTTTCGCGGCTGTCACGGACATACTCGGCGATTCCAGTTTCAAACATCGCCAACAGCTTGAGTGGTAGCCCGGAGGAAGTCACGCAGTATCTCGAAACGCTGATCAAGGACGGCTACCTTAACGCGCGCCTCGAACAAAACGACAAGTCCAACACAGGCGCCGTCCTGCGTTTCTACCTGGACCCAACCCAAGGGCCATTGGCCAAGTCAGAGAAGCAGCAACAACAGGCGCTGTTTGAGCAGACGCTCCGCACAAACATGCTCGCTGAGCAGGTGAAGAACGCGGACTACCGTCTGACGCTTACGAAGGAGTACATGGACAACCTGAAGCGACTGAATAAGAAACAAGGTGCCGGAGGCGATGCGATGGACACAGCGTGGGACGACGGACTGGATCCAGAGGAGGATCTCATGACGGACATGCACTGAATGCGGATGGAGTGATGGTTCCAGCGAACGTAACGGAAGAGTGAAGGTGGAGTAACGCCTCCACCAGCGCCACTTGGGCGCATTATCGGGGCCGGATGGCAGCACAGCGGGCACGTCGGGCTGGCTGATGCATGATGCGGTAACGGCAAAGCATGAAACGCGTAGCGTGGATCCCAAACAGCGGGCCCCGAGCATGGTTTGACCATGGCGAGGACAAGAGGGCGGAGGTTGCGCGGCGATGCAGAAGACATGGTAGACAGGACATGACACAAAGCCAATAGCAGAACAATAAGAAACGATACATGGCATCCGTGCAATGGGAGGCAATTGGCGAGCGAGGCGATTGTTTTTGCGTGTGCTTTTCGTGGTGCCCGCACACACAGGGCAAGCGAGCGACTCGGACGGCGGCCGGTGCGGTGTCAGAAGATTGCTTTCGGAACAGCAGACGGTGCCGCTGGGAACGACAACAGTGCGTGCCAGTCAGCGGTATGTGGTATGGCAGTCCAACTGTGGGGACGCCAGAAATAGTCAGCTGGCAGAGGCCCGCCCGAGTGACAATTTCTTTTCATATGCGTCGCATTTACCAGACGGCGCAGGATTCTGTTGGATGACACACAGCAATTCGGAGCCCGACGCGCAGTAGAGTTTGGATGGTTCGTCTGCGGGCGGATGAAGACGTTGCATGGCAGCGCAGCCAGCAGTTGAGCCAGCGAATGCGTGCAGGCGCGGTGCAGCATCCTGTCGGCAGCGGGTGGGTGGCTGCATGCTCGCATTCAGGGTCTCCAGGGCGCGATGCTCGACATTCAGATAGTATCGGCGAGCGTACGGGTTACTCGGGCCTTCCAAACAGGACACTGTCAGTAGTCGCGTGCCTATCAGGACGGAATGCCAGGTGCCCACGCCGCCCACGGCAGGACGGCGAGGTGTAGGGTGGCTCGTTCGGGCAGCACGACAGGGGGGCGAGGCTGGTGTAGGGAATCTGTGGGTTCTGTGGACGTGCCCCTGTCGCTCCTTCTGGCGTGTGTTTGGAACGGCCCCTGTTCTTGGCGCCATCGCCGCCGACTTGACGACTCCCAGGCGTCGTGCGTGCGCGGATACACAGCAGCAGAGCACGGCAGCAGCACCACCACCCGTCCGCCCCATCGCCGGCTGTCCAGCGCGTTCCTGCACCCGGGACGCACACAGCATGCCTGCATCCCGCGCTGCGCTGCTGCATTGATGTCGGCCCAGCTCTGAGACACGAACCACCCGCCTGGCGCTCCTTCGCCAACATGAACCTTCACAGCAGCCTGCAAGACCCCGCGGGGCCCGCACATGCCCACCGCCGCAGCTCGCGCAGCACCTCCCTCTCGTCGTCCAGCGTCGTCACCGTCCAGCGCGCAGCCTCGCTCAGGGACGCCAACCCGGACGCTGCCAAACCCCACACCTCGCGGCCCACACCGCCTCCGTCCACCAGACGGCGATCCAGCGCAGCCAACGGCGCAGCAGATGGCCTGGTGGCCTTTCGCGACGGCGCAGGCACAGGCACCCCCACCCGCACCAGCCGCTCGTCGAGCTTCTCGCGCAACCTGAGCATTGGCACCGGCAGCAGCACCACGGGGCCTCTCGCCGCCCTCGCGCTCCATGGCCCGCCAGCGCATCCACAGTCGCCCTCACGCCTCAACTCCTCGCCCGCTCGCACCGCCCACGCCCACACCCAGTCCTCCCAGCACTCGCCGGCATCGAGTCCCCGCCGCAGGCCGCGCTCGCCCGCCTACGACCCGCCCTCGTCTGTGACGGGCGCGCCCCAGCTTCCCTCGCTACCCCCGACATTACTCCCTTCGACAGTCTACGACCCCAACACCCCGACCAGCGCCTCGACGAACAACTCCCCCTCGACGTCGGGCCTGTACACGCCGAGTTTCCTCGCGGCGAACCAATCCCGCGACTACTTCAATTCGAAGCCATTGGCCCCTCACACCGCCAGCCAGCGGCCGCCCTCGCGCAGCAAGGCCGAGCGAGTGCTGGGAAAGTCGCCCTTGGGATCGCCCGCCATCATTGGAGTGCAAGAGGCGGACGCAAGGCACGACTCCGCATCGGGCGCATCCCGGCCATCCACCGGACGCCGCACCTCCGTTTCCACGTCGAGGGACATCTCGCAGCAAGCACCGCAAAGTGCGGGACACAGGCAGCCTCCCTCGAGAGATCATTCCAGAACCCTGAGCAGGGACCACCACACCAGCGGCAGCCGCGACCACAGCAGGAACGCGAGCCGAGACCACCTCCGCAGTGAAAGCAGCACGAGCGCCAGGTTGGAGGACAACTATCAGGGCACCCCTCCCCGCACGCGGGAGCGGAGGGAGAAGGACAAGAAGACGATGCTGTCGAGAGCGCTGCAGAAGGCGAACACGGCAGTGCTGCTCGACAATGCACAGAACTTCGAGGGCGCCGTCGAGGCGTACGAAGATGCATGCAAGCTGCTCCAGCAGGTCATGATCCGCAGCTCCCAGCCCGAGGACAAGAACAAGCTCGATGCAATTGTAAGTCACCACAGCCGCAGCGGCCGCCATTGGCTGCTGCAGAGTTGCTGGTCGATACTAACGCAAGCAGCGAATAACATACACGAATCGCATAAAGGAGCTTCGCCAATTAGGATCTGGCTACACGAACGGCACAGGCAAGTCTCTGCCGGCGCGGCCCATGAGTGGTGAATCCCTGGACGAGCTGAATGGACAGCGATCAATGCTGCTGGATGACGATGACGAGCCGGCCACAATACAAACAGCCTCCATGGCACGGATAGTGAACGATCGCTCTGTGGACGATCCGCCGTTCAAAGCGGACCCCGAGCCGCCTCCGTCATACCAGCTACCTCTCCGCAAACCTGAGACTGGGCCGCGAGAGTCAGTAATCACGACGGCTATCCGTGATGTACAGAAAGGAATGCATCAGTCGCAATTCCACCTGCAGCCGCCGCCGGGGCGTTTGGCTAATCCCATCCCTCCTTTGCGAACCCCTGGCCTGGAATCGCCAATGGACCGAACATACATGCCTCCACCTCTATCACCCAAGCGATCGAGATCGCCAATGTTCAGTCCAAATCGAGAACCCGAGCCAGCAGAGCAGAGCAAACTATTGCAACCACAACAGACAGCGCAGTCGAACCACCGTCGGGTACAGAGCAGCGAGTCGACATCATGGCTTGATACGATTGACGAATCTGGAGGGTCTTCATGCTCTTCATCCGTACATTCATTATCTCCTGGCGGAGTTCGACGAAAGCACTTACGAAATACAAGCGGAGCTACAGAAGCTGAATTTGACGCAGCGCTTGACGCAGCCGTTGAAGCTGCATATGACGAAGGATTCGAGCCTTATGATGACGAAGAACCGGATGATCTGATTGCAACAAGGCTAAGAAATGTGGAACTGGCGAAAGAGCGAGTGCGGGAAGCCGAACGGGAAGAAGCCATCGCAGCAGCAAAGTACCACTTCAAGGAAACCCAGCTTCGTAACCAGGCCTTGCCGCACGTTCGAGAAAGCGCCGAGCTCAATTTTGATGATGACGCCGCCGAGGAAGAACGGATACTCGATCAGGTGATGGAAGAGTACATGCTGGAGGGGTTCGATTTTGGCCTGCAGGCAAAGTCGTCACTACCGCGGCAATCGGACTCGAGTGGCTTTTCTGGAAGCACATATAACAGTTCCGTGTCCTCGCACAGGACCACGGGTGGAACGTCGCTCTCGACCGTCGCGGAGGTGCTACAATCCGCAACCCCAAAACCGGCGCCATCGCACTCCCCACCCCCGGTTCCTGCTCCCTCAGGTTCGCTCCCTTCCGTTCCGGAGTCACAAACGGCTCAAGCAGATGATGCTGCCGAGGCGACACCACGTCCCACCACGGCTACCAAAGATGCAGCATCGGTACGGAGCCGGAGACTGTCTGGACAAAACGCCAAAACTCTAAAGATAGAGACGTCCTTACCACCGGTGCCTTCTGCTCCACAGACTGAAAAACCTCCAGTTCCTGCAAAGGACTCGCCTCTAAATATTCCGGTGCTGCCCAAGTCTGCAGCTGCAGCCACATTCGGTAGTGCTCAGCCCGCTGTAGACGCTGCGTTCAAGGTACCAGCCTTGCCACAAGTGTCTCAATCGGCAGGACTTGTAGCGCCGTCACCCCAGCAAACGCTCTACAGTCCTGCAGAAACAGCCACAACGGTTTCGCCAGCAACACCAGCCCTTAATCATGCAGTGTCCATCGAATCTGGCCTTGTGCCCGGGTCACCGAAGAATGGGAAGACTTCAGCCATGGGCATTCGGAAGAACAAGTCCTCCCTGAGTCTGAAGCAGCGCACCCTGTCGATATCAAGTCCGGATGGCTCAGATGCGTCCATCGGTACCCCCTTGAGCCAGACCTTCTCTCTCACAGGGGGGCGGAAGCCGAGCAACGCCGGGTTACCATTGCCCACACCCAGCATCCCGACGTTCAACATCGATGGCTTACCCAGTGGGGGCATGCATCTGTTCGAAAGCGACATTCACTCGCCATTCTCGCCGGGCTCCCCAAGCCCAGCAGTCACCAACGCCCCCATACCCCTTGAGCCATGTCCAGACTCGTATCTGCTCCGACCGTTCTGGCTTATGCGGTGTTTCTACCAAACCATTGCGCATCCGCGGGGCGGTTACTTGTCCACGAAGCTTTTCATCCCACGTGATGTCTGGCGCGTCAAAGGCGTCAAGTTGAAGAATGTTGAGGACAAGATTGCGAACTGCGATCTACTGACAGCAGCGTTACAGAAGCTCGCATCTGTGGATACTCTCGACGCCGATGCTATGCTTGAGGAAATGCAGGCTCTGGAGGTGGTGCTCGATCAAGTACAGACACAACTGGCGAAGAAGCTTGGGAACGAAGTCGGGGTGCACAGTGTCTCGACCCTCTTCAAGGATGCACACACAGTCGGCGAAGGCGCAACAATCGATGGCTTAAGTAGGCAGACCACGCAAGAACACGTGCCGAAGAGTGCCGTCGCACAGGGCAAATCTTACCTGACATCCTGGCGGAAACTTCGCTCAAAGAACTCGGGCGTCAACCTCGCTAGTATGGCTAGCAGCAAGAGCGAAGTGCCAAAGGACTCGTTGGTCATGAACACGTTACCGATGACGAGTCTACCGACGATCAGATTCGCAAAGCGGGACATTTCGGGTGTGCACTTTGAGGGACCAAACTCGGGATACATGAGCAGCTTAGCGCGGTTGTTTGATTCAGCCCAGATACTGGGTAGGTCATGCGCATCATCAGTCACAATTGTCATCACTAACACGTCTTCAGATCAAATCGCCCGCCAGGTCGAAGACCCCGGCCTCAAACACTCCTCACCCACCCACGTCGGCCTCGAACTCTCCGCCCGCCACGCCGCAGAGTTCTTCGGCTTCTACATCTGCCGCTTCGTCCTCACCGACGTGACCATGATGCTAGACAAGTTCATCAAGCGGGGAAGCGAATGGGTGTTAGTCTAGAACACGGACCACGTTCCATTCTACTCCCACTCTTCTGTACTGTTGCTCTCATTACAGCATACATCTGATATGCCATCTCGTCTCTCATCTTCATGGAGCTGTTTTCTTGCATTGCTTAGAGGGAGTAAGCATGGGCACAAGAACGGGCGTTTCGATTTTCGCACAAGGAGTTTGTCTGCGTGGCATGACGAGCTTATTTCCACTTCTTCTTCTTCTTCGTTATTGTCAAAGATATCCCTCTGTTTTGCAACGAGTCGTTGAGCCTACTTGGCTACTGCCGTACTATTATTAGCTTAGCATTTTGCAATGTCAGCGCTGTCGTGCCGTCTCAATCATGTCCCCAGTGAACTCTTCTGTTGATTTTAAGTCATCACTGTACTGCTGCACTATGATTACGGAAGAGTCATCAGGAACATGCTGAGAGTGGAAAACGGCTGATCACACCTCCATGGTGCTGGAATTCAGGACAAGTAGAAGGTTCCACTTAGCAGACCAGCTGCATTATGAGACGACAAAGAAGAAGACTCTCAGACAGCAAACGGCCTTCCCACCCTCGCGTTCTCTGCACCAACAGCAGCATTGGCAAGCCTCGCCCGCCGCTCGTCCCACCGCACGACAGCATCAAACCATCTCGCCTTGCCCTCCTTCGACTGTCTAGGCCTGGGCTCATCGCGTCCCCACAGCTCCTCATGCGTGTAGTAGCGCCCGCTCGCCGGCGGTGGCCGTCTCGACTTCGCTGTACCACCTTCCGCACCTGTGTGGTCGAGCGATCTTTTGGTGGCTAGTGAATCGCCGACGCTATCACTCGTGCCAGTGTCACCGGCTGTGCTGCCAACCGTCCCAGGCAGGTTGAGAAAACGGCCAAAAGCCACTTGTGCGGCTTCAAGACTACCGCTTGCGCGAATGGTGCGAATCACGGCTTGCGAGCTGATGAGGTTGTCCTGCAGCATGGCGGATTGAAGGGTGGAGATGGATTGTTGGAGCCCGGAGATGGCGTCTCTGACAGGGGAATTCATTTCACGGTGGTAGGCACTGGCATGTGTTAGTACGGATGCTTGATTGGGGAGTGAAGGAGCAGGACAGTGAGAGGAGGGAAGACGTACCGGCCCAGCGATGTCAGTGAAGTGCTGAGGTTCGGAATAGCAGAGATATAGTCAATATACGGCGTGGAAAGGTCCATTGTGGCGTTGGCAACGGAAGTGGGAATCGCCGAGGGCATGACGATGCTCGTACTCAGCGGCAGTGTTGGTGTGAAAGGCGTAGGTGTCGTGAGATTAGTAGTTGGGTCCGTTATGTTATTTGGTAACAGCCATGCCGTCTACGCCATCATCAGCCCAGTCCTCCACCAGCAACGACAGCTTCTCACTCACCTTGTTCGTATCAACCTGGAACTTCATACCCAATACCGTGTTTGTAACATTGTTCACCAGATCCGCTGTCCCCATTACTCCTCCACTGCCGCCAAAGCCCCATCCTCGATTCGGATTCTTGGTGTCGCCGATCGTGTTCGCTGCCGCGTTGATGACGGTGCGGAGGTTGATGAGGTCCTGGACTGCGGGTGTGGCGAGAGCGACGGGGGCGAGGATGATACCGGTGACGAGCATGGTGGAGAGCAGGGTGTGGCCCAGGGACATAACAAGGTGGTGATGCGGCTAGCGAACGTGGAGGTTGCTAGGCCGGGCGTGGAGAGTTGTTAAAGTGAGGAATGCTTGTGATGCTGGTGGTAGGTGTGTTGCAGGTAAGGTGGTGTTGGGTTAGGCTGGAGATTGGATGTGGTGAGGTGTTGACGCTTTTTATGGACGAAGATGGAAACATGAGGAAAGTGCCAATGGAACGCTGTAGCGTGGTATCCATGATCCATGATTGAGGGGAAAGTTCGACATCAGACGCGAATATAAGGAAGGCGCACGTCGGCCGCGACGTCAAGTGTCCGAATCTTCTTGTCATTGCCTTGTAAAGAAGCCTCCAAGATCACGTTCGCTCGGACGTCACCAAGGATGATTCCAGTCTTCCTTCAGCATAAATCCCAACATCACCGAGATGATGCGGTTATGGGTCGCTAAGATCGACGTTGAGGGTGTGAATAATGGTGCCATGCTTGGTAAAACGTTTCTGGGAAGAATCTCAAGAGTCCACATTGTATTACTCGCTGTGACTTTGAATCTGTTCAAACCTACAACAATTCCAGTTCAACCAAAGTGGGGAACGAAATTCGACCACTCGGGAGTCTTGTATGCTGCTTTCGGTGTAGCGCGCAGGCTGAGAATGACTTCAACAACGAGGAAGATCCTAGCAAGAGTGTACACCATAATAAGGAGATAGGTGGCCATGCGGATCCACTTATGAGTCCACCTTCCTCTCCAGGTAAGGCTGCCATCCGGATCCTCGTGCCGATGCCACCACCGACCCGACCACTGGTCAGTCACGGTCCATATGACCGACAAGTTAAGCCAACACAGAGGTATACTGAATGTGATGATCAAGGAACAGACTCTCCAGAGCGTTTGCTCCAAAGGAGTTGCGAAGCCGAAGTTCCATGCCGAGATGTGGATGGCACCAACAACGAGGAAAACAGCTGTCATCGTGAAAAGATGAGTCTTAGTCTCAAAGTGGCCCTCGTTTGCTTCTAGAGACTTTTGAAGCAGCGTATAAATCTTGTAATGATAGATATCCACTTTGTTAAACTCCATTGAGCTGGATTCAGCGACCGAGGAGCCCGTCGTCTCGTGCTTTTGGACAGTATCGATCGAATTTGTTTCAGCGTGGAGAGGGACTTCACACCTGCGCTCTTGAGAGATGTTGATCGAGATCCGTTCGGCACTAAACGAGCTTATACTCCCACAATCTTCGGATAAAACCTGTGGGTCAAGCCGTAGAGATGTAGGCACATTTATTTCGTATGGCTTGTCCCACCAGAGGTAGTATATCAGTAGTGAGCAAGGAACATAAGCTAGTGTACCTAGCTCGAGGGTCGTGAGCGGGAGATGCTGTATGAGCCGCGCGACGCTTTGAATAAACAGCCATAAGATCTGAACAATGGTCAAGCCCTTCACGAGACTGTCGGCTTTCCCCTTGTCACAGATCTCCTTCGCTGTAATCCACGTGCCTTGTCGTATGTGACCGAGCTCAAATTGCTGAGCGATCGATGTTTCCGAGAGATAGCCCAAGCGACAGCTACTTGCAACCTCCAGATCCTCGGGTTCCACGTCAACCGCAAATCCTCCCATGTTTGCGTAGAAGGCATGGGTTATGCTCCAGTTCTCTTGTCCAACCTTTGCCACCATGTCTCTGGCATTTTTTCTAGCCCAAAATCGTTCTTGGAAAGCAAGATAGACAAAAATTTCCGGCGCGACTGCTCCTAGAATTAGGCCTATCGAGCGATCGGCGTATCGCTGCCACCATTTTGAGTCGGGATGTGGAATATCAGGATGTACGGCATTCCAACAACAAAGAAAGACGGTCAAAAGGCAGGGCCATATGATGTCGAGGGTGCCTCGAAAGTTTGTTGAGTACCAGCCTTGCTTGCCATCAGGATCGTCGTCGATGGTGGGGTCTGCAGCAGTGGCAGCGACAGTAGCCACGAAGGCAAGGGAAAGGAGATACGGCGCCATGAAGGATTACATGAGACTATAGCACCGACCGCAGATCAATAGAATAGGGATCCATCGAGGCGGGCTGCATATTTGAGGTGTTGGCGGCTTCACTCCGCCACGTTCAGCCTTGTAACTCACGCATGCCTAATCTCAGCGCGGGCTGTGTATCGTGACAATGGATGGAGGTCGCCTAAGTTCTTTAGCAAAGTGACTCCGTAAATGACGAACAGGGCAAACGCACGAATGCTGTGGTTCGGAGGGATGTGGGTGGAGCAGATGACAAGATCGAGCGTTCCCAGGGAGAAGGCAGCCAAGCTGAGCCTCCCCACAACAAGAGAGGGCTGTTGCCAGTCATCGTGTTGTGGATTCACTTGCATTCTATAACTGACGTTGAGAAAGATGCTGAAGCGTCCTTTTACTCAACACACGTATGCTCCGTGATATGCTCAGCATACCGAGACTGTTTCATCTCATCCATAGGACAAACTTGACCAAATGGGGTATAGCGCTTCCCAGCGGTTACTTCCTCAGTCGCTGCGCATTTCTCGCCCAGCGCCAGCTTCAATCCCGTGATCTTGTCAATGCACAACACAAGGCCATCGCTAACGCAACGGGACTGCCAGCTTGTACCGATGGACCCGCCTTATTCCCGAGGTTCAGCGCAAGTATGATCGTGCTCCTGTCGCCATGACAGCCATCCTTCCAGCATGTCGCCCGCCCACCGCTCAACACAACGCGCACCGCTGTCGTGCACCTCCTGCGCCTCCAGGAAAGTGAAATGTAGCAGGAACATCCCGTGTCAAGCCTGCATCAGTCGCGGCACTGCCGCAGATTGCAAACGCGAGGTTGTCGTAGTCCGCGGTCGAGTCCGAACGGCTGACATTCCGGGCTCCAGTCCCTCGGTCGCTGAACTGCTTCTTGAAAACACACGTCTAGCGGAGCTTGTATCAAGATCACAAGCGACGGAAGAAGTCCACGCACCTGCTGTAGATCTTACCGAGTTCTACGAGAAGCGCCTCTATGCTGCCGTCGGCCAAGCCTATGAGCCTCGGGTTGTGGCATCCAACGAAGACATTGCGCTGCCTGAGGAGCATTGCAGTCGTACTTTCATCGATTTCGCCGACACTTGGACCTCGTGGGTGCATTTCGCCTTCTTCTTTCCCAATTTTCGACAAGAGCACGAAGAATTCTGGCTGCACGGTGGCTCATTCTCTGCAGCAGATCCCTTGTGGCTGTCTGTCTATTTCGCTGTGCTTGCCTCTGCACTGGGCTTCATGAGCGATGAAGATTATGCACAGAGCGGAGCACCTCTCGGTTCGCGTTTCGAACTCATCCGGAATTGGTTCAGTGCTGCACTCTTCTACCTCGATTGCGGCGATTTTCTACAGGTAAGTGCAAGTCCGTGATGACGATGACAGAGCATGCCAGGTTTTGCCCCGCTGCATTTGTATCCGCAAGACGAAAGGACCTTGAACGTTGGCTGACTCTACCCGGTTTCCAGAAGTCCCACGTCTATATTGTGCACACTATCGTGGTCCTCGGCAATGTGGCTTCCACCATTGGCGAAACCCATCGGCACGCGAATCTTATGGCTGTGGCGATTCGCATCGCTCAACAGCTCAACCTCGGCTCCGATGAGGCCAATTTGAGCGAGACGATGGTTCAAAGAGAGACTCGCAGACGACTCTGGTGGACACTTGTAATCTGCGAATGGATCTTCGTGCCCCATCGAACGCCCTGCATCAATGATGTTGACTTCAGCTGTCAGCTTCCGGCAGACATCAGCGATGCACAGCTTCTGGAGGCTGACCTCGGAAATCTCTCCGCGCCAGAGCGGGAACCGCGCCCTGTTCAGTACCACATTATCATGGCCAGAATCGCAACCATCTTTCATCAACTACACACCAAACTACGACTACGCAGGTGGTCTCCATCAGGCGTAGCAGACTTTGTCATACAAGCCGACGATCAGCTCGCTGATGTTATTGAACAAATACCCGTTCATCTGCAGAACCACGAAACACCTCCAACCCAGGAGCAACAGGAGCTGGAGCGACTTTTGCCCTGGATTGCAACTCAAAGAACGAGTCTGGTCATGGTGCTCCTCTACTACCGACTTGCCATTAACCGCGTGTTGCAGACGTATTGGCTAGAAGGTTCGACAAATTTTGCCCGGGCAAGATCTGTCTGCCTCTCCTCGGCAATCGGCCTGATACACTCTGCAACATCTGGTGATGTAACGTTCAGACGGCTGCGCTCATGGTGAGTCACTCCACATGATGCAACGATAACGTGCTTACTATCCCCAGGGACTTTGCAATGGTTACATTTTCGGCCACAGTCACGCTGGCCTTGGAGGTCCGGAGAACCACGGAGCCGGACCCACAACTTACTCAAGCAATTTCAGAAAGCGAGCACATCCTGGGGCGCGTTCAATCCGAGAATAAATTGGCACGAGATGCACTTTCTATACTACATGAACTGAGAATCGTTTGAAAACGCTCTCCCTCCACTCTACCTAGTATGCTTTGACGCCCGCCAACTTGAGAACGAGATCGCTCTCTTCTGGCTCATGAGCGGGTCGATCTCTCGCATAAGCGTCGGGTTTCCCGAGTCGCATGTGCTTGTCTTCCTGAAGGAAGATGTTTGCGTGTGGCCAGTGAGTCTGCTACGCGTCAGTTCTGTTGGGCGCGGATCCGAAAAGAGAACTTACAGTTCCAATTCGTTCCTTGAAGTAGCCTGCCTTCTTCTCGAGATCTTCCTTCGAGGCGAAAGATGCCGGCGTGTAGCAGATGTACATTACCGCCCTCAAGTTTCCGGAACTTGGTACCTTGTTGTAATGGATTTGGCGACTGTCCCACAGGATCAAATCTACGAAGTCACGTAAGCAAGAGTCTATATGGCGTAAATGCGTTTGCTTACCACCCGGATCCGCGCAGACCTTGATCTCCTCGCATCCGCGACCCTTGAACCAGTTTACCTCTTCCTCGTTGAAACCATGCCAATCCATCGATCCCCAAGTGCCGGCCCCCTTAGTTTCGGGGTGCAGCTTAAAGAAAGTCTCATTTACTTTGTGAGAGCCCTTCAGCACTACCAGTCCGCCATCATCTGGGCCGTTTGGAGCAAGATTGAGGATGCCTTGAATGCACTGCATACCCTTCCGATTTGGGTTCTGGTCAACATGGGGCCAGGGCGTGGAAGGCTTTAGGTCGGTCGATGGCAGAGTTAGGTTCATGCCGTCGAACGAGACGAGAAGTTCCCTTGTGCCCCAAAGCTTCGCAAAAGCGTCAATGATGGACGGCTCACTGTCATCCGTCAGCATGGTCTGCGCCACACACAGCAATCGACTTACGTTCTTGCATCCCAGATGACTTGTTCGTGCTGAACTCGATATCCGTGGTACATCCCACCCCTATCCCCAACGATAAGTTCGATGCAAGCATAATTTAAAAGCACGTAGTGTAAACTCACTTCATATGCTCGGGTAAGTGTTCCTTGCCCCAAGTGGAAGGGTCATCAGCTTTGAAGCCATATGGAAAAGTCTCCAGCCATTCGAACATGCGCTTCTGGTAGCCCTGTGCCTTCTCCGGCGACAGCACTCCTTTCACAACGACGTAGCCATCCTTGAACAGGTCTTCCCGCCAGTCGCCAGTGGCGGCGCTAGTATCAATCTTTGGCTCGTTCTCGTAGTGCGGCATGTTCCACAAGGCGTCGATAAGTTATCGCGAGATTTTGGGCTGAATGGGAATCTGAGGAAGAAGCACCTTATCCGCACCTTTTATCAGGATACTTGCTCCATTGTCCCCGCAGAAATCCTTCACACACGTTGTTCTTCATGGTTCGAGATTTCCGGAGCTACGCATTGCGTCTCTGTCATTGGCTGCACCGGCCGGCTCGGGCGAGTCCCGGGCGAGATGTGCTCCTATCGTAACTCAAGATAGGTTAACACACTTCCGACACTGGATACCCGTCTGCAACGATGCCTATTCAAGTGACGATTCTCCCTCACTGGACTCATCTGGGTACTCCAGTCGTTCCATGATCGTCTGACTCTTGCTTATTACTTTCACTTGGACACACCTTTCAGGTCACGGACGACAATGTTCAAGTATCTTCATGGCACGACGCCCACGGGCACGTGTTGCATGTTCCTTGCTTCCGTCGGTGCTTTTCTCTTTGGTTTCGACAATGGCTGGTGGGGGACTATCCTCGGATCCCAGAGATTCCTCTCTGACTATGGTTCGTGTGCCGATGTCGATGGAGTGCAGACGTGCAATCTCTCCACACCGCAGCTCTCTGCTGGTAGTTCGGTACAGTCTGGTGGAATCAGTAGGTCCCATGCTCACCCAATGTGAAGACATGGAAAGAGCTTACAGCTTGTGCAGTGATTGGGTGTCTGATTGCTATGTATCTGAACAACTTGCTCGGGCGGAGACTTTCCCTTGTTACCACTGGTGTCGTTTCGATCATTGGCGTGCTCATTGAAGTTACCAGTGCCACTGGCGGCAAGGGACGTTTCGGTCAATTCGTTGCTGGCAAGGTGATCGCTTCAATTGCAATGGGTCTGGCTGTCAACATCGTTCCCATCTATCTCTCGGAAACAGCTACTGGCGCCGCCCGTGGCTTCGCCGTCAGTGTGTACCAGAATATCCAGATCTTGGGTGTCATTCTGGCGGCCGGTGTGGTGTACGCTTCGTCCAAGAGCCAGACACCTTCGGCATACCTCATTCCTATGGGCCTGCAGCTCATTGCACCCACAATAATGGTCTTGGTATCTCCATTTCTCCCTGAGTCACCGCGATGGCTGGTGTGGAAAGGGTAAGTGTAAACACGATTGCACTGTGCACACAGACTCACAGAAGACCGTAGGCGACACGGCGATGCAATCACTGCCGCGAAGCGACTATTCTCGACGCCCACGAACAACTTCGATGCCTCCAAATACGTCGATGAGATCCAGCTAGCTATCGAAACAGAGCGCAACCGCGAGAACGCATCCCGCTGGGTTGACCTTGCGCGCGGGCCCGACCTTCGTCGTCTCCTTATCGCCGTGGGCATTCAGTCACTGCAACAAGCTCAGGGCTCCGCGTACATGAACAGCTACATTGTCTCCTTCCTCACCTCCACTGGCGTTACTAATGTCTTCCCCGTGATTATGGGCCTATACACATTGTACTACGTTGCGATCCTCACAGGCCATTTCCTGCCCGATACCGTTGGTCGCCGTCCCATTCTCATCTCCACGGCGTTGTTCTGCGGCGTCTCACTGCTCATTGTGTCAAGCTTGGTCGTTGCGTTCGCGAGCCCCACGGACGTCCAAGGCAAGGCATCGATTGCGCTGATCTTCCTGTGGGAGATCTCGTTCGGTATTCAATCTCCACTTATCTGGATCACGACGGCGGAGTCAGCACCGTCGCGAAACAGAGAGAAGGTCCAGGCTATTGCATGCTTCTTTGGCTTCGGTGTGTCACTTTTGATCACGTCTGTGTCGCCGTATATTCAGGATAAGGGGTATGGAAATCTCGGTGGAAGAATCGTGAGTCATCCAACAACTGTCATCCAGCACATCGTACTAACGACATTGCAGGGCTTCATCTGGGCTGCCTTCTCATTCGTCACCGTGGCATGGGTCTTCTTCGTCGTCCCGGAGATGAAGGGTTTCTCGATCGAACAACTCGATTTCTTGTACGACAATTGCGTTCCAACCCTCCAGTTCAAGAAGTACAAGTTCGACAGCGAAACAGCGGTTGTTCTTGATGGCGAGAATGTGAGTGTGAAGGAGAGTGACAAGGGCCCTGTTGTCAATGCGAAAGCTTCCGAGGCGGACTCTATTTGATCTAGGTTATTGCTGAAATGAGAGTGCCGGGACAGAAGGTGGCATTCAGTCTTTACCGAACTCGTGCTCAACTACAGTCTTTGAATCTTCTGCAATCGTCGTCCTACGACGGTCCATCTGCGCCAGTCTAGTTTTGCACTCCTGAAGGGCATCTTAAAACGTCGTGCTGATGGAATGCGATGACTCTCGCGCTGGAATATTCTCTTATTTTACATCCTCGAGTTGGCCCTCAATGTGCCACTCAACACCCTGTGGTCCCCTAGCCTGCCCTACCGCACCTTCCATCCCAACTCCACAACGCTTTCCGGATCAGTCAGCTGACAGCTCTCAACGATCTTCCTTTTGCTCTCCCTGATGCGGACCATTCTCTCCATACCCCACTCCTCCCTCCAGTCACGCCTTTGCGCCTTGGGAGCCGACACGACAGCTCTTGGGCCCTTCGTATGACCTCTAGAACTGCCATCGTCGACAACAACCTCCCTCATACCGCGACGCCCACGACCCTTCGGAACATCCGACGCTCCCAGCTCCCTGGCTTCTGCATCCGTCATGCCGAGAAAATGCCCGAGGAGCTGTGTTTTCTCGTTGATCAGGTAGCGCTGTTTGGCGGGGAGGGAGGAGAAGTCGTGTTCCTGTGTAAGGTTGCTGGTGGCGTAGGGTTTGAAGACACGTCCATTTTCCCTTTCCGCTCGCTTTTCTTTGAGATAATAAGGACGAGATACAGCGCTTCCCTCTCCGTACAGCTGCAGCGTGGAAAGCGGCACTGGGTCGTCGCCTGTAGGCCGCGCGATAGGAGTTCCAGGACGCTGGGTCAAGGTGTCTCTCAGGACTTGTGCGAATTCTCCTTCCATTTTGCCGGCCCCTTCGATGAGGACGTATTTGAGACCGCGGATACCCAGCAAAGCGTTTGCGACGGATTTTTCTGTGCTGGTGATCTTGTATGCGAGACTGGATCTGTCTTGCTCGCTGAGGCCGCCGGTGGCAAGCTGGTTCAGGCGTTCACTGGCATATTCGGACCAGGCAGGTGATGCGAGATGGTAGCTATATCGCGTGTAAAGGATCGTTCCCTTCACTATGATCTTGATGGCCCGAAGACGATGTGGGTTAGTGCCGTCGTTTCGCGGGTGAAGCGAGTGGAGGGCGAGAGCGAGGTGGAAGTCGAATAGCTCGTCGGATTTGCCCGCCTCGAGCTGGATTTCTAGGATGCGGTTCTGGTGAGGTACACCGCCGGCGAGCTGCACCAAGGTCGTAAAGATTTCGCAGTCTTCCTTGTTGACGAGTACGATGTGGTCCAGCGAGGACTCGGGACGTCCGCTTGCCTTTGGTGCTCCACCTTGGGTCCTGGACGACCGCATTCGCCTCGCAATGACTGGCGGCTTCGCCTCCTTGGTGTCGCTTTCTGACATATCCTCAGAATCGCCTACTGAAACCTGAACCTTGCGTCCACGCCTTTGTGAATGGTTCAGCGTGGTGGTGACGCCGTTCTTCTTCACTCCCGCCTCTTTTTGAAGGCCTGCAGCAACGCGTTGGCTGCTTCTTAGCCCTGCGCGCCGGCCTGTGGTGCGACCATGGGAGGCTGTAGTTGACGCTGCTGGGTGGGAATCCGCTGTGGACATAGTTTGTCGAATAGGAAGCGCAACGACAATTGTGTCGGTATCTTCGCCAGGCGGCGCTACCTGGGCGTGCTGCGCGTTCTCTTCTCCTGTGGCAGACATATCTTTCTTGAGGTTGAAGGAGTCGTAGAAGTTGGGTACAATTGCTGGAAAAGCGGAAGAGACGTGGGTGGGGCTAAGGCTTGGAATATTTGGGCTAAGAAGGGGAGGTGAAGGGGACGCTTTGGCGGGTCCAAGCGCCGGCAAGAGACTTGTCGAATGCAACTCCAGGAACCGTGGAGGTAGTTCCTACACTTTCCATAGGATAGGCTGACGACTACAACAGACCGTAACGCAAATCACAAAATCTAGGCGTCTGAACGAGTGCGCCTGGTCGTATTGCGTGCGCGTCCGCACATGGCTCCGGCTAATTTGAGACCAGGTCGTCGGCTACATCCCACCAGTATAGTAGTACGGTATGCAGTCCGACGTCTTAAGCCCAACCAGCAATGATATGAATGGCCACAAGACACCATGCTATCCCTGGAAGCTTCCCCTCTCCCCTCCGAATGATGGGGACCGAGCCCTCTCGTATGCCCTCCACCACAGCGCTAGATTCGCTGCAACCAATAAATCCAT
>TARA_R110002003_G_scaffold48_6_pt1 | contig 30391 bp, 36 predicted proteins | sample TARA_R110002003 | Tara Oceans TARA_R110002003 (sample SAMEA4396441) | marine metagenome | biome: Westerlies Biome; feature: [SRF] surface water layer (ENVO:00010504); material: water (ENVO:00002006), including particulate matter (ENVO:01000060) such as... | depth 5 m | reverse complement strand
GACGAGCTGGATGGCGCAGATGGACGTCATCACTTTTGTACAGGAAGCTACCCACATGACTGTGTCAAGAGCGAGGGGCTTCGCGTTTTCTTCCTTCATGGATGTGTTGCCGAAGGCTTTTGCGTACTTGAATGATCCTAAATAGCAGTTAGGGTTTGAGCACTAACATAACTACAGCGAGAAGTACCATCCCGGTTTGTGGAGACAAGAGCGCAGCCGGGGATGTCTTGCGCCACAATGGCATTTGTGACAAGTTGTTCGAAATCGGACATTGGGGCTACTGATTCTGGAAGGGAAAGTTGATAGTATCCCAGCTGCAAGACAGGCGTATGAGGAGGATAGATATATTCAAGCTAAATGAGTAGTGCCAAGGGTGTCAGAATGAAGTCAGAAAGGCAGTCTGACTCTATTGACGAAGCTAATGAAGTCAGAACAAGGTGTCGTAAACTCCAGGACTGATTGTCACTAAACTTAATATATGTCAACTTCTCTTGCGAGCTACTTGAGACTCCTATGAAGTTTCGTCCGAGCCGCTGTCCGTTGTGGTACATTCGTGCCTCGGTACACTACTGCGGGGTGACCACGCACAAATGCTGGAACAGGTTAGATCGCTTTTAATAGTGGAGTTCATGACTTGCATATCAACATCGAATTCCTTTGCTGGATTGAGGCTTCGCAATGACTCGTTCCTGTCCATGCTCGCACACTGCTCTTGGTTCATGTAGTGGCTTTGCATATTTGAGAGAGGTACCATGCGAGTCGCCACCACGACATCGATTTTGATGCTGTCTCCGTTCTCAACCCACTTACGCCGCGCGGCTCAGGGCTTCACTGCCATAATGGCCATTGACTAATCTACTACTCGTCTTCCGACTTCGCAATTCCGGAATCCTCTTCATACCTGAGTTACGATTAGCTTCCTGATTACGGACGTTCCAGATATGGACTTACTCCGGGATCAATTCCATGGTTGGAGTGGCTTTGAAAACCCAAAGTAGGATCATTGTGGAATCCGGTAAAGAGTGGAGTTCCGGGTCTCTCTTGTAAGAATCTTCATTCCTGATGACATCTGCCATCCCCAGTATCGCGATCTCTGGGTCTTCTGGCGCTGCCTCTAGTGGAGTTTGATGAGTTGCTCGTGGACCAGGATCGAATTGTTCCGTGAGCTCGGAAAACTTGCGATAATCTAACGAAGTGAGGTTTCTGGCGGGCTTGATGTCTGTGATATTGTCAGCTGATTTGTATGATAACAGGGCTAGGTTCAACGTACTCCCGATGTGACAGTCCCACTTGTGGCCTACATCTTCTCCACAATCCATACAAGGCAGTCCATGATACAAGTCAGCATTTTGTGCGAGAAGTTCGGGAGCAGCTGTCGGTGAGACTTTCGGCTTTGGATCCCTCGCATGGCTGTCATAGTGCTCGTTGCCTCTTAGCTTTTTAGGTGGCATCGTGCGTTCCTCATCTACTACTAAGGGGCGTTTACCCGGCGCCATGAAATCAGTCCGCTGCACATTATCCTTATGGAGTCGACGTGGTGCAGTTACAATATCATTGCTGGGCTTGTGGGACGTTTCCTCCCCGTAAATGCCAAATGGACTTGGCACATCTATAGCCTGCATTTGCGGTCTTTCTTTTTCGATTGCTTGTTGTCTGGCTGCGTCGGGCTCAGACGTGCTTATACTTGTATTGTGGAGGGGTTTGAATAGTTTAGTCCCGTCTGGTATGAGAACCCTCCTGTTCCGCTGAGTGCTCAAGGTGGGACTGATTTGCGATTGTGTCACTTTCTGTGAGTGAGACTCTCGATTTGGAGCTGGCAATATGGAGCTGCTTGAAACGCTTCGAGATGGAACGGGCGATGTAGGTGTATACGAGGAAGGAGGTCCTCTGTTCTTACTTTGGGAGGCTGGTACTGACTGCACAGACGTGGTGGCTTGCGGCGACAAGTAGGAGATTCCTGTTACTGGATTCGAGAGTATGGAGTCCACAGGCCGACTGGACTGCCGCGAACGATTGGGGTCTTGGTATCTAGCTGGTACAGGTGTACCCACTGACGGCTGCACAATCGATCCGTTGACTACCTTCTGATTCAGAGGTTTCTGCTTTGTCGAGTTCCATTGCTGGCTTGCCGTGTCTGGTCCATTGTTGTAAGTAGTTTGAATGGCCCGGCCCATAAGCCCATTCCGCGCCGGGACTATAGAAGAAGATGGACGGGCAAGTTGTTGGGGACTTGCGCCGATGGGGTTCGTGTGTGGGAGTGCAGTATGGGACCTCGACTGCATGTGGCTTTTGGTCTGCGTGCTTTGCAAGCTGTGGCCCTGTCGCATTGGTGATTCGAGCGTAGCGACAGGCGGTGGTGAGCTGCTGAGCGCTGCTTGAGGTGACTCGCCAGAGCCATGTGGCGACGCTACATCCGTCATCAGATTCGCTGCTCCACTTGAGTGAATAACTGATCCGCGCTGGCTGTTCTGCCGCATTGAGCTGCTGGTCCGGCGAATCTCGGCTTGAGATCTCGGGGTGCTCAAGGGAGCGGCGGCGAGGATTGCGGGAGATGCCGGGCGCGCAGTTGAGGTAACGAGAGGCCGCGGTGTGGATGGTCTAGACAGGCTACGCCTATGCTCCCACCAGCCTTTCAATCGACTGTCTACGGGATAACGTGGTACTTGACCACGAAAGGACAGGGGTTTACCCAAGTGTCCTCGCATGTCATATATTTCCTTCAGATGTTGTGCTGCATTGCCAGTCATGTTCCCAGTGATATTTGTGTCGACCCAACCTGGTCTCCAGTTCATACTGATATCGTGTTGCGGGTTGTCGCCGCGTTCTGCCGCGCACAGAATGGCCTCCGGGTTAGGTATACCGCGATCGTAGGCACGTCGTTGATCGTCGCCGGTAGTGAATACCCAATATCCATTCTTTCGATGACATTCGTCTGTCACAAGGATGAAGTTGTTGAATTTGCCCTTTGTATCTGTTGCGATTGCACCAGGATATGCCGAGTAGTAGCTGCCGGGCGCGGACACCTGTGGCCGAGATGTGGGCGACATGCTATCGCCGGTAGCAGTATGTGGTTGGAGTTGAGGTCGTGGGTGAGCGGTGGGTTGCCAGAAGTTGCAGACGTGAGGTTGAAAGGAAATTTTGGTTGATGGAAGGTGCGACAATTGTCGGAAAGTGCGAGACCAGACTGGAAAAGTGATTACAGATGACTTGAGATAACTATACCGTAAAGTGGAAGAACTTGAAACTATATAGAGCTATCGTACTGCCCTTCGAGCTTTTGGTGAGCTCATCGCGCTAGCAGCGCGGTGTGCATGAAATCGTCTGTCGTCACCTTCACCGCACCGCGCTTGCGCCATAGCGACAAACGCGACTGCTCATCGCCATAATTCGCATTCTCCGCGACCATGTTCGAAGCAAATTAATTGATGGGTAAACTCCGAAGGGATGCAGAGCTCGAATCCGCGAGTGAGTACAGCTTCTTTCATCTGCAAGGTAAACCAAGCTTTGATTGCTCGACGCTCGTGGCACAAGAACAACGAGTGTCAAGCGCCTTCATGTGAGCCCGAACACACTGTGATAGTTATGCTTCGGTTCAGTACAACGAACGCGTCGTTGAAAAACGCGGTCAATCAGGCGCGTGACGTCATCGCATCTCTTGTTCGAAGCTCCTGCATACGTCCTATCTCTTCTCCACCACGACTCGCCATGGCCAGCAATAATCATAATTGAATCCCAAAAGGAGCACTTACGTATCTCCATAGAACTTGCAGCTCAATACCCTAGGCCGTTCCGCGGCACTCATTCTTCTAGATCTATTCTGAATTGCGGAAATTGGGCGGAGCGTGGTAAGGCCAAACGAACCCAGCAACTCCTGGACATCCCAGACCCGACCAGCAGCCGGGCCGGACATACAGGTGCGTATAATATACGATGACCTCTTTCTGAAAACTCGTAAAACATGCTGGAGACGTAGTGAGACTCCTGTGGCCTGCGGTGCAGATCAAATTGTCGCTTAAGTTGCCCTGTCCCCACGATGACAAAGGTCCCGACATACTGGAATGCTGGTACCACTATCACGACGCATAAGACCCATGCAGACGAGTCTGGAACACCGACACACGCAACACTATAGGGCCCGATCATTAGGATCTTACAAGAACAGGAGAAGCAAATACTGGCTCACAAATTTTGCTATAGATCCGAGCTTGGCATCGAGCAGAAAGAGGGTGGAGAGGACATACAAACTATTTCAATGTGCTGCCTTATTATGGCAGAATTGCTTACCTATGACCAGCTCCGCTGCCTCCGCTAGTATGACTCGTGTTTTAGGGAGCACAGCGCCTCTGTCGGCCTTACCATTACCCTTCTTCCGAAGCCAGAACTTCAGTACCTCGACTCCGTACCAATCCATTGCCGGCGATGCGATATCAGTCGACTTTGTAATCAATGGGCGGAATCCTTCTGCACCACGCTTGAGCCGTTATTCGCGTACCAATCTGCTGCGAAGCGTCAAAGTCTCCGAGCACGAAGCGGACCATGTGAGTGCTGTAGAAGATGTTGGCTGGCTTCGGATCGTAGTGGATCGGGCCGAGGGAGTGGAGGTGTATGAGACCGTTCTGTACGTCACGGATGCAAGCGTCTGCATCGAAGCACTGCCCTGCCTTCACGAGATCTCCAAGATCCATGTCATAGCGATCGGACATGAGACTAATGACATGTCCAGTCTTGTCGACAACCACGCCACGATATTGACAGATATTGGGATGTGGATTGCGGAGCAATATCTCGCACGTTTGTATATCGTGTAGAGTGACTGCTTTAGCATATGGTGGTCGAATGAGGTTGGTGCCCAGCAGCAGGAGGTTAATTTCCTTGAAGTAGGAGCATTCGTAACGGGCAATCGTCATGGAGTCGTTGTATCACGGGTATATCTTCGTAGAGTCGAGCTTCCGAGGTCTTTTGTCCCATTGCCATGGATCAGCATGCAGAATCAGGTCACAACCAGTCTTAGTCTCAGCATACCAAATACCTCGTTCCTTAGGTGAGGAAAAGAGAGCACGCTTGATGGCGCCTTTGACGATTGACGAGGTCATAACTAGTGGAGGGTCAAACTTATGCACGAGACGAGTGGACATCTCTTTCATACGGTCGAAGATCGGCATCGTGCTTGGTCGATGGTTCTAGCTGTACGCAACGAGTTCGCAACAGGATATAAGCATGGAGGCCACGTTGAAGATCACGGATGCGACTCCGAACTCGATCATGTCTTCACAGTGTACGGCGATGTGTCTCGACGTTGTCAACCGCAGTCAATCGCTTCAATATTGGCCTTGAACCTCAACTCAGACACTAACTCGCCGGCTTACAGCGTGAACAAGGCTGACATCACATTACCAGTGGGAGGCTTGATCGGCAAACTGCCAGTCTTCCTGAACACATTCGATTTCAATCATATCCTCGCTGTCTCACTCAACAGCTCCAACTCCAAAGAAGGAAGAATTATCGGAGGATTACACGTAGTCGAGAACCTGATCTCAACTATGATCGTAGCTACCACGACTCATCCATCACGTCCTCGTCCTCGTCCTCATCTTTATCCTCATCCCCACCAACCCCCTCCGCTCCATCAGGAACATTCGGCGTCCTCACCCCCTCCATCAACTCCCTCCTCGCCCTCTTCAAAATTACACTCGTCCGCACTTCCTCCCCATCAAACCTCTCCCCTCTTTTCCTCGCCTCCAAATACTGCCCGATCATATCAACACTATACCAATCAATTTCCCGTTCCGCAATCTCCGTATCCTCCTCTGTCGGCACCCAACCCACAGTCCCACACTTCCAACGCAACTGCTCGCCCCTGCGATGCACGGCGTCAAAATCGCCAACGACGTAGCGCTGGGTCGCAGCGTCGACGAAAATGTTGTCGGGCTTGATATCGCAGTGCACGAATCCCAGGCGGTGGAGGTGCATCAGGCCGGCGGTGATGTCGCGGATGCAGGAGGGAATGGAGATACTGTTGATGGAAGCGGGATCGAGCATGTCGGAAAGTGTGCCGTTGTAGCGGTCGAAGACTAGACCGGTTACGAGGTTGTGATGGACGACGACGCCGTGGTAGTGACATGTGTTTGCGTATGGGTGCTGGCGGAGGACTTCACAGGTCTCGATTTCTCGTGCTGTGATGTCGCGGAGCCAGGGAGGGTCGAAGAGGCTGAGACCGAAGCTGAGAAGATCGAGCTTCTTGGTGTATGTTGCGGGATGGGGGGTTTGTGGCGCGACGGTCATTTTTGCGGCGTTGAAGGTTGGGAAGATGCGTGTCTTGTTGAGTTTGCGGGGTGGGGTGGTCCAGAGCGATGGGTCCGAGACCTGTGCGTTTGATAGCGGGAGAGGAGTTTCTGCGTACCAGAGGTCATGGTCGTCGCGGTGCAGGGTCTGGAAAAGCGCGCGTTGTGTGGTGTCGTAGACGTGGGAATCGAGCATGGTTAGAGGAGGCTTGGGTGGGATTGTGAACATAGTTACTGCTCTTGATGTTGCTTTGACGATGACTGACTGGGGCCAAGATGATCGCAGGAATTATGCTTAGTTTTTCCGAGCTTATAGTATCGACATTGTGTATGGAATATGTTGAGCGAGCCAGTCGATTGGCGTTGGACGATTGTTTTTCTATGTAGTTCTAGAGAAGTACTCTGAACAAGGTGGTACTGAGATGTTATGTTCTGGTGCGTTGCAGACCGAACTAGATTGTTAGTGAAGTGACCAGATTGTCTGGGAAATGAAGAAACGTGAAGGTACGTTGCGATGATCACAGAAAACTTGTTAACATATAGGTCACGTCAACCACACCACTCGCACAGTCAGTCTCTTTCGAACTCATGACCAAGTTATCTTGCAGAGTTCCCTTGGAAGCAAAGCACACGTACATATCGGTTCTGCCAGATCACCTTGACACCTGAATGTTTGGGTGAAGGGCTGCTCCAAAGATATTGTCATTTCACATCCAAGCGCCACCTACTCCTTTCCTCTCCTTCTATGTGCCATTTAGCCCACATACACACTCGGCTCCTTACCTACAGCGAAAGCAAGCATCTCCCGTAGCAAGTGTATTCGCAATGTCGACCACCAAGATGTTGAAGATTGCCGCCAAAGTCGGCGCAGCAGTGATCAAAGACGCGCTCGTCGTCCCGAAAATGAAAATAGTAGATTATGAAAAGACATCCAGTCACGACGGCTCCAACTTCAAGACATGGGTTATCGCCGTCCAAGACTCCAAGCTCTACATCGCCATCAAGAAAGGCCGTGTTCGAAAGTCACACCTCGATAGCACGGACCCGTCGACGTGGACGGCCACAGAGCTGTATCTCGCGCCATACCAAATCAATCTAGGGAACTTATACCCGGTGGCCAAATCGTCGTACCATCGGTACCAACAGCGTCAAGGCGAAGAGTCTGGAGCGGTTTACATAAAGCACCAGGAGGCGCTTCAAATAGCGAAGGACGATGGGGATATACGAGGCTTGCAGGATGATATCATCGCGAGTATTACAGCACGTGAAATCAACATCTGTGAACTGATACGAGCTAACCCACATCCTAACGTTGCCGTATACCGTGGCGCGATATGCGACAAAGAGTTGGGTTTCGAGTATCGCAGCAAGCCCATTCGTGTACGGTTCGATAGGGAGCGGGTGGTTTCGCTTGTATTCAAGCGATACGACTGCACGCTATGGGACATGGTAGGTAATCGGGAAAAGATCGACGCTCGGTGCTGTCTACAGGGCATTGCCGCGGGATTATCCCATTTCCATCGGATGGGATTGGCGCACTGCGATATCAAGCCGGATAATATCTTTGTTGATAAAAGCTCTGGGAAACAGCCACTCTTTGTGGTAGGTGACTTTGATAGCGCGCAGGAGTTCGGTGCAACATATCAACTCAAGGCCGGTGCTTTGGACTGGAGCCGTAACAAGCGGCATGGCGTGGATATTGTAGAGGCGGATGATGATTGGTTTTCATTTCAGATTCTGAAGCAGTGGTTGATCCGGGAAACGGGCGCGAGGGAGAGAGACGTTCTTGGGATTGGGAGAATGCCGGCACGATAGGCGAGAGGACGATGGTACAACCAGGAATAACTTGGTATTGGACGTTTACCGATTGTGTTTGTGCGGAGGCTCCAGCATAAGAAAGAAGTGGCAATGATCGGTATTGCCATTGATTCTCTGCCCGCAGCGCACTGCAGTCCTTGACGTCGACAACGGAAATGTGGAATTACCTAAGCCCACGTGCGGGCTACAATTGCGCCCCCAGCCTTTGCACCACCTAACACATTTAGCGCCACAAAGAGCATTTGCGGCTCTACTTGAGCGTAAGACTACGGTTCTGCGGCACTCAGCGAGAAGAGGCTCCTCAGACTTCGATCCTGCACTGTACTGTCAAGCATCAAAGAGCTGTCGGTTCTAAAGGCTGCAGGTTTCGTAGCGCTACAAAAGGTCGCGCACACAGTTCGGGTGGTGTTCGCAGATAACGTCGTCATTGATAGGTTTATCTTGACTAGACTTCGAAAACCATTCTGTGGACAATCTCTTTTCGTTTGCACGTCGTTGGCCTCGAAGGTGATCGTCTACGTCTCGAGTGTGCCGTCAACGCAGTCTGCAACTTCAACGATAACGTCTTCCAATATCACGATATCTTCTGTTCGATGTTGGGTAGTCGATCGCTGTCCCAGCGCGTACAGGTGCTGTCGGCTGGTGTGATCTCACATTCCTCGTTGTTCGGGAGGATCGTCCACGTTGCCATCACACCATTGAGATCATCCAAGTCATTCGCAGTCGTTACTTGAAGCGACAAGATGTAAATTTGCGCCGTATACAGTCCGGATTGTGCATCTCTCTTCCCATTAGAGGTCACGGGAGTAATGGCGTGGTAGTAAGCTTCTCCCGACGAACGTTGGTGGTACTGTGGAAGCCTCTTGCATAAACTCCACCTAACGCTCGTCCCACGGCTAGAGAGGCCGACGCGGCGAGGGGAAACTCCTAATTGCCGAGCACCAAGCGCCAGGTCCTTTGGCCCCCCTAGCCTCGAGTGCTCCTAAACGGGTTGGACTTAGAATCTGGGCACCACGCTCAGTCTCTCCAACCCACAAACACCTCGTCGGTCCTGAATCGTTGCGTGCACGTCGTGTCCTCCATCTTTGTTACAATGCCAGTAGAGTACTCCAGAAGCCCAGCATGCGCAATCATAATACCGTTGTCGATGCAGAAGCGCTCGTCGGTTGCGAACACACTGCCACCCCGATCTCTTGCCATCATGCCCATCATCTGCTGCAGTCTTTCGTTCGAGCCAACGCCGCCTACCACAAGCACCTGCTGAGAGCCAACGTGCGCCATGGCGCGCTCCGTAATCTCGACGAGCATAGCGAAGATGGTTTCCTGGAGCGAAAAGCACAGATCTTCTCTTGTCACCAGCTCGCCATCTTCGGTCTTCAATCTTTTCTGGTCTGGCAGAGACTCATCTAGGCCTCTCGCTAGTAGGTCCGCAGCGGCCAGAATGCCCGAAAAGCTTGCATCCATTCCTTTGACGCCATATGGTAGATCGATCAGATTTTTTCCCTTCTTTGCCAGCTGCTCGACGTTGTATCCGGGGAAAGGGTTGTTTGGTATCATGAGCGTTCGTGCAAAGCGATCTATGCAGTTGCCGATTGCAATATCGAGAGTCTCGCCGAATATGCGGTAGCGTTGTGCGGAGTATGCAATTACTTGGGTGTTTCCGCCGGACACGTAGAGAACGACTGGGTTGTCCGCGTGAGTAATGGCTCGGCCCATCTCGATGTCTGGATCAGATCTAATCAGTACTTGGCTTCCGTGCATATATAGAAAGAGACTAACGGCCAACACAATGGTTCACTCCCACCACTGGCTTTCCCCATAACAGGGCGATGGTCCTGGCCGCAAGCGCAACGCTCTGCAGTGGTGCTCCCATGCCCGGTCCTTTGGTGTAGCATATGCAGTCGATGTCTTCAATCTTAACACCAGCTTGTTGCACCGCTTGTTTGATTAGCCTGACGACCCATGCTCGGTGATGTATTGCAGTGTCTTTGGGCAGGAATCCTTCGCCTGGTGGGGAGATATACGTGTGTCGCAGATTTGACAGAATGATGGGCGGCTTGTTGGGTGCCGGATGCGATATAACGCCGATGCCTATCTTGTTGGCGCTTCCTTCCAGTCCTATGGCAATCATTGTGGGTTTTGTGGTTATTGATGGAGACATTTGACGCGTCCCAGGTCGACATCGCGGGGTGGACAGAAAGTGCAACCGAGGCCGTCTTATCGATAACGCGAAGTCGATTAGCAGCACCCAAAGACTTGCCTTTGCTACAAAATCTTCAGCCTGTACTGGCGAATACTGGAAGACTTTTGAGGAAGGAATTGTTCGTCTAAACGCTGTGGAGTTTGAAAAGTGATGTGCGACCCATTCCACAGTACGTCATCGTAACACCAAGAAGTTCAAGCAAGAAGGCCTGAGCGCAGAGTCTCACTCGCACTGAACCGTGATGAGGCCTGATTCTCGAACCTAGATATTCCCAATGAACTTACTCATACTCTGCTCTATATTGACCATCATCTCTGACCACTTCATGCTTTGCGCAATTCACTTGTGGATCTCCGACTGCTGGTAGTCGGCCCTAGCCAATAGGAGGACCCTCGGCTGTCATGAATTGATCCACCGACCATATTTCCAGCCTCCACCAACCCTCACAACACACTTTGCCTTTTCGCATGGCAGACTTCGACGGCGCAAGCCAGACCTTTCTGGCATGGCTCCAGCGCTCTGGAGCAGAAATCAGCCCAAAGATCAAGCTTGCGGACCTGCGTCATGCGCACGCTGGAAGAGGCGTCGGTAAGTGGCCTATCCCTACGGACTCCGAAGTCTACTCGTCTTACACTTACTCTACGCCACTACAAGCGACCACGTCCTGAACTACCAACTGACATGCTATAGTTGCGACCCAAGACATTGCCGAACATGAAGTTCTCTTCCGCATTCCCCGCTCCTCCATCCTCAGCGTCGAAAACTCGATCCTCTCCACCGAGATCCCCGCTCCTACCTTTGAGATGCTTGGCCCTTGGCTGTCCCTCATCCTCGTCATGCTCTACGAATATCTGAACGGCGATGGCTCGAATTGGTCGCCGTACTTCTCTGTACTGCCCACCGAGTTCAATACCTTGATGTTCTGGTCCGAGGACGAGCTAGCCGAGCTGCAAGCCAGCGCTGTAGTCGGCAAGATTGGCAAGGAGGGAGCCGACGAGGCGTTTACAGAGCAATTGCTGCCAGTCATCAAGGAGTTTGCGGAGACCTTCTTTGCGGGCGATGAGCGGGCAAAGCAGAGAGCAGAGGAGATGCGCGATGCACGCAACCTGGAGCTGATGCATAAGATGGGCTCGCTGATTATGGCGTATGCTTTTGACGTCGAGCCTGCGAACCCGCGCAAAGACGTCGACGAAGAAGGCTTCGCAGAAGAGGAAGAGGACGAGGCGCTACCCAAGGGCATGGTGCCCTTGGCAGACATGCTCAATGCGGATGCCGATCGCAACAATGCTCGTTTGTTCTACGAGGACCACTACCTCGATATGAAGGCTCTGAAGCCCATTCGAACTGGAGAAGAGATTTTCAACGACTATGGTCCCCTTCCACGCTCGGATTTACTTCGTCGATATGGTTATGTCACCGACAATTACGCGCAGTACGATGTGGTTGAGATCCCAATGGAACTAGTCGAAGAGCTTGCGAGAAAAGCTGGCATCCAGTCAGTACAGCGACTCGAGTACCTGGACGAACACGATATCGTCGACTCAGGTTTTGACATAACTTTCAGTAGCCCATTTACGATCCAAGAGAGCCTGTCACCTGAGCTCGTCATTCTAGTTGAGACGCTCCTACTATCGCAGGAAGACTTCGAGCGTCTAAAGAGCAAAGGCAAACTGCCAAAGCCGGAGAAGATGACGAGTGATGGCGCCGACTTGCTGCACGAAATTATCAAGGCAAGAATCGCACAATACCCCACAACACTGGACGAAGACGTGCAGAGTTTCGAGCATGTGCCATCAACCGGAGCCGTCGATCTGAAAGAGCAGCGTCGTGCCATGGCCAAAGCAGTTCGCATTGGCGAGAAAAAGATCCTTCAGCAGGCAAGGGAGGCGTTAGCTGAGCTGAAAGCAAGAATAGGGAAGTCGTCAAAACGATCAAGAGTTGTGGATGACGAAGGAGATGTAGAGATGGGTGGAGTGGAGAAGAAGCACAGGGCATGAAATGCACAAACGTTACAAGGGCCCCTCGAACCGACCACCCGCGAAGCACATCGCGCAAAAAATGTCAACATTGCTTGAGTAAGTTTTCAATTTTTTATGGGCAGCCAAGGTTGGTCATACGCCACCTTGGACTGCATCTAACATATATGTTACATGCTAATCTGCGTTGTATCCAGGCATGACCATCCATTCCTTCAAGCTCCCGTACCCTGGAATGTTGTACATAATTTCGGTAGATCTTCCAAACCACTTCTGGTACCGCCCACGCGAATGAAAACAAGGGTATAAATTGCCACAACGAACACCTGAAACTGTCGAAAGGAATCATTCAGCAGAAGAAAGAAAAGCGTGGGATGATATCACCCCGCACCAGCGTTCGTCGGCGTAGGAGGCATTAGGTGTCCGGAGGCCGACCGGTTGTGATTCTCGATCGATCGTCTATTCGGCGCGGCGACTGCAGCTTGTTGAGCGTGTTGCTTTTCGCCTTGTCTCTCGATCATGATGCGGTACCGAATGTGCAGAGTGTCAGTCCAGTCCACTGGGTACACCTGCTCGTCCTCGCTACTGTCACCGGCGAACTTCCATCGGTCGGCGACGCGAGCGTCTGCTACGCCGTCCTCGAGCTTTTGCCGCTTCATCCCACGGCGATCGATCATCATGCGGCCGCCTCGCCCTATCCTCCGCCGGAACCGCGATTGATCCTGGAACGGAACATCTTCTGGTGGTGAGGCGAAACGAATGCGTGCACTTCTCCGTGGCTCGGCTTGCTTGTTCACTCGCTCTACTACCATCGGATCCGCACCTTCTTCATCGGATACAGAAGCTGGAGGTGTGGGCAGCTGCGATTCCGTGAAGACCGTACGGAAATCAGATTTCGCCGCAGCTTGCTCCAATGGCGGGGTGATTGGTCGCCATGTGGCATCCACCCAGCCAACGTTCCACTTTTGGTGCTTAACCAGATTTTCTTCGACAAAGGTGTCGATGGCCTCGGTCTTCTTGACTTGTTGCTCTTCAAGATACACTAGATCACTATCGACAAGACGTCCGTCTGGGCGAGTGTTCTGAGGTTTCATGCCTGGAATGTTCTGGCGCACTCTCTCGAGGTCAGCCGGACGCTTTGGCTTGGGAGCGGGCTGCAACACGTTAGCTCGGATCGACTGCTGGACAGTATTTTGAGGTACCTTCTGAGTGATGAGGAGCTCTTCATCATCACCCTTGATGCTCAGCTTCCGCTTGATTTCCTTAACGGCGAGGCGCTGTTCAAAGATTTGCTTGTCAGTCGCGAGTTGCTCCCGCAGAAGCAGTTCGCGTTTCTTGACTTCAGACATCAATACGCGAGCATCCTCCAACTCCTTGCGGAGTTTTCTCAGCTTCTCAGTCACCTGTGCATCTCGACCACGCGTCTTACGGACTTGGCGTACTTCGCGACGTCGGAAGCACACGTATGGATCAGCATCGTCGGTTTCGAGGTTCTTCTCAAACTTCAAAGACGGCAACAGAGGGCGATTGCCCTTCAGCAAACGTTGGTTCTTCCAGTGCACATATATGTCTTTCGCGAATCGCCGCGAAAACTCACTTATGGTTTCATCGAATTCCGTTTCCAGGTCCTCGTAAGCGAGCACAGGCGAATTGTCGACATCTGCATACGGTTGCTTCTCTTGGGTCTTTTCTTCGAAGAAGTTCATGACCTCCTCAAACTCATTCTCGGAGCAGTGCTGCTTCTTGCCTTGCTTCTGGTTGAACGACTTGAGCCAAGCGACATCGTCGCTGGTCATGCAGTATGGGCAGCCTGACGTGTCCTCGACAGTTGACGAGAATCGAATGTAGGTCGCGGGCTGTGTGAACTGTTTCGGGTACACATCCTCATATTGCAGCTTACTTGCGACAGCATCTGGCGTGGGAATGTAGAGCTGGGCGATTTTGCCGCCAGTCGAAGATCCCTGTGCTGCTGCCTGGGCGGCAGATATGACGGCTTGCAAATGGTGCTCCTATCAAATCATTAGCATCTTGAAAAGTAAGTGCGACAAAGGTAGGACGATGCATCGCATGGCGACGACATGCATTTTAGCTTTGGATGTCGTGGTGTCGTCGCAACGTTGGCATCGATAAGAGTGAAAGCCCAAAGGGGTATAGCGTGAACTCACAATCTCCTCGCCCTTCTCGACACCAGTCTCGACCTTGGGAATGTGTCGCGACGCATCGTCGTCGGCGAGCTGCTCGACCTCATGCTCGCGAACAATGGGTAAATTTTGCTTGGTAGAGAGTTTGCGCTGGCGAAAACGCTGCCCAGTGACCCGTTGCGTCATGCTTGCCTCAGGGTGTGAGGTCGCTCAAAACAAAAGCGACCGAGGCACGTGACTGCAAATCCTGCCACCCAACGGCAGAGTAGGGAGTCAGGCCAGCTGGCCTCTCCCCGACGAGACCCGCGTTCCGACCCTCAACGCGCTCTGATATTGCTGATATGGGTGTCAAAAGTTTCGCACGGCACGTCGCATTCGAATGATGGGCGCAAAGGTGATGATTTGGGGTGTTGTGGGCGTGTTTGGTGATGAAATGTTCTGCTGCGGCGGCGGTGTCGGCGTTCGTTGAGGGAGGTGTCGAAAGGCCGCTCGGGCGCGGGTGCATGATGAGCAAGGATGGGCCACTCTCGCCTCCTAACAAGCAGGCTGCAGCCAATCATCATGCACGGATGGTGCAGTGATCGGAATGGGAAAGGCATGTACCTGCGGCGGTGAAAGAACTGGTGTGCAACAAGAACGTCACAGTGCATGCTGCTTTTCAGTCTACTTTCGCGCGCATCATAAAGTGCGGTGCGCGTCCTGCGTTGGTGTGGTTGTCGGTCCCATAGCTGGCCGAAGTACAGTCCGAAAGAGGAAAGGCCCGGTATTGTTAGCGCCAAGTCTCCAGCGACTGTGCTGTTTACACCATCGCGACTGAACTCCGTCTCTACCTCTCAACAACTCACCATGCAGCCTTCGAAATAATGACCTACGCCTGTGCTAAACTCGACAGCGATATGGCTTAATCTTTTTCTTGCCCTTCAATCATGTGCTCCCTCCGGCTCTCACGGTTTGATGCGGGGCCGTACATTTGGAGGAGGTCGAGAGCCCATCGACTGGCCGGAAATTTCGACGTGCTTTTAATCGTATCATATCCGACCAGTCCAAGTATTTCTTTTTCCTCGTTGACGGTCTCCATGAATTTGACGGCGAGTCGAAAGAGATCATCGACCTCATCTTTGGAGCTGTCCGACCCCACGTCAAATTGGGTGTTTCTAGTCGCCCCTGGCTCCCATTCGAGGACGCTTTCAAAGGTCGACCGAGCCTTCTCCTAGAGGAGCTAACCAAGGAAGACATCTCCACTTTTGTCAATGGACACTTCGACAACGACGGAGGATTTCTACGTCTGCGAAGCAATGAGCCTGCTGCATCCGCAGCATTACTGGATAACATAGTGGAGAGAGCATTTGGTGTGTTCCTGTGGGTACATCTTGTGGTGCAGTCACTTCTCGAAGGATTTTCGAATTCCGACCGGATAGCAGATTTGCAAACTCGACTTGACGCCCTTCCCGGAGATCTGCAGGTCCTTATCACCAGAATGCTATGTCGCCTGCAGCCAGAGTACTTTAAGCAAGCATGTGAAACATTCAGACTGCTCCGCACATACCGGGAGATGTCTCGTGCCGATGACGTTTCAGTACCCACCTTACTCTCATTGTACTTTGCGGATGATGAAGACATGAAGTCCAGCCTTCAATGCTCTCAAAACTACATGAGGTCCGACGATTCATGTCACCGAACCGAAACTATGCGAAGGAGACTTAACGCGCGATGCAAGGGCTTGATCGAAGTCCACCGAAATCATGTCGTCCTACCCGTGTATGGTGATCACAGCGTAAGCTATCTCCATCGCACTGCGAGAGACTTCATCGAGTCCGAGAACTACTGGCCGACCGTACTCCAGAACACCGGTCGTGCTTCGTTCAAGCTTGAAGAGCGTTGGGCAAATGAGCATCGATGGTTGTACAAGACAGTACCGTTCCTCGATCCCGATCACCTTCTCCTGAGAAGATGCATCACAGATGCTCGAATACTTCAAAAGAAGACTGGGCTTATTCAGAAAACCTACCTAGACGAAGTCTGCCGTGCGGTATATGTACACGGATACCGAGAAGGTTTCGACCAAGGGCAATTGTATACCACGTTAATCACATTCATGAAGCTGTCCGATGAGTCGTACAAGACCGAATACTGATCCTTAGTCCTTGCATCAGCCACACCCGAAGAAGTTGGCCACGCTTTGAAATACGCAGACCTCGTGCACGAAGCGATAATCGGATCTGTGTCAAACCTGTTGCAATACTGTACTATCGCACATCACGTAGCTGGCCATGACTTCGTCAGAAGTCGACACTTAATCTATATGAATGATTACCTTGGATGCATGCTGTGGAATATGTCACCCATTGTTCATTCATAATACCTCCACTTAATTACCAACACGTCAATCTTGGGCGGCATAGCAGTCATGACCGGCTACAGATAACATCATACCGGTTCATCATACGAAGCAGAGTTTTCGGCGGGCTCTACCTTCTGAAGTCCCATAAGAGTCAAACTTTTGGTGCTATAGGCATCTTTGTTACATCACGCAGGCAAGAATGTACATGAGCTAGGTCATATGTTCTAATTGAAGTGTTTCATTCTATGAATGGTTATCAAGACAACATTCAGATACGCCCAACGTTTTCATCTCAAGACATTGGCTCGATGGTCGTATCGAGTAAAGGCACAGCCCTGCAGTATACACCGCAGAAACAAGCCCAGGATAACCGCTGTTCGATATCGTTATGTGCCGAGTTGCTCTGATCGCAACCCCTAGTACCGGCGGTACTGCACCGGGTTCATGATCTCGACCTCCTCATACTCATACTCTACCACCGCGGGCCCTCGCCCACGAGAGCCATACTCAGACGGAAAAGCACGAGATTTATACCCCGCCGTCTCACGATCAGGAAAAGCAAAATCGACATCACTAAAGTATCCATAGTCATCATCGTCGTCGAACCAATCATCGGCAAATCCACTAGTGAGACGCCCACCATACCTAGATGGCATGTCGTACTCGTTCGAACGAGACGTAGAAAAAGATCTAGACCCACTATGATGTCCACGGGAGTCGCGAGATGAGCTAGTATAGGGCACCATTGCCTTATCGTTAGAGTCACGACGAGACATCAAGCCAGATGTCTTGTGTGGGCCTTTAGTCACGAAGGAGAGGTGGCGAGACGAGTGAGCACGGTCGGGGGTTCTTGGCGACGAGAAGAATGTCCGTGTGAAGTGTGCTTGTGGGTATGCTTGCGTGCGTCCGGCACCTTCGCCATATCGTCAGATCCGCGACGAGACATCAGACCAGATGTCTTGTGTGGACCTTCGGTCACGAACTCAAGATAGCGAGATGAGTGGGCGCGTGAGCTATGCCTAGAGCGGCCGTTGGAGCCATGTCGTGAAGACGAGGCGCGAGCTTCGTCCGAGCGGTTCTTCTCGGCTTCAGAAGGGGTTAGGCCCAAAGCTTGCCCGAAGCGTTCACGGCGGGAGGGCTTAGAGGTAGGTGCTGAGACACCGTTACCCATGCCTGGGACGTTGGGGGTGGGCTTCTTTGATGAAGAGCCGTGGTGGTTGTGGTGGGATGCACGGCTAGGCATTGTGTGGTTGGTCTTGACTATCGTTTGGTCTAATAGGATAAGTGACAGATGCTGCGGAAAGGCTAGGTTCAGGGTCTCAGTGTAGTAATGTGCGTTATGAAATGACGATCTGGGAAGAAATGCCGGATACTCAGATGTACACCAGAGAGTGTTAAGACGAATTTGGACATCGCAGCGTAAATCTACAGTGTCCGTCGGATGAAACGGCCTTGTGAAAACACAAGCCCAACAACCACAGATCACTAGGTCAAAACGAAATTTCACTGTGATAAGATGGTGAACGCACAATGTAAGCATACCCCATGTGTAAGGTCGGCGCAGTTTACCATCTTGGCTGGTGGCTGCGTATTAGTGGAGCGAGCCCGCTTCGGTAGTTGAAGTCTTGTCCTGATGCCCGGCTTAAATCCGCCTAGGTACTTTTGCATTTTTCATGCAAGGGAGTCGCACGTGTTATTTGTAAGATGAAGGTGTCGATCGGCAGCAAGGGTCTGAACCATAGCAACCGGGGCAGAAGCGTCTTCTAGAATGTAGCTCCCTCCATGAAAATGGAAGCGACACTCAAGGATACCTATCGCGTAGCTTTTTGTGATTATGCCATTCTTCGGTACCTAGGTAATTGTCACCCGTGCCTGGCTACATGGAATGCCAGGCGTCAAAACACATACTGCCCAAGCTATTGCGCTTCAAATCTTCATGGAGTATGAAATGCTTGCGGTTGCTTAGTGCATGGGTGCATCAAACGCTGTCGTGATTAGGCTTAGTCGACTGTCATGTTTCGCCTGAAATAGGAACTAGCTCGCGGAAGCCGCGCTCCGTGACTATTCTGGAAGTGCATCTCCAGGGACTGCCGTCCATGCATCGCCTCGAACACTGACTGCGAAGTACGATTAGTGCGTTTATGTTTCGTTCGACATCGGGACGGTAAATACGAAATGAGCAGCATGGACGGGCCTGAAACGTCGGGAGATGAGCATAGCAGGCATGAAATGTGGGGAAATAAGTATACACGGGTGAGGAACACGACAGTCTATGGCAATGCATCGTTGACATGATTTCATAGTGGCAAGACTACGGGATACAGTGCGTCATACGATATCAGCTTGACTGCTATTTCAGCGGAGAGCCATGTTCCGCAGAAAATCTTCCGTGGACAAACGGCAGAACTCAGCAAGCGCGATGCGGCTCCCCCATACCTACTTATAAGCGTCCAGAACATTGCCCTATATAAAGACACAACTGCAGCTTGTTTCCAAGTGACAGTACAGAGACAATGCTAACTGCGATGCTTTCTTCACTTCTCTTACTAATCGTCCCGATCCTGGCGAGATCCCACTCTACTGCTGATACGCACATCACTCGCCATGGCTCCGCTCTCTATCTCGGCCCCAACCGCTGGACCGCCTCCGGCGCCAACGTGTACTGGCTAGGTCTCGATGAAAACGTACAACCTCCTGCTGGTGAACCATACGACCCAATCACGAAGGCCTCTTACCCGACCAAAGCCCGCATCACAGAGGCCTTTGACACATTGGTGGCGCTGGGAGCCAGGACTGCGCGAAGTCAGACCATGGGTGTCAGCGTGGGGAATCCGCTGAGTGTCATGCCGAGTCTGGGAGTGGTGAATGAGAAGGCGTTTGAGTCAATGGACTGGGCGGTTCGAGAGGCGAGGAGAACTGGTGTGAGGATATTTGCGCCATTCGTGAGTACTCCTTCACGTGTCCATGCACTGATATTGGATGGGAAGGAGATCAAACGGCTGAGGATAAGATAGACCGATAACTACGACTACTACCATGGTGGAAAATTCGTGTTCCTGAGGTGGCGAGGCATCAATGCCACTGCAAGTGGGCACGTATACTTCCTTCCGGTCGAACATCAACGCACAGCTAATACCCAAGCAGCGACCAGCGCGTCCAGGAATTCTACACCAACCGTCAAGTCATTAACGACTTCAAAAACTACATCCGCGTCATCATGACCCATAAGAACCCCTACACTAAAGTGTGCACCCTAACCTCCCTCATCTCCATACCATCGAACCACTGCTAATACACACAGCTCACCTATGCCGAAGACCCGACCATCTTCGCCTACGAGACCGGCAACGAACTCGGCGGCCCCACCTTCGGCGACAAAAACGTCCCCGCAGCCTGGACGCACGAAATCCTCTCGTACATCCGCTCGCTGGGGCCCCGCAAACTCACCGTCGATGGCACATATGGCATCAACGCTAGCCACCTTAACCTGTCAAGCGTAGACATCTTCTCGGACCATTTCTACCCCATGGATGTGAACAAGCTGGCGCAGGGCGTGGCGCAGGTGCAGAGCGCAAACAAGGTGTATTTTGCGGCCGAGTATGGGTGGACGCCGCAGAGTCAGCAGAGCGGGACGAAGATTGAGGTTTTCTTCGACTTCATTGAGAAGAGAAACAGGGCGGATGTGGCGCAGCCTGTTGTTGTTGGGGGTAAGTGATGTGAAGCTGTGTGTTGTGGTTGTGGTGACTAATTCATGGGCGTGCGGGTAGATCACTTCTGGAGCTTGTTTGGACGCAATGCGCCGAGGAACTGTAGTAGCTTTGTGCAGCATGATGTAAGTTTGCTCCTGAGACGTGCTAGTGATGAAGCGTCGTGGAAAAAGATTGACAGTGACATAGGATGGGTTTACATTGCATTATAATGATCCGGCTGATTCAAACGCGACCAAAGCGGAGATTGTGAAGATTAGACAGCATTTGTTCAGGATGCAGGGGAAAACTGTCGGGACGACACTGCCGCCGGTACCGTGCCCGACTGCATGATGTTAGGGGAGTGCAGAGCAACGTAACTGAGCAGCGGGTGAGCAGCCTAAGAGGTAGGTAAGCCGATAGTAATAAGCGCCTAAGCAAAGCAGCACCGCTTACTAGATACAGCAGAAAAGAGAGTGCTAGAGAAATTTGACTGTCTACCTAAGTATGTTACATTTCTCGAGAAATATGCAAATTATGAGTACTTAGGGAGACAAGAGAACCTAGATTGGAACAGCATAAGATTGACAGCGTGAAAACTACTTCTGCTCCAGTTCAGGCAATGGGAGCGTTCAGGTCAACCGGATTTGCCCTTCCAGATTCTTCGTCATCATTATTCCCGCTCAACGCCGCTCCCCTATCCTCAGGGCCGAGACTCACCACGAGAGCCAGGACTACGAACACACATGCGGCGAAAATACAAATGACAATGCCATAGTCGTACGTAGCCGTCTCATCCCTTGATGGAAGCGGATATCTCTCCCCGATGGCGGTCTCGATGGAATTAGAAGCTGAAGCCACAAGAACTCCAAGGTGATATGAAGTCCCCACAATGAAGGTTCGGAAAGAGGCTGGGGAGAGTTCGATGAGGTGTATCGGGACGACCCCAAACGCGCCTTGGACCATGAATTGCTCGAAGAACGCTGCGGCGTAAAGACCAGAATCTGAGGAGAAGGTATACGGATAGAGAAGTGCGCCTCCGAGGATACACACGGCAATTATCGCGAGGCGTCGGCCAAAGATCTGGCCCGAATATCCAATCAAGGTTCCTCCTACAATGCCTCCAATGTTCGAAGTAACCTGGACGCGGGTGACCCCACTAGAGTCGAACCCATACTTGTTCTGGAGCATTAGAGGATAGAGATCCTGAGTGCCATGCGACTGCATACAAGTCAGCGAAAATTGTGCCTTGAAAACCACTGACTTGCGATTACTTACTGCGAAACTGAAGACCGCCATCATCAATATCATATAGGAGAGTCTTCTCCAGTGTATTTTGAATATGCAAAATACCTCTTCCAACACATCTGCAAAAGTCTTGCTGATCTCTCCCGGCCCTTTTCTGCTTTGGTATACTCGCGTTTCTTGCATATAATACCTGGCGATGATGAGCAGGACCGGCGGAACCGCACCAAACCAGAATAAAACTCTCCATCCGTACCGGGATTTCTCGTCAAACGCTTTCCAGAACACGACGGCGAGAAGGTAGCCGAAAGGATATCCGTTTTGGTACAGGCCGGAAAAGAGTCCTCTGGCGGGATCTGGGATGTCCTCCAACGCTGTTGCCGCAGCATTGCCATATATGCCGCCCATCGCGAATCCAAAAAGGGATCGAACAGCTAAAAACTGTCGATACGTCTGGCAAAATCCTGTAGCGAGCTCAAAAATAATAAGGAAGATGTTGTTGATGATGAACGGCCACCGTCTGCCGTAGCGATCGGCCGCTAGGCCAAATATAGCGGCACCAAGCGGCCGAAACATGAGTGTAAGTGTAACCCCTACAGATATCTGGGTGTGTGTCCTGGAGAACTCTTTCGAGAGCTCAGAATAGGTAATTGTCGCCGTGTGGAAGTCGAATGCGTCCCATGACCAAGAGAACACGCCAACCTGTGAAGGTATATTAGATTTTGGCACACCCGTTCATGTTGAAATGCTTGCCAGGAAGTATCCCCATTGACGTCCGTCGAGCGTCCTGAAGAATAGCTTGAAGAGGTTGTCTCGGCTGCTTCGATATTTTGGCGTTTGAAACAATGACCCCCAACGGTCCTGGACGTAGCTCAGAGTTTTCATTTTGGTGGAGAAAGGAGCAACTGATCAGAGTGAGGAGTACTCAGCCTTCTCTTTATTATGACAGAGCTGCACAATGTCTACTGGCCATGCCTCTTTTGCCTTGTTTCTGCCTTATTTTCGGTGGGTCACCGCATTTGGATGCGCACATCAAAACGTGACGGATAATTGCTTTCGAGCTGGACGCGATTGGTCTGCTTGCCTGTGGCGTGCACGCTAGTCAGGCAGCAGCACAAGGCTGAGCGTGGGGAAGTCCCAATGGAGGACTGGTCACAAATATTGTGGCTGCAGCTGTCGTGTTGTTAAGCGAGATAGCAGGCTCAGCTGGTGGGCGGAGTCTTGAGCTCCTGCGGGATTTCAGACGTTCGCTCCCTTTGCTGCATTGCTTGGTGTGCTTCGTTAATGGCCTGGGAAATCTCATGGAATCGAGAGGATGCCGCCAAAATTGCATTTTGCGTTCTTAGGACCCCACAACAGCTATTTAGCTAGTGTGACATGGGACGTTGATGAATCCTCAAAAGTACTTCAGTATGTTATAGTGCCTTCGGTGTAGATCGCACTGAACCACTGACTCTGTTCATCTAGTCATGGTTTACCCAAACCCTGGGTTGACAAATACCTCAAGCTTCCCAAGAATCGTTACACATCCAAAATTCGTGGCAACGACTGCTTCGCGTTCCTTGGAGAACAAAAGAATGGCACTGAGAAGACCTGTACCGAAAACTTTGACAAGATGCTGGGTGAAATAGAGGCACTGAGAGCGTTTGCAAAGCAAGCTCAGACCGATCCTAGTAAACTCGAACCTGTGCTCCTGAGCCTTGGTCCAAACCCAGGGTCATTTTTCGCTCATATTGGCAGTTTGAAACGTTATCGGTGGGCAAATTTACCAAAAGAACTGGAGAATATCATACAAGAAGAAGTATCTCGCAAGAAATATGGTACCATCCATGATGTCGCAATTAATGCTGCCGGAGGATGGGTCATCCAGTTCGACGAAGGCAGGAGATACCGTATGGGAGGTGATCTCCCAGCGCCGCTGAAGAACGCATTATCGATAGGAACGGAGAAGAAGACACAACTACGGGTATGTGCTGACTATTGTTGAACTCGCGATTAAGCCATTATGTTTATTCTAACTCGACCGGGTACAGAATCTCTACCTCAACCACCAAAACATAGATGACTATGTCTTGGTTTTCGTGGACGGTAATGCGTACGTCGGCCTCCATCGGGGCTTTCACGAAGATATGAAAACACTTATTGAAACAACCTTTGCTCCCAACGCCTTTACATATTTCTTGAAGCTCTTCTCGAAGCCCTTCTCGAAGCCCAAAAAGGCCAAGGTCAACTTTACAACCTCTTGCACGTGCACATTGGAAGAACAGAATCAAAGAAACGCGGCATACTATAACCAGCGCGGGCGATTTCATCTCTCCCTCTCTCGTCCTGTACACGCGCTGTCCTATATGACGGAAGCCTATCGACTCGACCTCGAAAATACGATATACAAAGAAGACTACTTCATGGCACGCGTGGCGGCGGAACCCTTCACACCATCCGCCGAAGACTGGATGCAACATGACACTGTGGTCCGCCACGAGCACGAATTTCGGAACTATAAAGCATGGTGGACTGAAGAGTCAAAGAAGCGGCTGAAAAGCTTGATTGCTCAGGCGCAGCAACAGAATCTTCCATTGGAGTGGTCCTACATAGAAGCTCCTCCACAACCTATTGGCGATGACGAACCGACCGAGCTACCCCATTGGACAGGCCCACATGAGCTGGAGAGCGTGTACAGCAGAAATATGTGGATTTCAAGATAGTCCGCGAACTCGAGATGCCCCATTTACGGCTAGTTAGCAATTAGCTAGAATAGAATACTGGGTATCGAATATCCACCGTCACCAATATACGAAAGAAAGACGAATGAAGCCCAAACGTACGCGAGTCGTTTGCTAATCCAACATCCGGCCTTGTTTTCCCGTTCCCCTAGCTTTCACAGGTATGCCTACAAACTGCACATGCTCAGTGCAAGAAGGGAAGACAATCTATCGAGCCCAGCCGTCAAGACCGCCTAATACAAGGCGCTCTACGGGAATAGCTCCAAAAGCGGGATTAGCTAGACAAATAGACCTCAAATGCTATTACACAGCTACTCAGAGTATTCCTAGATAACAATATTGTAGTAGAAGCAAGTAGAGACGATTACTTCCGTATCGTAGATTTTCTATTAGGCAGAGATAGATAGTACACGTATTCTAGACTCTACTTACTATTATTTACTTATTAGCTAATTTGTCAAACAAGTCCACTTTTGATATGTCTCAAGACTACATCCCAACTCTCTCGAGGCAACGCCCACGCCTCCAACCGTCCCCCATCATCCCGCCGTCCCTTTCTCCACTCCCGATACCCCTTCAACACCAACATCGGCAACTCCCCCGGCGTCGGCCGCCTACTATAATCCGGATCCACACACTTCCTCAGCAACGCCCGCAAACGGCCATCGCGAAACCGGTCCGACAGGGTGTGATACTTCTTCATATCGGGCGTATTGCTCATGCGGGCCAGACAATGAATCGTCAGTCCCAGCATATACACGTCACTGCGGGCACAAAACTTGGGCGCCTCGGGGGGTTCGAACGCAGGCGTGCCGCCGCTGTTTCGCTTTCCACTGGCGCGCCCGGACGCAATGTCGCGCGTCGACGTGCAGCAGCCAAAGTCGCCGACGACGGAGGTTGGATAGCGGCATTTATCGTCCGGAGAGGCAGGACTCCAGGTCAGGAAGATGTTGCCCGGCTTGATGTCGCGGTGCATAGTCGCGTTCCAGCCTTTGAGGGTGCGGCATTCTTTGCCTTCGTAGGCGCGTGCGCGGATCGCTTTTGCGTCGACGCCGGAGAAGAGGTGGCATAGGGCGAGAGAGACGTCCCACAGGACTTTCCAGAGGAAGCCTTCGTCGGGGAGGCGGGCGTTGTGCGCGGCGTAGCGCTTGATCACGCCGTCGAGCGAGCCGAGTTCGCAGTGTTGCATGTAGATGCTGCCATAGTTTGTTAGGGAGTAGTCGAGGTTGTAGCCTCGGATCCATACAATGTTTGGGTGGTCTTTGCAGCGAAGCATGGCCTCGACTTCGCGGCTGGCGTAGCCGGCGCGAATGGCGCTGGGACCGACGCGCTTCTCGATGTACTTGGTGCCGGAGTATTTGCTCTTGACGAGGTAGACACCGCGGTTGCAACCGCCATTTTTGGCTTCGGAGAGAGGTTTAATGACTTCAAAATCTGATCGTGAAACTGACATGCTTGTAGTTGGTGGTGGGTGTTACTTGTGATGAAATAGATGGAACATCGTGAACATATGGGAGATACCTTTATACGTGATAGACCGAGTATTGTGAAAACACGGTATAGGTTGAAAGATAAAGGTTGTATACACATCGGAATGGTGAGTATACGATGATGACTGACGGAGTCTAATTGCTGGTGAGGCTCTGCTGATCCTTCATTGGGACTTTTACGCAGCATTGTGTCGTTCAAAGACTCGACGGTACAGTGTGCAATTCTGTATCCCACTGCTCCATCTCACTATGCTCGTCAGCCAGACCATGTATACCCACAGTTGTCAACCAGCAGACTTGTATATTCACAGTCAAGACTGTGGACCTGCCTTTCTCGCGTCCCGTTCGGTATATAAGAGCATAAGTCGCTCTTCCACAAGTTCTCATCCTCACCCACAAGCCAAGCAGCAGCACAACAACCAAGAGCCGAAAGCCAACAAGCCAGTTCTTACTTCAACAACACCTGCTTCCTCTACCCACAACAGCACCCAGTCAGCACCCACCAGCATGCCTTCCACCAAGACCACTCAAGGCAAGTCATCCCGTTCGGGCTCTTCTCGTTCACACGAGACCCGTCCATCTGGCCACACACATGTACCCAAAGTCGTTGTGACCCCAGCATCAGGTCATTCTTCCCGGCCCTCTGAGCGCTTCGGTGCGCATCTCGAGGTTCCCGGTGGTGGTCGCGCATCTAGTCACTCGAGCTCGGGTTCGCGCGCTAGCCACTCATCTGGTTCACATCATTCGTCTTCGGGCTCACACCGCTCGGCGTCTGGCGCGTCCCATTCATCGTCTAGCTCGCGACCGGCACATGCAACCTCAGGTCTCATGTCCGCCAACCCTTCGTCGTCTAGCTCTCGACCAGCACGTGCAACCTCTCGTCTTATGTCCGCCAACCCATCGTCGTCCTGGGGCGCTATGGTCCCGTACACCGGCTCCCGCGGCCAATCGGGTGGGCAGTCGTCCTCTCGGACATCGGGTTCACTGATGCCGCCCAGCTCTACTAGCACCATGAATATGTCTCGTCCCTCTAGCGATAACGGTGAACGTGTAGTCGTCGAGTACGAATACGTGCGCGTCCGTTACTCAAGCGAGCGCGGCAATTGAGCGTGGTAGACCTCCTTTTAACCTGCGGGTGATGTTCTTGGACTTGCGGTGTATACTGCAATTAGTCAACCAAGAGCTCCCTGGTGTGGTCCATCTCTTGTATCATGTAAACTTCTTTGCGGTATAGCACAAGCAGCACGGTGACATTTCTCTCGTCTGCTATCAGTATCATAATAAAAGCATTCCTTGCGGGAAAATTTGTCTCATGCGGAAATCTGTGATGTAAGATTGTGGCCCCGTCGTCGTGCCACTGATGTCCTTCAGTGAATAAACTTGATTGAATTCAAGAGGCTGCCGCAAGCGCTCTCTGGACAAAATTAGTGATACGCTCAGTCCTATCTTTGCAACTTTGCTGTGCTACAATCAGTTGCTCGAGGCCTACCAACAGGCTAGCTTGTCTTGACCTAGACGCTGTTCGCCTAGCATTCGTTGTTGCTACCATGGATGGCGACGTCATGAGCTCGCTTCTTGCCGCTGCGCAATATGAGCATCCAGGGCGTCCCAAGCATGGCGTGATGAACATGCACTCGAGAAGTGTGTTGCAAGATGTGAATTGTCCACAAAACTCCCATACTCTGTATTCGACAGGCAATGATGAGATGGTACACCACACCATTTGCTTCGGTAATTCGCCGCGCGTCACCTATCAGCAAAATGTCGCAACGCTTACCGTTCTCCGCTGTAGAAGACCGAATGTGTCTTGGCCCAAATGCGTAGATACCGTGAGACTTGATTGACGTAAATACACGGTAGATACAGCCCTCGGCATTCTTGGCCGCGCAAATGCTGGCGCGATGCATATTGCAGGCATGAAGGCGAAGACGGATGGTGTAGCGCGATGCATGTCGTCGTCATGGCGCTGCTCCGCGCAGCGGCACAGCCTGCGCAGCTCGCAGCATGGCCCAAGAATAGCTGATTGCGCGCATGAGGTGAGACGGGTGCGATGCATCAAGGTAACACGGCGAAGCAGAGATACGTGCCTCATAGCCAAGAGTGGACGAGTGAGGTTCTTGTTGCGATAGACGTTGGAGCGTTGCGCGGCTGTTGCACCGGGCAGCATGTGAAAAGTGCGTGGTTGATCTGGCTGGGCGCGGATTGGCTGCTTGCGACGCCACGCATGGGTCGCGGCTGCCATCTGAACCAAGATGCTGGCAGGTTGGGCCCGTGCGAAGCGAAATTGTCGCCGCGGCCTTGGGTCCTTGCACTGCCACCAGCCCTCGCTGGGACCGACGCCTTTCTTTCACCCTCCTGCCCTCTTTTCTTCGACACGGTCCGCCAAGCACGATCCAGACGCTCCTTCTTCATGAATGCGTGACTTCCCTCGCATTACTCTACTCACGCATTCCTAGCCGGCGCACACAACAATCACATCGTCGCCCCCGGTTCGCATTGATCGCCGAGGAAAAGGAGGCCAACGAGCACAGCAGTCACGATGCGGAGAGGCCTGTCCATATTCATACTCGTCACCGTCGTCGTCCTCGGCTTCGCGGTACACAGCGTATGGACCTTGCTAGGTCTCCTTGTCGCCACCGGTCGCGAGGATGCCATCCTCCGCGGCGAACTGCCTGCTCCAAACTCGGGCACAATTAACGAACGCCCGCAATTGATCCCCAAGATCATTCACCAAACGTACAAAAACGCGAGCATACCTGACGTCTGGCAAGCCCCGCAACAGAGCTGCTTGGACCTGCACCCGGATTACGAGTACAAGGTACGCGCCACTTCTGCGGGAGCGCAGAGCCACTGCTGATAAGACGTAGCTATGGACAGATAAGAAGGCACGCGAATTCATCGCTGCTGAGTATGCTACTGCACCACCATCCGACACGCCAAATGCTAAGACCGCCCAGATACCCGTGGTTTCTCGAGACTTTCGACGGCTACCCGTACCCGATTCAGCGCGCTGATGCGATTCGATACTTTGTCCTGCACCACTTTGGCGGCATCTACATCGATCTCGATGATGTATGTCCCAGAAAAGCCACACGACTAGACTGCGACTAACCCGACAACAGGGATGCAACCGCAGCCTCGACCCTCTCCTCGCCTACCCCGCCTGGGTACGCCGCACCGTGCCCACCGGTATTTCGAACGATGCCATGGGCTCTATCCCCCGCCACCCATTCTTCTTGAAGGCCATCGACTCTCTGACTGACTACAACCGACGATGGCCCCTCCCATACATCACCGTAATGGCTTCCACCGGCCCGCTCTATCTCAGCATCATCTGGCGCCACTACAACAATGCGAATCCTGAGGGCAACGATCGTGTACGCATTCTCTTCCCGGACGAGTACAACAACCACCCATGGAGCTTCTTCACACATCATCTTGGGAACAGCTGGCACAGGACTGACGTCAAGGTCATCTTCTGGCTGGCACGGCACTGGGTCTTCGTCACCTTTGTCGGGTTCACACTTGGATTCTCGCTGCTCGGATTGCTCTATAAGATATTCATTCTCAACAGGCAGCCAGGCTCCCCAAGGCTGTCGCCCAAGTTGCGATACCTCGACCGATTCGCATACACTCGGCTTCCTTTCTACCGCCGGATTAGCTCCAAAGACTTCGAACTCGAGGACCGACACGAAGTATGAGCTCGGAGAAGCTCAAATTCGTCCCCGCTATACTTTTTAATGAGCGATCTATTTCACTCGCATTTACCGGCGTCACACCATTACTAATGCCGCTCGCATCTTTACTCTCAGCCCCCGCGTTTTCGATTCGAATCTATATTTCTGGACCCGGGATGTCCTATTACTGTTGTTTAACTCACTTTGGGAGCACTGGATGCGAACCGGAGGTGTCGTATACATAGAGCAACGATGAGGTGCTATAGACGGCACGGCCAACGAAGACGGGCATGATTACAATGATTGCGTAGGAAGAAGTGGAAAGAAGCTGCAGACTAAAGTCTGGCTGCACAATGTAGTTATTCGACGAAGCGTATGCTGCTGACGTCATATCAAAAATATCATCAATCTCAATCGAGCGCAGTCCAACGTTTGCACAGATTGTTACGAGCGTAAACGCACATGGCCATGCGTTTCTTGTTTGTTTCGCAAAAATCACACAAAGGCACTGCGGACCCCGCTGGCGTGGCTCGTACCTGCATTGTGCCTGGCGGCTACACCCGCTTCACGTGCGTCTGACATCCGTCGCCTTCCGGCATGAGTACAAAGACCGTCTGTGCGCTATGCGGGTTACGTGAGTTACACATGATAGTGTGGGGAAACACGAGGATTGGATACGACGAAGTGAGGCGAAATTATCGACCTCGATGGTCAGGGAGGTTTGCGGGTAATGTGGAGAGTGGGTGGAGTGTGGTATGGGATGACGTGGAAAGGGTAAGGGTAGGTATAGTGAGGAAAGGGATATTTGAT
>TARA_R110002003_G_scaffold1635_1_pt1 | contig 30485 bp, 21 predicted proteins | sample TARA_R110002003 | Tara Oceans TARA_R110002003 (sample SAMEA4396441) | marine metagenome | biome: Westerlies Biome; feature: [SRF] surface water layer (ENVO:00010504); material: water (ENVO:00002006), including particulate matter (ENVO:01000060) such as... | depth 5 m | reverse complement strand
CTTGAGGAATGGTTTGATCCTAAACAACATGGAATATATGTGTTGGGTACTCCTGCAGGTAGGAATGCCTTTCATAATGCTTGTTGTCGCAGTCCGGTCGAGTTTACCACTCTAGCGCAGCCCGGGCAGCGCCTGCCTCATCGACAAGACTGTGTTTCGACATCCGCGACACGACCAGAACCGTTTCGTTGGCACGCGATAGACTCGATGGTATTGATCAAAGACACTGGCCTTGAGCCCTCCTCGATTTCCAGAACGAGACAAGTCAATGGCAATTTGATGACGCGGCGAAATTGCGCTTCTATGCAGCTGAGAGCGAGGACATAGTCGCTGGTGGGCTGCTGGTCTGCGGAGATGTACTTCGACCTGGCGACCTGATCTTTGAAGGCTTTACAATTGCTGAGAAGCAAGACGAACGGCAGGTCGCTTGGTGGCCCTCGATTCTCTAGACTGGCTAGATCCTGCAGACTTGAATCTAGTCTTGCTCGCAACTCGGTGAGTGATCCGGAGGACCCTTCGCTGTAGTCTTGCAGATCAAAAACAAAGCCCATCGCGAGTGCATTTTGCAGGCTCTCGAAAGGCGGCCACAACTTCATGTCCTCCGCACACGCGGCCGTCAAGTAAACACTGTTGGCACCGGTTTGTATACGACATTCGAGCGTGCGACTTGAATGTAAAAGCGCCTTTGCTCGAAGGGTATCCGCCAGTGACGGCACGGTGTATCGAGGCTGCGTCGTTCGAAGTGGCAGAACGCGTTCCATCTGATCAACGAAACTAGTGAAGAATCAGCGTGGTCCAGTACTGTGCTCGAACACACTCACTATCTTGCCTTCATGTTCCCACAATATATGTTCAATCCACCCGCTGGTATGATGTCAACATGAAACACCATATCATTGAGCTCGATTCTCTCCCTGAGATAGCCTTGAGGGTCTGGGTCCGGCTCGTGCTGTCTTCTCAATGAGCCCCACCACAAAATTGCACACGCGTCTAAAGCGTCAGAGAATTTTGGCCGCGTTTCGTGGTCGCCGAGTGAGTAGGAGAGCAGGACCGAGACTTGCTCTGCGTCCCAATCAGGGGTTCCTTTCTTGATGATGGTGCATAGCAAATCGACGCAGAGCTGTTGCATTTGCAGACGATATGCTATCCATCCTTCAGGGTAGCCGCTAGGATGAACCGGATTGGTTGCATTGATGATGAGGTCTTTACCGATCTCGTCATCTCCGACAAGGTATATATGCTCGTAATGCGGCAGTGCAGGTGAATGAGTAGCGGATTGCTGCCTCAGGGCATTCTTCACAGAGCCTCGAAAGGCTCGCTCATAGACTCTTGTGGAGAAGACGTTCGAATCGAAGTCGAATATGCGAGATATCTTGGAGAGGTTATCTGTCACTCTCGTTGCAAGAGAAGAAGTATCGCGCTGAACACACAAGGAAATCGAGTCCGCCTGGGCACGGTCGAGGACTTTGCGAGTTTTGGTTCTTTGCAAGTGCTGCTGCTGTTCTGACAGGGTATTACTGCACAGAGCCGGTCAGCCTGATAGGAGGTCATCTGAACATCTGTGCCTAATGTCTCCCGCGCCTGGGCGATGGTCGCGAAGTGTGACAAGCTGAGGGTTGCGGTATGCGCAGTGTCCCACTTACCAGTTGCACGCAGTGAGAAGCAGCGTCAGGGCACTCGTTTGTCGCTCTATCAGCTTCTGTACGCTTTCTGGACCGGCGCTCCCAAAAACCACCTTGTATTTGTTTCGTAGGTCGAGAGGTTTCTCGTTAAGGGATGCTAGATCAGAGAAGAAGCCTTCGATCCTGCTTATGAGCAAGCCACAGCACTTGATCGATACCTCAAGATCCATTAGTAATTGGTGGTGCAGATTGTGTAGACCGCCGTCGGTCCATTCTTGAATTTTCGTGGTAGCAGCTCGGAGTGCTGTCAGCTGTGACGCCAGGCTGAGAAGCGTGAGGTCTGCATCCTCCCATCTAGCTGTGAGGTCGGTGATGATGGCGATGGTCTTACTGATGCCACTGACCACATTACATACGGCCCCCACGGAGCCTAGAACTGCGAGAGCCTCTGCCATGGCTGTGGTTGTCTCTATTACCTAGCTGTTGCTCAAGGCGACTTCGGATGGTTCTACACCGGAGAGAGAATGGACGAGGAATGGAAATGGAAAGGCGTGTGGAGTGAATGTCACGTCGCGATACTTGGATGGTTCAGAGATGGTGTTGAGGGGTGCGGTGGCTGAGGCGCAGGCTTTCCCATGGGCCTATCCTCAGCCCCCATAGTAACCAAAGATTCAGCCTCGAAGGCGCCTATACGTGCACCTGCCAACAAGCACGATAAGCCGATGTCTTGGAGGTGGTCCTTGTTGGACCATGAGTTATTGAGCGGCGCGCCCATAATCAGTGTGCATTAGGCGTAAGTTCAATATTGACGGCGGGGAGCAGCGATTCTTTGATAAGATAAGAATTGCATCGCGAAATGCCATGAACTTAGATGAGACGCAGAATCATAGCTCAAATGATGGCCCTGGTGAGGTTGTTAGCGGTAGGTGGGCCGCCAAGCACACACCGTCATCGCCTGCCGCATGGACGTTCTGCAGGCGGTCATAGCTCTACAACCCACTTCAACCTCCCACATCGTCGACCTCAACGCCAACAAGGATAAGCGCCTATTCGCGGCCCTGTAGCAATACCTCGAGCGACTCTACCCCTCGTAGGAACTAAGCGCTCACCACCGCCACCATGCCCGACGTGATAGATCCCCGCATGATGAGCGTCACTCCAAGGATACGCTACAACACCATCGGCGGTATCAACGGTCCATTGGTCATTCTCGACAACGTGCGTAGCTTCGAGCTTTATGAGGAGAAACGGTGGAAGCTTATGGTTATGTTGGATAGGTCAAATTCCCGCGGTTCAACGAGATTGTGTCTCTGACGCTGCCCGATGGCACTGAGCGCTCTGGCCAAGTCCTTGAAGCTCGAGGCAAGCTCCCACAACCTGTACGAAGCAGCATAGACTAACACTGGGATAGGAAACCGAGCCGTTGTCCAGGTAGACTATCACCGTGTCCTCTCCTCCGTGCGCGCAACTGATGGCGCTACAGGTTTTCGAAGGCACAACGGGCATTGACGTCAAGAAGGTATATACGGTCGCACTGCTGGGCTCGGGCATATCTGACAGATGCAGACTAAAGTCGAGTTCAGCGGCCACAGCTTGAAGCTTGGTGTGTCCGAGGACATGTTGGGGCGCATCTTTGACGGCTCAGGCAAGGCCATCGATAAGGGCCCCAAGGTGCTGGCAGAAGACTACCTCGACATCAACGGCAGTCCCATCAACCCATACTCTCGAGTACGTCCCTGCGGAGCCAATGATGAGGCTCAGAGCTGACGACGACCAGGTATACCCCGAAGAAATGATCTCGACCGGTATCTCCGCCATCGACACGATGAACTCGATCGCCCGTGGACAGAAGATCCCCATCTTCTCCTCGTCAGGTCTCCCGCACAACGAAATCGCCGCGCAGATTTGCAGACAGGCTGGTTTGGTCGGAAAGCCCAACAAGGGCGTGCACGACGACCACGACGACAACTTCTCTATCGTGTTCGGAGCCATGGGTGTCAACTTGGAGACCAGTCGTTTTTTCACAAGGGATTTCGAGGAGAACGGCAGTATGGAGCGTGTCACCCTGTTCTTGAACTTGGCGAACGACCCAACGTGAGTAAGGCGCCGGCCTGCGAAGCACCAGGACTGACAAGATGCAGCATCGAACGTATCATCACACCCCGTCTCGCGCTTACCACCGCCGAATACTACGCCTACCAGCTCGAGAAGCACGTCTTGGTCATTCTCACTGATCTGTCGTCATACTGCGATGCGCTACGTGAGGTTTCGGCTGCACGAGAAGAAGTGCCTGGTCGTCGTGGTTACCCCGGTTACATGTACACGGATCTGTCCACCATCTACGAGCGCGCTGGTCGTGTCGAGGGCCGCAACGGCTCCATCACCCAGATTCCCATTTTGACTATGCCTAACGATGGTAAGTTGACACTCGAGGCATGGTTTCACTTACTGACTACCACAGATATTACGCATCCCATCCCCGATCTGACAGGCTACATTACAGAGGGCCAGATCTTCATCGACCGTCAGCTGGACAACAAGGGCATCTACCCTCCCATCAACGTCCTGCCCTCGCTCTCCCGTCTCATGAAGTCTGCCATTGGTGAGGGCCGCACACGGAAAGACCACGGCGATGTGTCCAACCAGCTGTACGCCAAGTACGCCATTGGTCGTGATGCAGCCGCCATGAAGGCTGTCGTCGGTGAGGAGGCTCTGTCATCAGAAGACAAGCTGTCACTCGAGTTCCTTGAGAAGTTCGAGCGCTCCTTCATCGCCCAGGGTGCCTACGAGTCCCGCTCTATCGAGGAATCACTCGATCTCGCATGGTCACTGCTCCGCATCTACCCCAAGGAACTGCTCAACCGTATCCCAGCCAAGGTGCTCGACCAGTACTACCAGCGAAGTCGCGGTGACAAGGACGGCAAGAAGAAGGCGACCAAGGACACGAGCGATAACTCGGGTGAGGGCGAGCAGCAGGGCGAGAACTTGATCGATGTATGAGTCGAGTGTGCTGGGATTGTACGTCTTGAGTTTGCAATAGATCACTGCAGCCGTGTTCATCGAGCGACATATGTCTTGGAGTATATACGAGTCTTCTTCTAGTTTCCAACTGTCCATGTAGTCTGCCTATCCTCACCGTCCCCTCCATATCACAGTCCTACACCACAGCTCCCCAAGACGTCTACATTGCCCTGCCCTTCATGCTCTCTCCCTCTCAGTTCCCCACGAGGCGCTTCAGCCCCCTCTTCACCGCCGTCATGGCGAGTGCAGAGTTTTCACTTTCCTCCCGTCCGTCTTCACCTCACCTCACCACGCGTACACAAAAAACGCGTCGCCGTCGCGTGGGACGACGGAGGTGAAGACACAACAACAACGAGCTGGCCCCGCTTGCTTCCTCCTCCACAACCACATCTTGTCGCACCGCCCGCCCGCCCGCCAACCAGCTTTTGTGTTGTTTGTCTTCGTGCCCTGCGCTGCGCTGCTCTATTCTGGTGCGGACAAGATGTGGTCGGGCATTGAGCAGTCGTTTAAGAGGTAGGATTTCCCCGGTTCCCGGTTTCGAGTGGGAGATGGGTCGTCGACAAGTTTCTGCCCTGGAGGTGCTGATAACAGGTTACACGCACCGATCCGACTTGGACTGCGATACAACCCAGGCCATAGCATCCGCTGGGCGTAGCCTGTATATCCTCGGTGCACAACCTGCACCAATGGGCGTAGATGTCCGCGAGCCGGACGATCCGTGGCGTCGCATGAGGTCTCAAATACAGTCTCGACAACGACTGAAGTTTATCACGCGTGCCCTTGCGCAGCGCGAACTAACTCTGCCTCACTGTACAAACGCAGGACACTGGATGTCCTCGACTTCAGAAGCAGCAACGACAAACCATTCACAAACGACCGGAGCAAACCACGGACCCTCAACGACCGACGATACGGCAACTGGAACAAATCGACAAACGGCAAACAAGACTTTGATTGACGGGAAACTGAGTGGAAACTGATCAAACCCCAGGCACTACCCGAACTACGGCGGGATCCGGTTTGGGCCGGCGGTCCCAGCGACGGACCGCGGCCTCCTGGTCAAGGAGATCGACGCGCTGGGCCCCAGGTCGGCCATCCACATGTTCGCATACAACTCGTGGGATGGCGAGATGCCGCGCTGGGCCTATGGAACCGAAGCCTATGTCGTCAAGACATGGCACGAAGCGGTCGAGCCGCACTTCACGGTGCAGCTCCGCTTCGTCGGTTACGGGCCGTAAGTTACTTGTACCGAAGCCATGATCGGGTGCTGACGTGATTTCTCTTCAGTGGCAAGCATTTCGCCACCTTCCATGTGTACATGGATAAGTCGCAGACCGCCATCGACTTTGGATATGTGTCGTACCTGGGGCCGGGGATGACGAGGTACCGGTCGTGGCCAGTACGAGTTGAACCGCCTTGGGGTCTGTGAGAAAAGTGGCTGACAATGGCTAGCGGTCGTTGTGGCCCAACGACATACCCCTTCCGCCAGGGCCCCGTACGTTCCCCCTCCCTCTTCCATCCTATCTTCAGAGAAGCATGTCTTGCCAAAACTTGGTGGGCATGTTCATGTGTTCAAATCTTTCTCTTGAATTGCTTCACTAACACATCTTTGCCAGCCTCCTAATCCTCCTCATCCCTCCGACCATGCAGCGGTTCCTGCCTTCGGGCCCCACGCTCTCCCTTGATGCTCGCCTCGGTATGTGTATAAAAGTTCCCTATCCACGCCCACATCTTCTCGCGCACGCCCTTGAACGGCTGCTCGCCTGGCCGCGGGTTCATCGGATCCTTGGCGAAGTCGTGGAAGAGGACGCCGTAGACGACGATGAAGCTGATGATGCTCCACTGGGTGATCTTGACCCACTTGTTGAACACGGGGCGCAGCGACTTGAGGCGGATGCGGCGCTTGAACTTGCGCTCGAAGCGGAACTGCTGGCGCTCCGTGAGCTCGCGCAGGTTGGGCGGCCACTTCTTCTTTTGGCGGAAGCGATTGCGCGCAAAGTCAAAGGGCGGAAGTGTGCTTCGTTCCCGGCCGAACAGGCGGCGGAAGAGGCCCAGCATCGTGTCGCGTGGCGGGCAGCGGTTCGAGGAATGATGTCGCGCCTTTTGTGTGTTTTTGCAATTGCGAGGTCTCGACTGACGTTCACACAGAATGCTCCGAACGCTGGCGCACTGGCCATCTCGAAATCTTGGCGGCCGCACTTTTTGATTGCCCAACGCTATGACTCTGCGCACTGACGCCGCCACGAACAAACACGACTACCCCACGACTGCATCTTCCTTCTTACGCTCCCTTCCCTTTACCCGTATCGTTTCGGCATCATGGCGGAAGCACAGGCCCCCAAGGACGTGCCAAAAGATGCCGTAACTGCAACCCTCGACCTGCTGAAGCCGCAAGAAGCAGAGTCCAAAACACTCAAGATTGAAAACACCGAAAAGAGAGATACCCTGATCGAGGCGGAGAAGCGCTACCAGAAGGCGTGGCAAGAGCAGGGCGTTTTCAACCCGGATGCGCCGTCTCTCGACGAGGAGCCCTTCGACACCACCACACCCGACCAGCTGCACGAAAAGTACCCAAAATGGTTCGGCAACTTCGCTTATCCCTACATGAACGGAACACTTCACGCCGGCCATGGCTTCACTGCATCGAAAGTCGAATTCACCGCCGGATTTCAGCGAATGATTGGCAAGCGAACGCTCTTCCCTCTCGGCTACCACGTGACCGGCATGCCAATCAAGGCCTGCGCCGACAAGCTTGTCCGGGAGGTCGAGCAGTTTGGCCAAAACTTTGAGCGCTGTCCGGTCGAAGACGTTCTCGATGACAGCGTGCCAGAGCCGCCAGCGCCAACCCAGGCTGAGACCAAGACCGACATCACCAAATTCAAGGCGCACAAGGGCAAGGCTGCCGCAAAGACGGTCAAGACCAAGTACCAGTTCCAGATCATGCTGGCTCAAGGCATCCCGCTGGAAGAGATTCACAAGTTCGCCGACCCTGCACACTGGATCCAGTATTTCCCTCCTCTCGCAAAGCGCGATCTCAACAACTTCGGCGCCAGGATAGACTGGAGGCGGCAGTTCGTCACGACCGATGCAAACCCGTACTATGACTCATTCGTTGCCTGGCAGATGCGCAAGCTTCTGGACATGAAGAAGATCATCTTTGCGAAGCGATACACTGTCTACAGCCCGAAGGATGGACAAGCATGCATGGACCACGACAGGCAGTCTGGCGAAGGCGTTGGTGTCCAAGAGTACACAGGTCTGAAGATGAAGGTTGTCAAGTGGGCCGACTCGGCGAAAGAGATCGAGAGCAAGCTCCCAGAAGGCGCAAGCGCATACTTCATCCCAGCAACGCTGCGACCAGAGACCATGTACGGCCAGACATCATGCTTCGTCAGCCCGACTATCGAGTACGGACTGTTCAAGGTCACCGACACCGAGTACTTCGTCTGCAGCCAGCGCGCAGCCCGCAACATGTCCTACCAGCCGGGCATCTTCCCTGAGTGGGGCGTATTTCCGCAAGTCGCCAGCTTCAACGGCAAGCAAGTCATCGGCACCATTGTGCACGCTCCTCTATCAGTACACAAGGAAGTCTATATCCTGCCCATGGAGACAGTCAAGGACACGAAGGGTACTGCGGTTGTCACTTGCGTTCCGTCAGACTCACCAGACGATTACATCACGTCGTTCGACCTCGCCAAGAAGGCAGAGTACTACGGCATCCAGAAGGAGTGGGTAAAGTTTGACGACATCCTCCCCATCATCGACACTCCTACGTACGGCAATCTCACCGCAAAGAAGTTGGTAGAAGACATGAAGATTCAGTCTCCCAAGGATGCGGCAAAGCTGGCGGACGCAAAAGAGAAGGCGTACAAGGAAGGCTTCTACAAGGGCAAAATGGTGTACGGCGACTACGCAGGCAAACCTGTAGAAGAAGCTAAGAGTCTCGTCCGGAAGCAGCTGATCGACGCTGGTGACGCCTTCGCGTATGCCGAGCCAGACGGCAAGGTCATCAGCCGAAGCGGTGACGACTGCGTTGCGGCTCTGCTCGACCAATGGTACATGAACTACGGCACGGCAGCAAATGGCGGCGATGGCGAGTGGGCTGAGAAGGTCCGGGCACATATCGAAGGCGACCTCAATCTTTACTACCCGGAAGCCAAGAACCAGTTCCTGCGAGTCGTTGACTGGCTCAGCATATGGGCTTGCGCGCGGTCATACGGTCTCGGAACCAAGGTGCCCTGGGATCCGTCCGTCATGGTCGAGAGTCTGTCAGATTCGACCATCTACCAGGCCTACTACTCATTCGCTCACCTCCTCCATAAGGACATGTTCGGCAAGGAGGTCGGTCCTCTCGGTATCAAGCCAGAGCAGTTCACAGACGACGCATGGGACTATGTCTTCGGCCGACGTGAGCGCTCAGATCTACCACAGTCAGACATCCCAAAGAAGGCACTCGAGACGATGCGGCGACACTTTGACTACTGGTATCCGCTCGACATGCGCACTAGCGGCAAGGACCTCATCCAGAACCATCTGACCTTTAACCTCTACGTGCACACTGCCATCTTCCCCAAGGAGAACTGGCCTCGCAGCTTCCGTGTCAATGGACATCTCATGCTCAACGGCGAGAAGATGAGTAAATCCACCGGCAACTTCCTCACCATTGCCGGCGCTGTGGAGAAGTTCGGTGCTGATGCTACTCGTATTGCGCTAGCCGATGCAGGTGACGATATTGGCGATGCTAACTTTGAAGAGACGGTCGCCAACAGCAACATCCTCAAGCTATTCGAGCTTCGCAAGTGGTGCGAAGAGTTAGTACGCGAGGCCATCTACGTCCCGGATGCTGCCAAGTACCTCGAGTCAAGAAGCACCGAGCGCGTGAAGAACACCGACGTCATCCAGCGCCAGAGCGGCAGCGAGCGCTTCCTCTTCGACGACATGTTCGACAACGAGATGAACCTGCTTGTCCACGAAACCTTCGAGCACTACTCCGCCACCTCGTACAAGCTCGCCCTCAAGTCCGGCTTCTACGACTTCACATCCGCCCGCGATTTCTACCGCGAGGCCACCCGCGCCGCCGGTCTCGGCATGCACGAAGACTTAGTCAAGAAATTCATCAAGCTGCAAGCGCTCCTCCTCACGCCCATCGCCCCCCACTGGGCCGAGTACATCTGGCTCGAAGTCCTCGCATCCCCCTCCACCATCCAAAACGCCCACTGGCCCAGCGTCCCCGCCCCCACCGCCTCGCTCACCGCCGCCCGCGAATTCGTCCGCCAGACCCAATCCAACATCACCTCCGCCGAAGGCGCGGCCGTCAAGCGCCTGTCCAAGGGCAAAGCCGCGTCCTTCGACCCCAAGAAGGACAAGAAAATCACAGTCTTCGCCGCCTTGGACTGGCCCGCTTGGCAGCAGAAATACATCACCAGAGTCGCGAATGACTACCCCAATATCGATATCAAGGCCCTGGCGCAGACTATCCCGAAGCCTGAGGCAAAGAAAGCTATGCCCTTCATCAACGCCCTCAAACGCCGTCTGGATAACGGCGAGCCTAAACACGCCGTCTTGAATCGCGAATTGACATTCGATCAGCTGGCTACCCTGCGCGCTATGGTCCCGGGCCTCATGCACACGGTGCCCAAGTGCGTGGCGGTGGAAATCGTGGTTGTGAAAGAGGGCGGCAAGGAGGGTGTTGTCGTTGGGCTGGATGGCGCCGAGGGAGACAGCAGGACGGATTTGCCGCCTAGTGCGGCGAGTGCGGAGCCGGGCAGTCCGAGCTTTGCGTTTGAGAATGTGGACAGTGTGGCTGTGCGGTAGATGCGTGGGTGACGACTATCGGGTGGGGCGTCTACGGTGGTTGGTGAAGCATGGGTATGGGTATGGGTATGGGTATGGGTGTAGGGTGTGGGGTTCTCTGGTAGCGAGGGGATTGGAGCGGTGATGACTACGACTACGACGTCATGAGCGGATTCGAAGGAATAGACGACTGGATGGATGGATGGATAGCATGACATGCTTCATGGTAGATAGATAGACTTCCGACACGACGAAAAGAATAATTTCATTTCCGCATAGCATATCGTACACATCTTCCTTACCTCTTCGCTTCCCATGACCTATTCCAATCACATCCCAGCCACTCCGCAAACCTCGCCATTCCCCACTTTCCAGATAAACCCACGCTGCTCGTCTCTCGTTGGCAACGAAGCAGGGCTGTCGCGAGCATCTTGATGTCTTCTGCTTTGAAAAATCAGATTAGATTCGTCAATGGCACATTTCAGCACAAGTCCTTCGACAACCATCCAGTCCGTCCCCGTCATGCTCTCCGTGCCAAACAATCGCTGTGCACAACCGCCCCGCAAAAGCCTGCCCGCGACTCTCCGAGCTGTGCTCCAGCATTGCTTGCTGCTATCCGCCTAGTCTTGTCGTCACACTAGCTCTCGCTGAAGCAGGGGCGTCCCGCCGCTCTCTTCGCGCAAGGCCAGCCTCGGTCCTATGCTCGTTGTGCGTGTCGGCGCTGCGCGTGGGGCCGGAGCGGCACTGTGGATGTAGGCAGCTTGACGAGAATGGCGGGTTTAGCATGAGCGCTGGGATGGGAAGCATGTGTAGTTGTTGGCTCGGTTGTGCGGAGATTCATGATAAACAAGCGAGGATCTTCCCATGTAAAGATTGAAAGATTCCTCGCACTTGGACTGCTGGACGGGGCCGTCCTGTTGTTGCGCTGGCCTACCAGGGGAGAGAGTACTATCTGATTGAAAGCATCACAATTTGTCGTTTTCGGCAGCGTATTTCATCAGGTTTGCTCCGGGCGTTCATCGACTCTTGCGTTAGCGTCTGTGTCTCGCTCGTTCGGAGGAGTGGGCGGAGGCAGCAATGCAGAATTACTCGGCATGTATGGGTCTATCATGGACTGCTCCATGGTCGGATCTGCTGCGGCCGTCGGATTAGGACATGGCGGCGAAGCTTGGTACGCTACATATGGCTCTGGAGGTCTATAGCAGCAGACATTGTGATTTGTAAGAGCCTGGATCGACTGTGCAACAGGTCGCTTCAACGGATCCTCGTCAAGCATACGCTCGATCTCAGTGAGCCATATCCGGGCGAAGACCCCTGCCTCTTCAGCAATTTGGAGTGGGTTATTATTGTCTTCTCCTATGAGGTCGTGCAACCATTGTTTCACATTCGGAAGATTTGCGTGGAAGGACTCGTCATCCCCTGTGCCACGCCGGAAGTCGGAAAAGTCCAGAGGATGTTTTCCATAGTAAACCGTCAAGATCTCGAGAAAAACACAGCCGAGAGAAAAAACATCAGCCGAGCGGCCCCGTTTCTCATACTTGAAGACTTCTGGGGCGCAGTAGCGTGGTGTGCGAGAGGTAGGCCCATCTGTTTGGCTGTGATCCTGCGATGCAAATGATCGCGAAAGGCCAAAGTCTGCCAGATATATACGCCAAGGTGAAGAGTCTTGAGGCAAGGAGCGGACAAGTATGTTCTGCGGCTTGATGTCCATGTGTTTCGTAGTGTTCTGGTGAATGTAGGCAACAGCTTCAGTCAGGCAACTCAGCGATCTGAGGAGAAAAGACCTTGTACGCGCATAGCAGTCCGAAGCTGGTTCCTGATGATCCGCGGTGTCCTCTAGGAATGTACCTAGGTGGCTGTCTGCAGCTGGGTACATGAGGATGGAGAAGTTTCGGCCTTGCAAGTATGTCCCTACTAGTTGTATGATGTGCGGATGTGATAGGTTCTGTAGATGATAAACCTCCCGCAAAGCGTCTGCTATAGTCCACCCTCGCGAACATCTCATAGTCTTCCTTGCGATTGCTATTCTTCGACAGAGGACCTTGTCGACCTTAGCCGTTGCTGATGCTCCAAGGTTGCAGATTAGAGTAAGCGGGACGTCGTCTTTCGGTAGGAAGGTGACATGTTGACCCTTGCCGGACCAGTTGAGTTCTGCGTCGAAGGGCTGAACGATGTGCTGTTGGTGAAGGAGCTCGTAGTATTCATGCCGTAGCTTTTTGAGAGGCGGAGGCATGCTCGGCTCGCAGGGCTCGTCTTCTCTGATCGTCGCTATCCTCATCGCAGGACTGAGGCCACTCATGAAGGTCATTGCCGGGCTTGACTTTGTCGATCTCGCGGTCAAGAAGGAAGCAGGGCTACTCGCGGTCATGAAGCTCGCCGGTGACCCAAAATTCGACATGGGGGACATGCTAAAGCTGTACGCAAAACTCGCAGGCGAACCAAATGTGAACGCGGCCAATGGTGCAAACTCTTGACCGTTGCGTTTTGAGGCCAGGAATGGTGTACTGTCCCAGGGGTTTGCTCGCTGATGTAGTGATGAGGCTTCGTCCAATTGGCCGTTCGACTTGGTGATAGAAGATTGCTGCTTGAGAAGCCTCGTCCCGTGCTCGCGCCATCTTGAAATGTTCGTCTCGAAGTCAAAGTCAGATGTATACCACCAATCGACGATTTCCCCACCTAGCCTTTTGTGTATGAGATGAGAGTGAATCGGGTGAAGTCTGCCTTTTCCAAACCCGAGCAAAATCAGTTCTTTAGCCAAGTTCCCTTCTGCCAACAGATGATTGGAGTGCTCAAATATGATCACACACCGCTCCAGCGCCCGAATTGCTGTTAGATTAGGAACCTGTGCGGTGGATATCCTACTACTCCACGGATCATGGACTTCGACTACGACCTTGCCTTCGTCAGGCTCGTAGACAGAATCAGCGTTCCAATTCGGTAAGATTACACAATATCCAGTTACTGCCTTCCTGACCCGTTGTGGCTTTGAAAAGATGTAAGCACTGGCGCTATCGAAAAGGTCGTCAATGGTGGAGGTATGTGGTTGGATAAGAGCCTGCGAAGGATGAGACGTCAAGTTATCCTTTTCTATCGATTCAAAGCTGTGGCAGAAGAACCGCACGCCGGGGTTCATTTCCTCAGCTACCTCTATGATCATATTTTCTTCCAAAGTTGAGGTTCCAGAGTCCTTTCTGATCACGGCTCCGCCGAAACCGCGCTTAAACAGTGTCGACAGTAATTGATGCGGATCCCATCTGGAACTGAAATCGGTGCAAATCATAGTAGCCTGTTTGTATTCTACAACAGCATCGGGAAGTTGAACGCTTGCCATGTAAACGTCTTGGATGGGTTCCAGCAGCGTTGAGCCTCGTCTCTTACATACTTCCAACCATGCTACAGTGGCATAGTGGCATTTGGGAGGGCCTCGCATGCTTGGGCCAGGACCGATCCTCGGGAGAGCAACCGCAACGACTCTGCAGTGTTTGGCAGATGATGCACCCGCTGTATCGAACGATGCTCCAGTATCTAGGTTATTTGTGTCGCATGGCAAGACATCTACATAGTCTCGTGCCTGGCGGCGGAGCATACGCCATAAGTCACTCTTCAACAGACTTTGACGTTCCATCGGCTTGAGATTTGGGCCGTATCGCTCCCTGCATTGCTTTGGTGACCGCGTGCCGAGCTCTTGTGAGATACGGACCCAGTTGACGGGTCCATTACCTGCGACGAGATCCGCCAAGCTTTGATCCTCGTGATTCGACCAGGGGCCACAACGGTAATTTACCATGGTAACGATTTGAAGGCGTCTACGCTGAGGCCTATGGCAAGGCTGATCAATCTCCAAGGTCGTTACAGTATGGCACGGGTGAGGTGCTCGACACTAGTCAGCGAAGCGACATTGCGCCGTTGGGTATGGACAGGGATAGGATACCGGTACAAAGATGAACTGCGCAAGTTCAGCAATTAGGGTGACGAAGAAGGTGGTTGACTGGAGGCAACTTGAAGAAGTAGAGGTGACGGAGGTTGGAGGTCCTGCAGCACAGCCGCACCTGCGCCTTCCTGCAGCATCATGTGGAAGGCACGAAGCGGACCAATGACCTCACCCAACAAGGAACAGGTCTATCTGCATAGACCACGAGAGACCAGACACCCAAACATCACCAGGTCGGAAACGCACAATCGGGGCCGTGGAGTAGTGTTCTTATATCTATGCACCGAGGAAAACATGCCGCACACTCACGCATTCGGCCGACTCTCAGCAGCTGCATTGTTCGAATCGACCAGCGCCGCCCACGCATCACCACCAGCTTCACTCGCCGATCTTGACCTTGAAGCGCGGAGCTCCTCAAGCGTCAGCTCAGCATACGACTCTTCACCGCCGGCAGCCTTCGCCCTGATCGCTCTATCAGCCTTACTGATCGCCGTTTCGAGATAGCGTCTCCGCTCAGCGTCCAGCGCGTCGTTTGTTGACGCCGTCTCGGCCTCCTCGAGCATCTTCGCGTATCTGGCTTTCCGGCTCGTCTCGAACGCGGCTTGGCCGCCCATTTCCTCGACCAGAGCACGGGTCGCCGTAGTCTTCTCGGCCTGGAGGTTTGCCCTCCATGTCTCGTAGCTGCCAGCTTGTTCGATCTGCTGCCGCCTCCATTGGTTGTATGCGATCGTTCGGATTGCATCGTCGGTCATGGTGGAAGGCAAATTGAGCTTTGTTCGTGTCTCTGCGAGGTCTTGCGCCGTGAACATTAGGTCGACCTTCTTGGCGAAGTTCTTCTTGAGGGCGACGGCTGCTTTCGAGCGCTCGTCAGCCCGCACAAACGCGAGCTTGAGTCCCTCTTCCTCGCTGTCCACGATGCCTCGATCGAGATATCTCTTTGCGGCTTTGACAGCCTTTGCGTACTCCTTTCGTGCCTCACGCATGACGCGTCTTTCTTGCTTGGTGTACTCTCCAGGTGCGACAGCCTCGAGCTCCTCGGCATCCGGGTCGGCTGTCCCTTCTTCTGCAATCTCTCCGTCCTCTTCCCCAATCAAATCGGCTGCACGTACGAGGCCGTGCTCTGTGATCCTCTGTTCTGCCATCATCTTCCGGGTGGGCCATTGCACGTCAATGGTGGCCTGGTCGAGCCCCAGTTCGGCCGCTCGAGCTCGCATACGGTCAATGACCTCGGGCTTCTGCAAAATAGTCCATCGCAGTGCCCAACCCAGCGGTCCCAGCTCTTTCAAGCGGTGCTCGTTGTCCTTGAGCAGGTATTCGTCCAGGCCGCCCTCACGGTCCATTGTCTTGAGCACCTTTGACGTGATGCGCAGCTTGATCTTCTTCTTCAGCGCGACCGAGTACAGGCTTTTGGAGAGCACATTAGGCTTCCAGTAGCGGCGTGTCTTGGTCTTTGTCTTGTGGGACACATTGTTGCCAAACTGTATCATCTGATCGCCATACAGGCCTCGGTTTGCCTGCTTGAACAGCGGATGGTCGCCATAGGGGTATGCGGGGATGTATGCATTGCTTGGGATGACGTGTTTGGGCAGATGAGAGCCGAGATCGCCGCCTTTTCTTCGCTGCAGAGGGTTCTTGACCGGGGGAGTGGGAGCAACTTCGGTCGCGTAGCCTCTTTGCGCGGACGGTGATGCGCGGAAGACGACTTGTGGGGTAGGGAGACGCCCGGAGAGCAATTGGCAGCGGGGCCGCATGGCGGGTAGTGGTCCAGCTGGGGAGCGTGAGGATGCTTGATGCGTCGCGGAGGTCCGAAGATTTCGAGACGACATGCACAGACGGCGCTAGTGCACATGAGCTCCCACGAAGTGCGGGACGCCTCCAAACTCACCGATATCACTTTCCACCTGCGCTCTTGCCCCCCTGCTCCCTACAGGCTTGGACGCGTATCACTTCTGAGATCCAGCTCGGTATTTCGGCCTGTTGCTCCGCCACGACGCACCACAATGCAGGACAACACGCAGCCATCCACGGCGAACATCGCGGTCGCATGCGCCATAATCGCCGGCGTCACGGGCTATATGCTTGGACAAGCCAAATCGTTGGGCCTTTTCGGTGGTAGCCCAATTTCAGCGCCATCGCAAGTCAAAGAAAAGGCATCTAGTGAGACGGAGGCATCAAGCGACGAGGAGAGCGAAGACGACGACAGCGTCCCGGCCAGCTTCACGGGCAACAACGAGGAGTGCAAGCTCGTTTTGGTAGTGCGGACAGATCTGGGCATGACAAAAGGTACCATACATCAGATGCCCTCTCTGAGAAGCATGTCTAATGCATCCAGGCAAAATCGGCGCGCAATGCGGACACGCGACGCTGGCTTGCTACAAGCATTTCCTCAAGAACGCCCCAAACTCACCAATACTACGACGATGGGAATCGCTGGGCCAAGCCAAGGTAGCCTTGCAAGTCAAGAGCGAGGAGGAGCTCGAATTGCTTCAGGCGCAGGCACTGAGCTTGGGGCTTGTTGCACATATCATACACGATGCGGGGCGGACACAGATAGCGAGCGGAAGCGCGACAGTGCTCGGGATCGGGCCTGCACCGAAGAGTGTGATTGATCAAGTCACGGGCCACTTGAAGCTGCTGTAGGAGGATCTGGATGGTTTAAACAAGGAGCACAAGCCTAGCGGACCCCGTGGGAGCAACAAATGGCCTATCGTGATACCACACGGGTTCGTGGATACAGGGTGTGATACGAACAGGAGGCTGGGTTCGAGAAGCGCTGCATTATGGATGATCAGCAAATGAACAATGGCAGCGAAAAGAGTGCATTAAAGGTATGTAGCCGACTGGGTTTGTCCCAAGCATCATGGGCCGACGGCCTAGCAAAAGGGAACAGGAATCAGTCCGCCTGGCACGCCCATCCACCGAGCTCAAACCCGAAGGCAAGCTCAGGCTTCATAGCACGCGCCGACTCACTCTGCGACCTGTCGTCCAGAAATTGACACCTATTAAAAAAGAGATGGCTCCATGAGGACGGACGAACTGCCAGCATTCAACCAGAACACGCCCCGGAAGGCGGACGGGAACGCTGGCACAAGTCGGTGGTGAGAGAAGAGGAAGGCGCGCTGTGGAATTATTTTGTAGCTCGAGATTTCGGCCAAGGCGCTAGTGGTAGTGGCTTGGCAGAGAAGTGCGGAAGTCGCGACTTGCCCGCATGTCGAACTCACTCTTGTACCAACCACACATTCCACCACATCATCAAGTGCCAGGTACGCGAATTGCTGCTACTACCAGGACTCGTCACCCTGTGTAGTACCACGCAATTGTTTCTCACGTCTTTGCAACTCACAATCCAGGCCCCTACCACCTCACCACCCGCTTTGCACCACCGCCATGGCGGACCTCTCTATCGATGAAGCGAACAAGATTCGCCTGTCCATGGGCCTTCCACCCTTACCCGGAGGATCCGCGCCTACCACTTGCGGCCCGTCCTTCAAGCCTGTGAAAGAGGGCGACGACTCCGACGATGAGCCCGCGAGCACCATCGACACGCGCCAGGCAGCCGCCTACGATAACTGGAAGAAGCTGCAAGATGAGGCCGAGGCGAAGAAGAAGCGCGAAGAGCGCACGGCTGCGATCAAGAAACAGCGGGAGCAGGCCGCGCGCTTTGCGAAGCTCGAGGGCAAGGGTCTAGCTGACGAGGGAGACGACGCCGACGACATGGCGTGGCTGAAGAGCAGCAAGAAGCGCCAAAAGAAGATTGCAAAGGCCGAGCAGATGCAAAAGGATCTCGAGGAACGGGAGCGCCAGGCCCGCGAAGCGATGCAGTATACGGAAGCCGATCTTGCCGGCATCAAGGTTGGCCACGAGGTGGATCAGTTCGATGACGAAGACCAGATCCTTGTGCTCAAAGATACTGCAGTCGACGCCGAGGACGACGACGAGCTCGAAGCGGTGGCGCTCAGAGACAAGGAGAGGCTGCAGGAGAAGCTTGATTCAAAGAAGCGAAAGCGAGCGTACGATCCCAACGATATGGACGAGTCAGGCCAGAAATCCATCCTGGCGCAATACGATGAAGAGATCGAGGGCAAAAAGGGCAAGATCTTCACACTCGACGGCAAGGGTCGGACGGTGGAAGAGGCCCAGGCTGAAGCAGTTGGCGCTGCGAAGCCAAAGAAGGTTGCCATCAGCCTCGACATTCTCAAAGATGATGCACCAGCCAACGACTACATGGACATCTCAGAAGTCAAGATGAAGAAGCCAAAGAAAAGGAAGTCGAAGAAGGCCAAGCGGGAGCGCATCGAGGACGAAGAAGAGATGTTCACTGTTCCGGCCGAGGAGCCCAACGTGGACGAGATGGAAGTGGACGGGGGAGAGGCTACCTCGAAGCCGAAGAAGAAAAGTGTCTTTGATGAATCGTTTGTCGATGATGACGATCTTCAAGCCAACCTAGCGGCGCAGCGACAGAAGGCTCTCAAGAAGCGCAAGAAGATGAGACCGGAGGATATAGCGCGACAGCTGCGCGAGGAAGGCTCTGCGCCCGGCACACCGGATGTTATGGAGTCTACCGAAGACCTGGACGGTCCCGCTCTTGTCATCGACGAGACCACCGAGTTCGTGCAAAACCTGGGTGCGAATGCTGAGGATGATGAGGACGAAGCACGACGTAAGCGGAGGAAGTCGAGTCGCATCTCCAACGGCGTCAAGTCCATGGGAGACTCGCCCGCTGCCGACGAAGACGGCGACGTCGACATGGGCCAATCGTACGCTGCTGCTGCGGAGGCTGAAGATGATCGTCAACGCAGTGTTTCTCGGGCACGGTCAATAGGTATCACAGACACAGGCCTCGAGGCCGAGAAAACTGTCGACCAAGGAGTTGGGGCCACACTCGCCCTCCTGCGGCAGCGTGGAATTGTGACTGCAACCGACACCGGAGACAAAAACGCCACTTACCGCGATCGCCAGAAGTTCTTGGCTGATAAGCTGAAGGCCGAAGCGGATGCCGAGCGTCAAAGGAAGCTAGCCCGTGAGCGAGAGCGAGGCTCCGCACGATGGAATACCATGACTCCCCGCGAACGTGAGGAATGGGCCAGGAAAGCCAACACCAATGCCGACATGAGCGAGAGCAGGCGGCTCGCCGACATCTTCAACAGAGAGTACAAGCCCAACGTCGAGCTGACCTATGTCGACGAGCATGGCCGTACCATGAACCAAAAGGAGGCGTTCAAGCAGCTCAGTCACCAGTTCCACGGCAAGGGCAGCGGCAACACCAAGACCAAGAAGTATCTCGACAAGGTCGCAGCCGAAAAGAAGAAGATGGCGGAGAGCTCGCTTGAGGCTGGCCATGGAGGTATCGGCAACGCCCAAGATCAACAGGCGAAGAAGCTGAAGACGGCGGGAGTCCGACTGCAGTAGAAGCTTCTTGGTGCGAGCTTGAGTGGAACTGGTTCGCCTCACGGCATCCCCTTCAAAGGTCAGTAGCAGTTCTTGACGGAAACTTTGGAACAATGTCGTTAATGCACGTGTTTGAATAGAGCCCTTCCCACGCGCTGTGATGACGGTTTGATCTTGATTCCCCTTGACCTGCTTGACTAACCACTAGATATGTTCCATCGTGTATACTCAAGACCTTCGCCGGCCGATACGAGTGCGTGAATGCCGCGATAACTTATCACCTAGTATTGTAGATGTCGAGTTGTTAGGTAGGTCTTTCGTCCCTTCATTCATGTTTCTCTATCCCCCCTTCGTCAAGGCTTCTCTTCTACACAACGAAGATGCGATTCCAAGTATACCCCCGCTAGCTCGGCTCCCGTTCTGCCAGAGTCGGGAAAACAGTTCATACGCTTGTTGTCTTACCCCGTCTCCCCCCCTTCCCCCCCCCACCTCCACCACCCTCACTCACCCAATCGCAATCCTAACCATACACATCCCCTCATTCACACTCCTCGCAAATGCCCGCAACTCCGCATGCGCCCCGCACTCCTTGTCGTAATACTCAAAGTCCTCTTCGCTCGCGAACAACGTCGTTGCTGCAATCGTGTACCCCTGTGCCCGCTGGTCTTGCTGCGTGACGCCGGCTTCGGCGGAGAGGATGTAGGGTTTGGAGTCCTGTTGGTAATTAGGGTGGATTGGTGATAGGAAGGGGGATGAGGAAGGGCGGGAAGGGAAGGGAAGGGAGGGATGGGGGTTACCTTGACAGCTTTTGTACGCATGTCTTTGTACATGGCGAGGAGTGTTTGCTGGTCTTGTTCGCGCGGGATTTTAAACAGCGTGATGCGCCGGATTTGGGGCATTTTTTGCAATCGCGTAGATATGACCGCAGTGGTATTAGAAGCGTGATAGGTAAGGTAGTAGATTAGGTATACGGAGTAGACAATGACTTGATTTGAAACAGACGTCATGGGACGTTATGCGCATTTGCGACTTCGGAAAGTAGCCGTTGCAGTTCCGGCTTCCGTTGATGGGCGGGGAAGACGTTCCGCCCGAGGCCGCCCCGCAGTTCGAGACCGCGGAAACGGGCGAAGTACTGCTGAGATCGTACAGTGCGCTCGCGAAGCAGGGCGTGCGATCCGCGAGATCGAGGTGGTACGTCCATCCCTAGGGACACCTAGGCAGCTCTCATGTTCTCACCCAGCGCTACAGACTAAGTCCATGATTTTAACAGTTAGTGGCCCCAGCGTAGCCTCAGTCATTCAGTGGCCTTGACGCATGGTCCTATGTACACATGGCTGCCATGACCTCGCACGAGGCTTCATGCTAGACGTCCGAACAAAGGTCGCCCTGCCAACGTGTTGACTAACTGCTCGTCAAGTCCACCATGTCGCAATCCCGCAGTAGTGGTTCTGGGCGGATGAAGGACTTTTCTAGCGCTCGACCGATCGGATCCGCCGAGTGGTCTTGGCAATGTTACCACATTGGGACGAACCCCGAGATGGAGACTATGAAAGTTAGGTGGGAGAAAGATCAAAGCCGCTGAATGCACTGGGTGAATGCATGTGCGCTTCATAATATGGTGTTCGCGAATCTTGCATTACGATTACCTATCATACTTCTGCCCCAGGATATCCATCCCTGCTTAAGAGCACGTTCCAAACCCACCATTGCAACCCGTGCCACAATGATCCGTCGAAGATCCACACCAACCATACTGCGAGCAGCAGTTCCCAAACGCCGAGCCCGCACACGTCGCGCCGCCCTGGGTCCCACACGTGCCGTCCGAGCTGACGGGCGCCGACGGCGTCGTCGGCGGCGTCGAGCCTCCGCCGCTGCAAGTGCCAAACGCCGCATTACATCCCGCGCCGCAGTGATCGGCCGTGCTTCCGCACCAGCCGTACTGCGAGCAGCAGTTTCCAAACGTCGAGCCTGCACACGTCTTACCGCCCTGTGTTCCACATGTTCCGTCAGTTGACACGCTGCCGCCCGGAGTGGGGCTAGGGATGGGGGTCGTACCGCCGCCGCCGGATGTGCGGTACCAGTTTGCTTCGGGCTCGCCCATGCACTCGCCCATGGTGACGCCGCGGTAGCCCGAGTCCCGGAGGTACTGGAGCATGTAGCCGGTTAGGGAGAGGGCCGTGGCTTCATGGATGTCGTGCGCGATGGCCAGGCGGTCGCCGGACTGGGGGCCGCCGGGGGTCTGGTCGAGGATGCGCTTGAAGTTGTCCTTGGCGACTTGGATGTTGGAGAGCTGGTTGTAGTCGTCGGTGTCGAGGTCGAAGTACGAGACGACGTAGCCGAGGTTGCTCATCACGGTCTGGCAAGCAGCGTTGCAGGATGAGTACGGTGGGCGCATGTACGTGGGGTATTTGCCGATGATGTTGCGGATGGCCATCTCGTTCTTGACCATCTGATCGTAGCGCTGCTCGTCGCTGATTGCGCTAAGATCCTGATGCGACCAGGTGTGGCTGGCGACTTGGTGGCCCTCAGCAACCATGCGCTGGATCACTGATGACCAGCTGGGGGTAGAGTCAATGGCGCCCTTTCCGTTGTTGTTTCCAGTGACAAAAAAGGTGGCCTTGAAGCCATACGATGCAAACTGGTCAAGAACCTGGTTGGTGTAAATGTATGGTCCATCATCGTAAGTAATAGCAACAGTTCCAGGATTTTGGCAGGCATAGATGCCGCCGCCGCCATACGCGACATTGCCCTTCTGCGGGCGAGGGTCATTGCGGGTGCTGGCGCCTCCAGGAGTGGCATTGGCATCGCAAGCTGGGCCATACTGAAAGAGACAATCAGGGGCTCTGCAGTGATCAGCCGAGGTTCCGCAGTAGCCCTGGGATCAAGTCAATAAGCGCATTTCTAGGTCAAGTTCCATTGTACATACCGCACCGGAGCAGCAGAAGCCCTGGTCACAAGATGCGCCTCCAAAGCTGGGGCCGCAACGACCATTCTGCCCACCCTGGCGAGTCTCCAGCAAGCCATGCTTAGGCTCAGCAGCATGACGAAGTACGCGAGCAGCCGTGGGTGTTCTCGCCTTCAGGTCTCTAGGGAGCCCAAAGATCTTGGGCGCTCCAGGAATTCCTCCATGAGCAGCCACAAGAGGCGCCACAACCGCGGCAACTACGCAGTCCGAGAAACGCATGCTTGCTCCAATTCAAGACACAATTGATGTCTTTCGTGAGGATTACGAGGTATTAAGAATATAAAAGTATATAGCGACTCCGATGGAAGCGACTGACGGGTGCAGACTTGGTGAGGCATGGCTGCGCCATATACTTATACCAATACAGCCCTACGGGAGGAGGTCTGACGTGTAGGGAAAGGATGCGCATCCGCTAGTAGATCATGTTTTCCACGCAGCCAAGAGCGGCCGCCTGAGCTACAGGAGGTCGAGGTGTCGGAAATACGAAGAAAACAGCGGGGCTGCTTACGGCATTGACGGTGCGGAGAAACGGGTTGTCTTGGGACGTTAGCAGTCCTGGTGAAGGGTCGGAATCCATCCTGAACAACGTCAGATAAGGCTCGGGGTTGCTTGCAGCGAGAGGAGAGCTCGTCGGGATGGCACTGCCGTACTCATTTCAGCAAAAGGGGGAAATGTTTCATGTTCGACACAATCGTGCAGGACAGAGGGCGAAATGCCAATACCCGTGGCTTTTTCCAAGATATCTAGCGGCGCGGCGGACTAAGAATAACGTTAAATAACCGAAGGGCCGTCATGCACCCCTGCTGCTGATGCTGCGCTGTTCCGACAACACCACGAATCGCGATCAACATGTTCCTGTGAGATGATGCTTTCTTGCAGTTCCTTACTTGAGATCGTCAGCTGACGTCGCGCTACACCATTGTTGCATTGGCCGCGGGCCTGAACAGTAAGCTGATCATGCCACGACCTGGCACACCTGCAGTTGCCGCGCCGTCGCTGCCCACCGTAATTGCGGCCACGCTCATGTCGTGCGTGTTGTCGGTGTACCAGGCGTTTACGACTGGATATGCGGACCCGAGCGCGACGCCGATTGTCTGTGTGGTGGTTGCCGAGTTGATAATGACGACGGCGATGCTGCCGTCTGTGTTACGGAACGCCACTGATTTCAGATTCGAGCCTCCACTTGCACCGACACGCACAGCACCAGGTCTGACATAACGGAATCCCGCGAATGCCCACAGTCGCTTGCTGACCTGATAGGTCTGCCCGTCGACGAGGATGAGTTTCTCGTTATTGTTGTTATTCGTCGCGCGATCTTGCACTCCCTCCCAGAAGATGTACGCACTGAGATTTGAATTCACAACTCCGTTGAACACAGTATTAGCCCAGGTGAACCCGTCACCAGATCCACCATTCGAATACCAAGCCGTGCTCCAGCCACCGTTGAGATCCGAATACTCCGTCTGCCAGACCCGAGCATTGGTGCGCATGGTGCCGCTGATGCGCGAAGTGTATTCGTGCGACGTAATGGCGTAAACCATGGGCTCGGCGCCTGCAGAAGCGATCTGCTGCGCGTGCTGTGTGGCGACGTTCCACCCGGTCGCTTCGCAGCAATTGATGCCGACTGATGTGAGATTGGCACGATCGAGAGTGGGTCGCAGGACTTTGATGAATTCGGCGGCTTGCGTGCCAGAAGACTGCATCGAGGCGTAGGAGGTGGAGTAGTCGGGCTCGTTCAAAAAGCCAAGATGAGTGACTTTAACGCCGGCTGAGGCGTAGAAGTTGATGTATGCGACGAGGTAATTCGCATACGCTTGCTTCCAGTCACCAGAGCGACAATTGGTCCCAGACACCTGGGTGGTAAATCAGCGTCTTGCATATCATGGAAGACTGACCACTTACACCACAGAGCTGGCCGCCATTGGTATCCTGATTGTTCGTCTTCATGCAGCCCGGTGCACTCCAAGCATTCGCGTAGAAGGTCTTGACTCCATACTCCTGCGCCTTCTGGCTCAAAAACAACTGCCCACTATCCTTTCCATCCCACGAATACCCGGAGTAATTGATCGTCACCTCAGCCGGCGTACTCGGACACTTCGGCAATATGGTGTTCATGTAGTCGCTGTTGTTATTTGGTGTCGACCCGATACCATTGCGGACGATGGAGAAGCCTGCGCCTGTTGTCGTGTTGAAGAGTAAGTCCAACACCTCCCGCTGCTTAGGCTCCTGCAACTTCACGATAAGGTTTGCGCGCTGGAACGCGCCGCTGAAGCCAAATCCATCCATGGTCTGGTACGTCTTTGTGAGGTCGATGGTCACGCGTTGTGCCTGTCGAACCTCGAGCGATGGCGCGGCCCATGCGAATAGCGGTGCCGCCACAAGGACTGCAAATTGTGAAAGCGTAGCATGCATTGTGTTCGTCGATGTCGTTTCGAATGCTCCGATTGACCGTGACAGTAGGACACTTCCTGCTTATGATCAAGCACCATGATTGTGGGGCTCAAGGGCTGCATATCGTGTTCTTCAATATGTAGCACACGCGAGCAAATTGCCCTACATTCGACCTTATCCGGTGTCCTATCTGCACAGGCACTCAAAGTGTAATTTGTGAATGTAGGTTCATTCAAGAGTTGCCGCACTCTATGTAGATCTTGGCCGGAGCGCCAAGGGTATGCACCCCACGATCCCATTCCGCCGGTGCTGATGATGCTGAGAGCAGGTGGACTTTAGCCGACGGTAGAGCCTGAAGGTGTGGCGGAATATGCCCTTGCAGGATCGCCTCGAAGAAGTGTCATAGGCGAGATCGTTGTAAGTTGTCTACAGCTCGCTCGGCATGATGATGAAGAACTGTTCAGGCGATCTTCACACCCGAGAACTCTGCACACATCTCCAACAGCTTATCGTGCACGCTCTCATCATTCACGGCGTCCTGTGGTTTCGCCTCTTTCTTCCCCGGCGTGAAATAGCACCCAGTCTTCTTCGCCAGCTCTTCTTCTCCCTCAGCAAGCATCACATAACTTGCAATCGAATCTTCAAAGTCTCCAGGCGCATTCTTGCCACCCATTTTCGTCGGCATCCAGCCTGGATCCAATGCATTGCTCTTGACATGCGGCCACCGCCTTGCGAACGCTTTCGCGAAGAGAACGTTATGCAGCTTGCTGGCGCCATATGCTTCGGTCTCGTTGTACTTGCTTTCACCGCGCTTGGCGTAAAGGACATCGTCCATGTTGGCGGAGCCGTTGTAGTGAATCCCTGATGATAGAAAGACCAGCCTCTTTGGTCGATTGATGAGCGCTGTCAGAATGTATGGTGCCAGCGTGTTCACGGCCGCGAGTGCTGGTATGCCATCGCTGGTTTTGCGGAAAGGTCCGCGATATAAGCCCGCGTTGTGAATTATGCAGTCGAATGCACCTAGCCTGTTGACTTGGTCCGCGATGCCTTTAGTTTCAGAGATGCTTGAGAGGTCGCCGGTCACGACAGTCTCTGCACCAGGACACGCAGCGTTCGCATCTTTGGCTCGTAGGGCGTTGCGCGCGTGCAACACGACTGAGTGTCCTCTCGCGACAAGCCGCTTGGCTACAAGTGAGCCGAGCCCGTCGGATGAGCCAGTGATGAATATGCGCGCCATGATGTGTCGTGCGACAATCTGTTGTAAAGTGTGGTTTGACAAGTGAACGTGTGCTTTAGGCGTCCTCGTGGTCATGACATCACCGATGCCGGAGTCTTGGATGCAGGAGCTCAGCACTAAAGCTCTTCGGGCATAAACCTTTTAACCCCTTCTGATGGCGCATCGATCGCAGCATGTGAGATCGTCGTTGCAGCTTCGTGATGTGTGACACTACATTCTGTCGTCCGCTATCTGGCGCTGAAGGCTGTTCATACTGCTGCCTAACATTCACATCAACACTGCAGACTACACTCTATGCAGCAAAATCCCTGCGCTATGGCGGGCTCCAATAGCTTGTCCACTTTATCTGCACGTTATTCACGAATACGCGGCGCTTGCACACTCGCTGGTGCGCTCAGCAAAACATGGACCTGCGCGACATGCTGCAAGCCGTGGACGTATATGAGAGGGTGTTTAGAAACATCTACAGCCTTTCCGTATTGGGTCGGGTGATGGGTTGGGGCAGGCTGCTGGGTTGGGATTCAACGTTGCTATGCGACGATGTCCTATTTTGCATGGTCTGGCGATGACTCTCCATCCGTAGAGTATTAATAATGTTACGAAAATATGAGAAGTAGATTTTTGTATTACAGGGGCCTTAGACCTGATAGCACTTCACAAGTATACTGTCTCCCCCGTGTAGCGCGCGACGGATTGATTCCAAATTTGTGCTTAATCATGCTCTGTTTGCAAACAATGAACAGGAAATGCTCACCACGACATCTACTTAGCTGCCTTGAAAAGACCGCCGAGATTCGATGAACGCGAGTTGAATAACAGTTTTCTGGCTCCGTGCGGTCTGTCTCGCGAGTCCTGCATTGACGGCAAGAGTAACGAATGCGCTGATTCGCAGATTGAACTGGGTTCAAACGCCGCTGTCAAACTCCTGCCACTCCACTGTCCTTACGGCTGGGCGCACGTTTCGAGCAGAGATTTAGTACAGGCCGTGTCTCCAAGTCGAACCTACGATCCAGTGTCGACCTCCCATTGCGCCGCACTCTCACACAGCATTCAAAACCAGGTCTCAAGGCTCCTGAGACAGATTGCTGCAGGAGAGAAAGCTCCAACAGTACCTCGAGGGCCAGGCTGATAATGCAGTCTGCCCCGGAAACCGAGCGTTTCATAGTGCACCCAGTATTCCAGGATACCTTGTTCAAGTTGCAGTACTCTGCTCGACCTGGGCGAAGATACCATATGCCATGGTAACCGGCGGCATCGGACAAGATGACGACGTAGCCCTTTGCAAGAGAGCATATTTCCGCCAGAGCAATGGTAGTGATTGCTTTTGGCTTCAGAGTCGGCTTCTTCCTGACATTTTCGCGTATGCTCGAGTATGGTACGGATATCTCCGCGTAGGGTCGGCGATGGAACGCATGTACGTGAGTGGCGCCGAGGACTCTGCTCAGAAGGCGGACAGCACAGAAGCAGATTGTGTGCGGACTTAGATTGAGGACTTGTTTCATAAGCTTCTCCGGAGAAGTCTTGTAGTCAACCCTTACGGCCCAGCCTCTGTCGCAGATACCGAGGAGTGAGTAGATGCGGTCCCGGTCGACGCGACATTTCTTGGATTTGAAAACATCAAGGAGGTAAATGATGCTTTCACCACGCAACTCCCGAGTTGTCGTCGGCAGTGCCCGGGAGAGGGATGCACTCGGTTCTAGATCGTGAGATCTTTGGGCTTTGACAGGCAAAAGTGCCATGTCCAAGTACACCGGGCCCAAAGCTGGGAAGCTGGCGACATATACAATATTCCGAGCGAGAGCGATCTCCTGTGTGATCCATGCTCGGTCCCAATAGCGCGACGCTCGGAATGACTTGTAGTCCTCTAAGGTAAGTTTGTGTTGTCTTGGGGAGATCAATGCACGGGGCTGGAGCGAAGGCTGTGCGTGTTTCTCACCACGCCGGCATTTCCATAGAAAGGTAGCAATCGCCGTGCTAATTCCGAGCCAGGCAATGACTTCCGTCGCGGAGGAATATATCGTGGCCATATGCTGCACCTGATGGTTGCGCTCGTCGAAATTTGATTGATCGATGCTAATAGCATCGATCCACAGCCAGCCAAAATCAATCCCAGCCGTTCGCTGTAAGCGATGCACAGCTTTGAGAAAATCCCACAGATTCTGTTTAACCATGAGTATCCGATTGTTGACCCAAACATAGTTGAGCAGCCCAGGCTCGCCCCACACGTAAGAGACACAACGGTAATTGTTCGTACTCTTTTGAACTGTCGTGTGTCTCATCTCGAGGTGCAGCGTTCTTGCACCGGGTTTGATACGAACGAGCCGTAAAGTCTGTTGCCCACGATCGAGTGGGCTGTATTGAAAGAGTTTTCGATTCCCCATGTTCGTTGGCTATGCCATTCCTTAGTACGGATTAGAGACGTGAGAGTGACACTACGTCACGCAATAATATTGGAGGCGACGGTGAAGCTGCGAGCATTCGGGGTGGCACGGCCTGAAAATGGAGGAATATGAAGAACTTCAAGACCAAAGAAGACGTGTGACGCAGCATATATGGGAGGAAGAGAAAATGTGGGGGCAGTGCAAGGCTGAGAGACACTAGCGAACGAGGGCGCTGAACTGAGTCTCCAGGCGTTGCCCTGCTAGCCTATATGCAGCAGGCTAGAAAGCCCTACGAGATATCATGCAGGATTTACTTGTTGGGTTACGTACTCTTTTTGTCGTGTGTGTGATTGGATCTGCGCATTCGTGAGATCGTCCAGTCGCGATGACTTCAGACGCCTTCCCGTATCCTCGAAATGCCATTAGGCATCAACAGATCGAGCCTCGAGCAGAAGTAAACCAATCGCGCCTGTTTCTGGTGCGCAATTTATGTACTCGAAAGATGCATCGCCCTCTCGTATCACGCATACTTCATGCCATGTGCGAAAGCGCCGCTCGTCTCCAAACTCCTTGTAGTGCGACAATGCGCCTCTATAGATCTTTAGATGCGAGACGTGTGTCTTCGCCCAGTTTTCCAAGTCCTCCAGATTCGCAAAAAAGCCAGCGCCGCATGATTCTTTCTTCTCGCGACCACCGCTGGACGCGGGTAGGTCCTCGTTCCTCAAGTATCGGATACCAATGGCTGCCGTCTCCTCAGGATTGTCGCGTAAGTATTGCATGCCAGCTCGGAGTGTAGGTTCCAGTTTCTTTTCATAAGCATCTGCCTCCTGCTGCCCACAATTCTCCCAGAATTGACCTGAGCGGATATGAACGAGGTTGGCCTGGTTGGTACCAAGAAGATGTTGTCCAAAACCTTCAGGCCTCGTTTCTGGTCGTGCATGTTCTGCCGCTCGAGGGAAGAGATCATGTGCAGAATCTGGAATGCGATCTCGAGCAGCTCCCCAGTACGCGGAGAGCGTGTGCTCGACAGTACTTGCTCCAGGAAGTCTTGCCAGACCAGGAAGATAGTCGAGACCCGAGTAATTGGTTTCAAGGCGCGAAACATCGGTCGCGAAGCTCTCTTGCCATATTCCGACCGAGGATCGGCTCGATACTGGTAGCTCGCGGTGGATGGAAGACAGAGAAAGGTGTTTTAGGCTGGATTCTCGCTTGCATTGATCATCCCAGTAGCAGACCCAAACTGCGGTGTCTTTCTCAACGATATCAACATTTTGGGTAAAGGTTTCGAATGCTGAAGGGCCATTGTTATCGGCTAGCCACCTTTGTATCATATCAATGGCCTGCACAACCGCATGGGTTGTATCTGCCGTGCCGTCATGCTGTTGCACTCCAACATAGGTCGTATAAATGTGAGTGACATCGTCTGGTAAGTGTAGTTTCCATCTAGGGATTGGAACGCGGTGGTTCTTGGGCTTGCGGAAAGGATAGGTGGGGAGCGGACACGACATGGCCTAGACAGCTCAACCAGCGATGCGTCGTGGATGCATTTCAGTTTGATGCTGCGATGACATGATTAGCGTTTCGAGCGTTTACGTGATGGTGTCATGGTGCGCTGTACATGTAGCCGCGGTTGTTGTTTTGGAACCGATGACCCCGCTTATCTCGTAAATCAGACGCTCCGCAACATGCAGCCAATTAGAGGCTGCAGATCCGCTTACGTAAGCGCAGCCTGCAAAGTTGCAGAGCGTCTAAGGAA
>TARA_R110002003_G_scaffold189_1_pt1 | contig 30548 bp, 31 predicted proteins | sample TARA_R110002003 | Tara Oceans TARA_R110002003 (sample SAMEA4396441) | marine metagenome | biome: Westerlies Biome; feature: [SRF] surface water layer (ENVO:00010504); material: water (ENVO:00002006), including particulate matter (ENVO:01000060) such as... | depth 5 m | reverse complement strand
GTAGCGCGCTGTGTTCTATTCTCTTTACTCGTCGCGACTCCATATCAGTTGGGCACCTGCATCTGTAAACTGTCGACAATAACCGAAATCTGGAGGCGGAGCTGGGCCTTCGCGTCAATTCAGCTATGTGGACACTTTACTGCTGGATAGTCTGGCCAACGAAGACGGGAGGTAAGCTTCGCGAGCTGTTGTGTTGGTCCCCACGTGGTCTTGTGCAACAATGACACCACCAGGTCGCTGCTCGCTGGCTACCTTGCCACGATTCAACACCTTGTCACGCAGGTAGAAAGAACTTCGGATGAATTCTAGCGTGTGTCTATAGTGAAGAAGATCTTGATATGAACTGCACCTTCCAAACTCAATCGGATTAGACTCCCGATGGACGCTATCTCGATCAGTCCTGGACCGCGCTCCTTCCATGCAGCAAGATGTTTGAAGTGAAGCCGTCGAGCACGGTACAGTCCGCGTGACTGATTGCCGACATCGCTGGTGATATTTCCATCGTCTGTCAGTATATGTGATGGAAGGCCTATCTCTCCTGCACGCCATTTTCATTACTCTTAACGCTCGTTCACTTCGGAAACCTGCAGCTCTAACCGAATTTGGACGGCTGCCTTGCTGATTCTGAGATGAAGCCCGTTTGCTTTGCTGCAGCAAAACGGCGCTACAGTCACGTCATACCATGCACGACGTTTACGCGGCTCACCACAGTCCTCACTTTCTTTACCGCCTCTGCCTTGAATGCAATAACTTTGAGTTTGTTCAACCATTGGCACAGCCGCACACAGCATCCTCACTTCAATTTGCACTCGCACATCTGTCAACGCTGTATGCTGACAGTCCAGACTCGCAGGCACGAATAGTTGTGGTTGTAGGAAAGCCGTGGTCGCATCAAGGTCAGCGTCGTGCAAATTTGTCTCAAACGAGGTCACTAACTGCTCGGCAGATCAAGCCCCACTCGATTCATTACCCATTGTCGCTTGAAACATGAAGGCTTTCTTCGGCAAGAAGACCGATTCGAGTGGCCGCTCTCGCGCCCATTCAATGCTCAGCATCCTCAACACGGTGCACCAGAAGCAGGTTGCTAGTACTGCCGAGCCTGACCACGAAGGCATTCCCATCGAACGACTCAATGAGCCTTATGATAGCGAAGTCAATGTGGTTGCAAGCGGCGGCGTTGCCAACATGCCCGCCACCGAGAACCCTGGAGGAGTAATGCTCAAGTCTCCCGTGTCTGCGCTCACAATGGCGTTTCAAGGCACCAGTAAGCATCATACGACATAGGCCTTACTCCCTCGCTAACTCACATAGCGGTTGATGGAACTGCTGGCTCCGAGCCCAAAGCTATCGGCCCTTCCGTTGCCAGGTCAGTCGGTGGTTCCTCGCTTGAAGATTGCCATGATGACAGCTGCCGCGAGTCTGATGAGGACATTGCTTCTACAAGCATTGAAGACCAACCTGATCTGCGCAAGTGGTGCACTGGTCAGCCTCCCAAGAAGTCATTCCTAGGTCCGGAGGCCAAGCTCCCTGGTAGGCTTTCCATGATTCGCCGCTCTACGCTGGCCGACAAGCCTGAGTTGGATCTTATCCTTGCATCTACCAAAGTCGAGTACCGCGGTCATATCTATGTGCCTCTTACCGCTCATGTCATCCACCGACTCTCGCCTTACTGGAAGGGAGAGAAGCCGGTCGCCGATACGAAGGTGTTCGAATGCATCATGATCAACTCTGAGGTCAATGGTATCCATGCTGACCACGTGGTTGCCGCCCTTCAGCGCATCGGCGAGTACTGCAAGCACCTTCTCGTCGTATCGCCCATCCAGACTTCTGAGCTTGGTAACGTGTTTGTTCGAGAACATGGCGAGGTTGAGCCAGGCAACGACTGGGAACATCTTCTCAAGTGCTTCCCCAATTTGAAGTACCTTGCTTTCGTTCATGACATTGACGAACATGTTGAGCTGAGCCGTGGCACCTTCTACGCTCTTCACACGGCCATCTCTAACCGTCAAGCTGCCCAAGCTTTCAAGAGCTTCAAGTATGAGGGTCCTCCCCAGCTCTTGACCAACTTCAACTACGACTTTGCCAGGGCTCTTGCTAAGGCTCAGGCTGATGGTAACGCCGCCTGAGGGTAACTAGTCAGCATACCCTCTCACGATTTCTTGGGGGGATGATTTCGCTGTCATTAAGCTTAGCGTAGAAAGGATGATAGAGCCATAAAGCCTACAGGATACCCAATCAGGGGTGCATTCGGCGCATTGCCTATATAGCAGATCAATTGAAACTGTTCACCATAGTTGTCCTCTTGATGACGTGACTACTTTCAATCTCCACTGGCACGATTTTCTTACGCCCTCCACTTTTGTGATATCTCTTGGTTACAATTTACTAGAATAACTTTACACAGTTGTGTTGGCTTGTGTCGTGCAAAAGGCCGATGTTTCATGGGTTCGGCTCCCCACTCACGGACCCTGACGCACCCCAGCCGGGCCGCACACCACATCCGCACTGGGCATATCAGCCGAAAGCAGTAGCCATGGCAGATATATATGCTCGTGTATGATGTTTGCAACATGTACGCATACAATTTTCCATACACCGGCACCACCATATATACAAGAAATCTGAAAAGCCATTGAGAACCGAGAAACAAACTTAAGAGATAGTTTGATCGAAGACTACCAGCGAGGGACGACCCAACAGATCAACGTCGGGGTCACAATGGCAGCCCCATGCGGAAAATTCTTCATTCAAGAAAAATTGGGTATCCCGGCAAAACACCACGAGACTTTTGAGCAACTATGGGAGACGAAATGGAAAAAGCCAGCAGAAATGGGCGTGTACCCGTTCATGTTCGGCACAGCCAAGGACTTTGAACCCATCGTCAATAAACTCGTCGAGGGAGGATTCAAAGAGCCGTATAACTGGGATGAGTATGCGAAAGTGTACTTCCCCCAGGCAGCAGGCTTGGCAAGCGTTGCAGAAGAAGCCGAGAAACAGGGCGAGCTGGACAAGGCGAGTGAGTATTATCTGAGAAGCAGCGCCGTGTACCGCATCGCCCGCTTCCCCGCGCCCAGGAGTGCCGTCCAACGCGAAGCATGGAACCTAGGCAAGCAGGCCTGTCTCAAAGGCCTCTCTCTGCGTCCCCATCCCGTGGCCGAAATCCTGATCCCACACACGCACCGCAGGTCAGACGAAGGCGCATCCATCCCTGTATACCACCTCGTGCCTTCCTCCGCATCGCCCACGACCCCGGTTCCCACCGTCATCATCTTCACCGGCCTGGACGGCTACAGGACCGAACTCGCCGTGTGGATGGAAGGATGGCGCCAGGTCGGCGTCGCGACCATCGTGCTTGAAATTCCGGGCACCGGGGATTGTCCTGCTACGCCGGGCGATGAGACGAGCCCGGATAGACTGTACTCGAGTTTGTTTGATTGGATTGATGCGCAGGAGGTGCTGGATAGCGGAAAGACGGCCATCTGGGCGTTTAGCACAGGAGGGTATTACGCGATTCGCGTGGCGCACACGCATGCGGACAGGCTGGCGGGTGTGGTTGCATTGGGCGGCGGATGCCACCATATGTTCTCACCCACGTGGCTGGATAACGTAAATCATCTCGAGTACCCGTTCGACCTGGCCAACACGCTCGCGTACAAATGGGGGTATGGCGACGACGTGGACAAGTTCAAGGCGGAGGCGCTCGAGAAGTTCTCCCTGCTGGACGACGGTACGCTGGACAGGCCCGAGTGCGCGAGGTTACTGCTCGTGAATGGCACCGAGGATGAGATCTTCCCCATTGATGATTATTATCTTGCCCTGCAGCATGGGGCGCCCAAGGAGGCGCGATTCGTGCAGGGCGTGAAGCACATGGGTGAGCCGATGAGCTTCTTTATTATTTTGAAGTGGCTGTATAAGTTGTTTGGGATTGAAGCAGATCCGGTGAAGCAGATGCAGACGTTGCCGTTTAAACCGAAATACTGAGCGTGAAGAGGGGAATAGAGCATTGGACGGCGTTCCAATCTAAGTTTAGTTAGCAGTATTAGGGAGATGAATTATGAGATTTAACGCGTTGATGGAGGTATGAAGATTTAAGTTCTGATTCTGTTAACGGGTTCTAATGCATTCCTGTCACCGAATGGCTGCTACGCATGAAGCATGACCCATATCCCTTCCAATCACCCCCATACGCCAGAAATGCTATGCAAATCATTTATGCGCTGTCCCCCGTTAGCGTCTGCACATCCACACTCACAGCACGGTGTACTTACGAATCCCCTCTTCAGGCTTAGGCGTAATATCTACAACCTCCGCTGCAGTCTTCTGCTTCTCCTCAACCACATCCTTCATGAACGGGAACGTCAGCACCTCCTTGATGCTGTAGTTGTCGGTCAAGAACATGACAAGACGATCGATACCCATGCCCCAGCCGCCAGTGGGTGGTAGACCGTATTCGAGAGCTTGGCAGAAGGTCTCGTCGATGAGCTGGGCTTCGTCGTCGCCCTGATCCTTCTGGTTGGCTTGCTCTTCCTGTGATAATCTTAGCGTAAATTAGAGGAGCAACGTGAGAATAGACTTACGAATCGCAGGCGTTGATCGAAAGGATCGTTCAACTCCGTGTAGGCATTGCAGATCTCCTTCTTGCAGACGAAGGCCTCGAAGCGCTCGCAGAGACTGTTTCGTTAGTTCATGCGCGATTCCACTCGCAAATGTCACTTACCCAGGAATATCGCGGTGGTATTTGGCAAGCGGCGACATGACTTCGGGATGTCCAACGATGAATGTGGGGTTGATGGCAGTCTCCTCAATGAACTCGCCAACAAGCTTGTCGATCATTCTCGAGTTGGTGCGCGGTTCTGAGCACTCAACATTAACCTTCTTGAGCACGCGCTTGAGGAACTCATTGGTCTCCTTGGTGTGCAGCGTATTGGCAGGCGGGAACTTCTCGCCAGTCGCCTCTTCGAGCGCCGGAATCATCTCGACGCGCCGCCACGGTCTTGACCAGTTGACCTTGTACTCCTCGCCACTCTGTGTGTGGTAGACAGTCTCGTAGCCACCGGTAATCTCCTTGACGAGTCCGCTGACCATATCTTCGGTCATGTCCATGACGTCCTTGTAGTCGGCGTACGCCATGTAGAACTCGCATGTCGTGAATTCGGGGTTGTGCGTGAGGTCGATGCCCTCGTTTCGGAACTGGCGGCCCATCTCGTATACCCGCTCGAGACCTCCGACCACCAGCTCCTTCAGGTATAGTTCAGGTGCAATTCGCAGGAACAGCTCCATGTCGAGCTCGTTGTGGTACGTCTTGAAGGGCCGCGCCGTGGCTCCTCCAGCGATCTTGTTCATCATGGGTGTCTGCACTTCGAGGAAGTCGCGTTCGTCGAGGTACTTGCGCACGTACTTGACGATCTTGGAGCGGGTGATGAAGGTGTTGCGTGTGTTGTCGTTCATAATGAGATCGAGGAAACGATTTCGGTGGCGTTGTTCCTGGTCCTTGTAGCCGCTGTCACATGGTCAGTATCGTTCCCCCAAGCTGGGCATGTTTGCGTACAAGTGCTCCGTCGGCAACATCCTCAAGCATGGTGTGAGCAGGATGACCTCGCGCGCGAAGATGCTCAGCTCGCCCTCACCACCCTTCTTGGGGCTTGTCCGGCCGGGGAAGCCAATGACGCCGATAATGTCGCCTCGCTGGATGTTCTCGTGCTGCTTCTCAAAGGGCACATCGGCCTTGGACTCCTGCAACTGGCACATGACCTGGATCGAGGTGCCCTCCGCCTTGCCTACATGGTATCAGCCACGGCCACTCTTCCACGCCATTCTGTACGTACAAACGTAGAAGTGCAGCGCATTCGACGCGGACCGCTGTGTGATGACGCGGAGACCGATGCGAATCTCCTTGTCGGGCTCCGTCTCGCCCTTCTTGAGGTGGGAGAAGTCGCGCACATAGTCTTCGAGCTTGTAGTTGACGTGGAACTTGTGCGGGTAGGGGTTGGGCTGCTTGGAGGCGCGCAGCGCGTTGATCTTGTTGGAGCGGATTTCGAAGTATTGCTGCAGCACATCAGCACGACGCGACGCCAATGTTGCCGTGCACGAGTCACGTGTCCTGGACATACGTTTGGATTCAGCTCCTCGACATCCTCCTTCTTGGGCCGCGCAGGCAATGCAGCCTCCCTCTCTCTCTTCTTCTCGCCCTTCTCGCGCTGCTTCTGCCGCCTCTTGAGCTCGCTCTTGGAGATCTTCTCGCCGGTCACGGGGTCGGTGTGCAGGTTGTCCGCGCTCTCGCCGGCGGGTGCCTGGGCGGGGGGCTGTTGGTCGGCCATGGTTGCGGTGCAATTGTGCGCTGCTCGTGTCGTGTGGGCGCAATGGAATTTATGGTGGGGCCGACTTTTGCTTGACTCACCCCGCCATTGACGCAGACGGGATCAACGTTGTTCCCGCCGACCTTCATCCTGACTTCACCTCTCCGCAGACTAGCTTGCAGTGTTCCGTCTCAATTCATCTCTCTCAAGATCAAAACCCTCTGCAACGTCCAACTAGCAATTCTACACTCTCACATTGTGCAAATAGTCCTTCCCTTCATCTCATGTCGTGTAACTACCACACTCCTCTCCCACCTTCATCTTCCTCGTTATCCTCATTCTCTTACCACCCCCGTACAAAAGCTTCAAGCATACCTCCCAACCTCTCTCTCACTCCACTCCCAAAACTGTACCGCCGTCTCTCCACCCACATAGTCCTTCCTCAACGCCGCCACTCGTCCCCACGGCACCACCCACTGTCCCTCCTTCAAATCTTTGACCTCTGGCGCCAATCCAGCGAAGAGCTCCGTGTACGCGCCATTGACGGGCGGATACAACATCCAGCTGATGGCAAATCTCTGCAAAGAGCTGGCGTGCCGCTGGAGCTCGGAGTTCAGGTTGCCTGGGTTGAGAGCCTAGCGTGTGTTAGTGCATGGCGTGGTGCGTAGGATCAAACTTACGACGCTAACGAGACCTTGGGACTGGTATCGACGCTGATACTCAACCGCATGAAGGACGTTTCCACCTTTGCTCGTGCCGTACTTCTTCCAATCCGGCTCGTCCGTCTTGTAATCTAGATTCTGCATATTCACACCTCCCTTGGGCGCCATCAAGTGTGCGGCGCTCGAACTCACCCAGACCACTCGCACAGTTCCCGCTGGGCTTGTCTTTGCCGTCTGAAGAAGCAGCGGCGTAAGTAGCTTCGTGAGCAGAAACGGCCCCAGGCAGTTTGTGCCGAGTTGGAGTTCGTAGCCTTGTTTCGTCACCGATCCTTGTGGAGGCACCATGACGCCTGCGTTGTTGAACAAGACATCTAGCCTTTTCTCCTTGGCGAGAAACTCATTGACGACCGGCTTAATGCCCTCGAGGTCGCTGAGATCGAGTTTGAGGAAGTTCAGCGCACCTCTAGAGTCTGGATGGCTTTCACTAATCCAGTCGATAGCTACTTGGGTTCGCTCCGCGTTGCGGGCGGCGAGGTAGACGGTAGCATTGCGGGAGTAGAGGAGACGGGCGAGTTCTTTGCCAACGCCTGCGGATGCGCCAGTGACGATGTAGATTTTGCCTTGCAAATCGGAGAGAGAAGATTCAGTGAATTTCGGTTTGGGTGGGAACATCTGGGAGAATTGGCTGCCCATATTGAGGGTCGGAAGAGAGCCCGAAAACTGTACGTTTGTAATGACGTGGTAATTGATATTCTGCTGACCTCTCGCCGTATGTAGTGCTCTTCCTTCGTGGGCGACTCTTGTATATATCCTGAAAGCGCGGACTTAAGGCTGTCCACGATGCCATTACAACGTGCCCTCACGGCCCAAACAATGTCCCGCATACGACTTCTTCCCAGGCGTGCTGGTCTCGGAACGAAACGAATCATCGCCTCTCGTGCGCGTTTTCGGACGAGCGTTTTCGTGGCGCACAAACCACGCCCGGCCGAAAACCACGGAGGAGTTAAACCCCTGTTGTCCTTACAACCGTCACGCTTCCACCGTTACTCGTGCCTCTTTTTTCTATACAGTATACCTCATATGGAAATCTATACCGCATTTGGAGCCTGTTGACGGGATTGAGAGGGAAATTTTTGGTTCTTGTTGTTGTGGCTGCGACCTGCTGATTTTGTGAACGCAATGCCGGCGCTGCTAATCACACTGCCCGCAGCAACAGCTCCCTGTGCTCGACTATTAAGTCGTGAGCCTGTACTTTGATGCCGGCATGCTCAATACGCTGCACAGCACCGCACACAACCTTTCCAAGCCCCCGTGGGCCTGCACAGCGTGACCTTCTCTTTGTGCACCGAGGCGGACATCTCGTTCGCCGGCGTGACAGACTTCGCAGCGACCGATTCAAATAATACAACATGCTTTGACGACTGTTGTGCTTTCGTGAACGATGCGAGTGTATGTCTGTTGGATCTCACGCCGAGGTACTGCGAGCTAGCACGACGCAGTACAACTTCAGGGTGTCGGGACAGCTGAGTGAAGCGGTAAGGGATGCGCAGATATCGTTGAGCTTGCCTGCAGGGGCTACTTCGGGGTGTGAACTTTCGGATTGAAGCGGGTAGCCTGGCATGTGAGATGAGTATATGTGAGGTACATGTGGGTGCGAGGGCAATTCGTTTGTGAGTATGTATCTCTCCGAGGCTTAGTGCAGCAGCAACACGATAGCTGCACTTGTAATAGAGGCAATCTCGGACTTCGAGGTGGAACGATGTGTATTTCAGGGGAGATCCTAGCACATGCTGTCTGTGAAACGTCGGTCAAGCTCAAGCGAGCTGCATGGTATCTCATGGTTGAGAAGAAAGGCCTCCGCAGGCTCATATGTCGACTCGCTCTCACGCCCCTTTGCATCTTTACTTGCTCTCATCTGATCGTGCTCCATCACCAAATCCGCGTTTTCAGCTACTCTCAACACGGGGTGCTTTGGGTTGGAGATATCCAGACACGCTAGAAGCTCTCCTTTCCGTGTGCGCGGATAGTCGTTGCATGCGCCGTCCCAGGTGCCCGCACCAACAGCCTCATGTGCGAGTCGTTGAAGTTGTAGTGTATCGTTCGTGATCCATTCAAGACTGGCAAAAGGTTTCTTATGCCGCTGCATGCGCTCGACTGCACATGGCAAGGCAGCAGAGATGATCATGATCATACCGCCAATAGACAAGATCAATACTAGGCCAAGTAGATTAAATGAGGTGAAAGAGTCGGTTCGGATTTTCTGATTGCTGCAGACGGTGCGCGCTTCGGCTGTAGTTGGAAGTGAGTGAAACTGGCCCGAGCCCGCAAGCTTGGGACCTGTTGCTTGATCAAGGATTGCTCTTTGCACGTCGGCCAACGTAAACTTGAACCAATGTTCAAGCTCAAGTTCCCACTGATTGTCGGGTAAGCCAGACTGCCCTAACGTTGACAATGAGTCACTAGCAAGAAGAGATGCCCCTTTCAGTGCATTGACGATTTCGTAGAAGCCGCCCGCCATGTCCTTAATTGCCTTTGCCGACCACGAGAACATATCTCTCTGCTTCACCTCCGAGAAGATCGTCTCGGATGCCATCAGTGCAGCCTGAAATATTCCTCGCAGTGGCGTGCAGCTTGCGTTTCCATTGATAGATGGATTGCAGAACTGGTACTGCTGAACACAGCCTAAAACACTTATTGGTTCGTCGCTCAGGTAAGCTGTCATGTTGCCCAAGGAGGCGGTACGGTTGAAAGGTCCCCGCGTAGCTGAAAACCATGGATCGTGTACAGGAGCGTAGAACGGCGTGTCATGAGTTTCGAGAAATATGACGCCAACGTCTGCATTGGGTATGAAAAGCTCGGGAATAGGTTTCCACGTGTTTACCAAAGAGGTATAATTATCTTCGAGCACATGATAGCGTGTGATCATGCTGCCATGCGAGATTAGAGATGATGTTGCGGTATCGAGGGTTACCACGTACCTGACGCTGTATTCATTGCGAGGAGTGCGGCGGCCACCACTTTCGAGGGTGAACGCTGCAGTACATGTTGGCTGGTTATCCCAGCACATTTCTTTGTCACCTCCATACCACAACTGCACTGTATTTGGTGACGATGTAATGTTTTGTCGGATGAATTCTCTACTTCGCACTGGTGCACATTCATTGACGCTTCGATAGATGAATCGTTGTGATGACGGTGCATTGATGCCTAGGTCATGGTGGCTATTGATATATCCCGAGTCAAGGCGAATGGCTCCTTGGGGGGAGCGACATATTCGATCTTTCCCTGGGAACGGACATGCGATGCTGCTCGTGACGTTGAAGGGGAGAGTGCTCCGAACGAAGGTGCGACAGCTTTCAGCCGATCCCCTGTCTGCGTAGCATGTTGACGCATAGTTGGCGCTTGATCTGACCCGACTAGCAAGATAGGCCTGTACTAGGCCTTGGTTTTCTGCAGTGAAAAGAGAGGCATTGAATGTGGCGCAGTCATCGCCGAGGAGAAGTACTTCGCCACCTCTCGTCGTAGCGACTCTTGAGGAGAACACACCAGCAACAGCGAATGCGCCGAACGTGACTAGGCTCAAGACGAGGGGTAAGAATGTGCGTCTTGGCACAAGGCCATGTCGGCGCCAGGCCCACGACATCCGTGACAGTCTCCAGAATGCCGTCACGCTCGTGTCGGAGTTCCGAAGAATAGCTTGTTGCTGGTGGTAACTTGCAGTCTGAGGATCTCGCCGACCAAGAATTTGATGAAGGACAAACGAGATGATAGTCCAAAAGCAAGTACCGCTGAACGTCACGAACAGCGCGAGGAATGCGATGAGCAACCCGCCATTTTGTATAGTTGTCGTTAGCGTCAGTCCAGCGACGGAGCCTTGAGACCAGTTTGTCCACACGCCCAGATAGACAAGCTTGTTGTCCACTGCGCTCTGGACAAGCTTTGTTGACATGGTGGACTTTCGGTGGAGTCGTTTTAGGGATATGAGAGCCACAAGACTCCTTAACCCACAAAGCGAGGGACGTCTTCCCATAAAAGCTGTTCTTGGGGGCCAGCCTTGCTTATTGTTACACGGCAGCAAGGCCGAGCCACCGAGTCGCAGAATTCATGTGGGGGCCGGGCTCATAGGTAGATCTTATTGCTCATGGTGGGCACTTTGTCGCTCGGTACGGGTTGTCTGATGGCATCACAACCAAGGCGTGGTGCGATGAGGACTCGGCTGATGTACGGCTGATGCACACTAGGCAGCTGATCGTCACTTGCAAAGACTATCTTGAACGGTCTCTGACTCCAAGACGGTCGCAGTTGTAGCCCGAAAGAGAATCTCGGGACACGAGACGAGAACCAGCGATCTGTTCGAAATGACCAGGTCCAAGGGTGATTGCATATTCGCGACGTGGCTTGGGCACAGCCACGTAGCCTCCACTCGTGGTGCGCGCGTCTCGTTGAAAACAGGCTGCGGGCGAGGCAAGCAACCAGACAACGAAAAAGTGGTAGTCCGGGAGAGATGGAAGGGATTCGAGGGGTCGACCGGTCTGAGTGCGTACTGGCCGGAACGACCTTGCTGACTAGACACACAACAACACGCGATACGAAGTAGTGGGCAACAGTGTAACTCAAAATCGTGTTCTCGTGCATGCGCATTGAATAATCGTGCGCCCGACCTATCCTCTCGCTTTTGACATCCAACATCCCTGCGCCAATCGAGGTATCTTGAGTGCAATGAAACCTGTGTTCACCAAGAAAATGCAAACTCGTCGAAGGAATCGCCGACAGTACGCAACTAGGTAGGCTCCTCGGTCTTCGCTCTCTTGCCATTCGCATCGTCGCCATCAACCTCCAATTTCCTCTTCCCACTGCCTCTAGCAACCGCGTCCGATGAGGCGGCGGGTGCTGGCTTTGCCTTCTTCTTGGTCTTGACCAGTCCAGTGACATCGTTCGCAGACTTGGTAGCTTCAGCGATCTTCGCTTTCTGTGTTGCAGCATCTGCGCCGAGGAGACCACCAAGCAGGCCCTGAAAGACTGTTGGGTCGATGCTGTCGACTTCTTGCTTTGTTGGGTCGGCTTTGAGGTCTGCCACTCTCGTCGTGAGTTCTTCCAGCATGCCTTTCTTGTCCTCGATAATGATGAGTTTCTCTTTCTTCTGCTCTGGTGTGAGAATGCCCGATGAGAGCGCTGCCTCTTCCTTCTTTAGGCGCGCTTTCAAGCTCTCTATCGCGTGCTCGGTGTGCTTGGCAGCCTCATTGCGTAGATCCCAGTCGATGCTGTCTTGTCCCTCGGGTTGTGGCGCTGCGTCTAACGATGCTTCGCCAGTCATTCCAGTCTGCTCCTCGCGCACTTTTGAGACAGATGCGAACTCGAGGGCTAATGATAGCGAGTAATGGCCTTCTGTGACGTTCTCGTGCTCGAAAGGCTTCAGCTCTTCTTGCAGTGCCAGTGACGCGCGCGCATCGGCAATCGCATCGTGGAAGCGTTCGTTCTCCAGGGATATGTCGACCAGGAAACCATGGCAATCGGCGATCTTCTCCTTGATAGCGCGTGCTTGCGGACTGAGCTCAGCTTTGCCTTTGCCCTTGCCTGCGGTATCGCCTCCTTCCAGCGCTTCCAGCTGTTTTGAGTAGAGCACGCGCGCCAGTTCGAACGTCTCATACGCATTGCCAAAGTCATCTTCCTCCTCTTCCTGCTCGCCTTCTGCCTCATCCTCGTCGTCCTCTGAGTCTGTCCAGTTCTCGTCGCCCGTCAGCTGGAAGAAGGGTTTCGACTCTACTGACTCCTCTTTCGGCTCCGCTTTCGCACCATTTGCGGCGCTCGATCCTTCGTCAGCCTCTGATTTTGCCGCCTTCTTTGATTTTGACTTCTTCTTGTCCTCCTGCGCCACCTTGTTGCCTAGCACGTCGCTCTTCGCGACTGCCACCTTGTACAGGGCGCGACCATAGTAGAAGAGCAGCTCTGCGTTCGCGGGTGCCATCTCGCCGTTGAGCTCGGCCTGTATCTCGACAGCGTCGGCATAGTTGTCGGCGGCCGCGGTGAAGTTCTTGGTGGAGTAGTGTATTGACGCGGCTTGGGCAAGCTCGTCCAGCTTCTCTTTCGTCTTGGGAAGCTCTTCGTTCTCCGCGACAGGCGCAAGCGGTTCCGTCATCGTGTCCGCCATAGTGAGGTGCCTTTGGAGGCGCGAGAACTAGAGGGTAGTGGTATGGCTTTCTGCGACAGTGCTGCGAGGGCGTCCGAGGTCGAAGAGGTGACAAGGGCGGTGTGTTGTGAGGGTGGTGGTTTCATGGCGCGGCGCAAAGTATCGGTGCTGCGCTTGGACCACCGCGTCATGTGTTGCGACGCGACGCGCCGTAAAGTGCACTTGCACATGCATGTCGACTGGCGACGCAATACACGCAACTTCGAGTGTAGCGACCATGGCAACCTCAAGACGCCCAGAACAGCCCTCGGCGGTGCCCGCAAACCCAATTCCTTCATCCTCGCCTGCTTTTGGCACCCCCCTCCATCCCATCAATCCCCGCCGGGTCGCGCCTATACGTGCCCCGCCTGCGCTGAAGCCTGCCGCCAAATCCACGGTCCTGCCAGTATTACTGCCACCAGCCACGCTAAGACCGCTTGCCTTCCGCACATTCACCAAGAAGCACAATCTCACCCTCACAGCTTCCGCACTATCCGCATTAGCGGCGTTCGTGGGGAAGCACTGCGGCTCAGGATGGCGAGAAGAGGGTCTGGCAGAGAAGGTGCTGGAGGAAGTGGCCAAGAGCTGGAAGAAATGCGGAGGTCAGGTCATAGTGGAAGGAGAGCACGAGACGCTCAAGAGCATCCTCAGGACGCTTGAGGGGTCCATGGTTGGCGGGAGGATTGTGCAGGGTTCGACTATGAGTCGGCAGAGCAGCTTCAACTTCGGCCCAGAGACAGACGGCCTGCCAGTGAGACCGGGCCTGGACAGCAACACCAGCTTCGGCATGTCAAGCCTGGAAGTGGAGGATCACGACGAGGAAGAAGACTGGCTCAAAGACCCCCGGGAATGGCTCAAAGTCGTTGGGGCATTTGACCAGCCCCGAATGATATACAATGTCACCCAAAAACATTTCGACAAGTCAGTCTCTCGCACAATCTACAGACAGGCTTACTAACCGTCCTAGATCGACCTCAAAGCCATCGCTGTTCCCAGATCCCTCGCACAAGACCGAGCTCTTCCGCCAACGCTACCACATCGTACACCAGCGCATCCTCCGCAACGAGACTTTCCAGGCACCCACCTTCTCCACCACCCGCTCCGCCACGCTCATCCGCGCTGGCTCGATAGCAGCAGCACAAGCCAACACAATCACACCTATCGCCAACCTCTTGGGCCGAACTGGCACCACGCATCTTCTGCTAGGCATGCTAACAGTCTCGCCGACCGGTGCACTCTCCCTCTCGGATTTGACAGGCACAATAGCGCTGGACATTCAACACGCGAGACCCATACCGGAGACTGGTGCATACTTTGCGCCAGGCATGATTGTGCTAGTGGAGGGAAGCTACGAGGAAGACGGAGGCGCTGGGACCTCAACACTAGGCGGCACCGGTGGTATAGGCGGAACGATAGGTGGCAAGTTTCTCGGCTTTTCTGTTGGACATCCGCCTTGCGAGAGACGGACGGCGACACTAGGTGGTGCAGAAGAGACCGATAAGAGCGCCTTAACAGGACCAGCGTTCGGCTGGACTGACTTCCTCGGCATCGGTTCGCAGCGTGCAACAGGATCGCGCATGAACAAAATTGCATCGAAGCTACTCGAGGCAGACAAGGCGCACAATATTGTCATCGCATCCGACCTTCACTTGGACGTACCATCGACATTGACCGCACTGCGTACTTTACTTCGCGCACACACTCCCGATCCGACCGCCACACATCCAGTGTACCCGCTTGCTATCATCTTGATGGGCAACTTCAGCTCCAAGGCCAGCCTTGCGGGTGTCCCGGGCGCGGGCAGTATCGAATACAAAGAGCACTTTGACGCCCTTGCCTCTGTCCTAACAGACTTCCAGCAACTCATCGCTCACACCACCCTCATCTTCGTACCAGGTGACAACGATGCATGGCCGAGCGCCTTTCTAGCTGGCGCCGCGACACCACTACCCCGAAAACCTGTCCCACAACTTTTCACCAATCGCATACGTCGAGCCGTGGCAGAAGCGAATCGCGAAGTTTGGGGCGCAGGTAAAGCAAAAGGCAAAGAAGGCGAAGTGATATGGACTAGCAACCCCTCGCGACTGAGCTGGTTCGGCGTAAAAGGCGAAATGGCCATCTTAAGAGACGACGTTGCCGGCCGACTGCAGCGATCAAGTATCCGCTTCAGTAAACCCGAACCAGACATCGACGACGACTTGCCCTTCGCCCCATCTGCACAACAAACTGAAGAATCACAAGACGCAATGGACCTCGATGTTCCATCGGCACCTGTCCCAGCTATGCAGGAACAACAAGACGAACTCGATCACGATGTTCAGACCGCACGGTCACTTACACGTACCATTCTTTCACAATCACATCTTTCCCCTTTCCCACTTTCCGCACGGCCGTTACATTGGGACTTCGCACATTCTCTGAACTTGTACCCACTGCCGACGAGCCTGGTGCTTGCGGATAGCGAGGCTCCGGCCTTTGTGGTCAAGTATTGTGGTTGCACGGTCATGAATCCGGGTAGTTTGGTGGAGAGTAGCGGGCGCGGCAGAAGAGAGGGAAGAGCGAGATGGGTGGAGTATGATATCAGGACTGGGACCGGGGTTGTGAGAACGGAAGGGTAGGTGTAATAACTTGGTCGAACCCGGCGGAGCATACGTACTGCTGATCCCAATGGATAACAATGTTGCTCATCTTCGTCACATAAAACCCACCAGATCAAGGCATGGATGCAGGTGCATTTCCTCGGAGGAGGCTCTCACCATTACCGCAATCGAAGCACTGAACACTATCTACGACATATCTTCCCCTGAACAGCTTGCTGTGAGCAGCGCGCTACCATTAGCGTGAAAGTCCTTCTTCGGCGTTCACGTAGACACAGCGACCGCATCTACAAGGAGCATCGTTTCACAGCAGCCAGGCCCTTTTGTCGACAATCTCGCTCGTACGAGTTCATGCTGCTGCCCCATGAGCTCCAGCTCACCATAGTATGGAGATCACGAATACTCGAATTGTCTTGCCGGCTTAAGAAAACCATCACAACTGCCGCGCAAATCTCGAAAATCCCGCATTCGCAGTCCTCTATCCACAATCACCATCAAATTCAGTGAGAATAACAAAGCACTCTTAAAGTTTAGGTAGATTTTCTAAAGATCACAATTCTCGAGCACGCTGTAAGCACTATGGACCTCTCCTCAAATCCAGAGTAGCACAATGAAATGAGCCTCCCAAGCATTGGACATGCTTAAATGGCATTGTCACTACCTCGAGATGAAGCCTCTTGAACAAGCTCACCATCTCTTTATCGTCCTCCTCTACCAACACCGTGTTTTCGTCTAAGCTTAGCACATTCATTCGTATCTCGGGACTCGTCATGTACAGAGGTGGCCAGGCTCGTGAGGCTGGCTCTTGTCCGATCGGTACCAACTTCCAAGACCTCAATTCTTGTATCCTGCGGAGTCTTGCTATGTCTGTGTACACAGGGTTGTAAATAGCGAGCCCATCTCGAAGTGGCATGAAAGTCGCATCTATGTGCATGGCTGATGGACAGTCGATCTCTGGAAACACTATACGCTGACCAACATCTGCCAGGACCTGCTGCACATACGCTACTCCCCGAGCGTTTGTGACATGAGATCGTTGGCCGATCAGAAAATCTCCACATCGAATGAAGTCGGCGGCATCAAACGCTGGTCGTGATTCGTTGATGCGCCAAGGATTCTTCTCCGATATGTCTGCGTATACATCGTCCTCTTCGCCCACTGTAGGCGCACGGATGACAGTATACTGTCCAGAAGCCTCAAGCCCGTCCAAGATGTCGCTGTACGCCAACCGAACCTCGTTACGGCGACATTTCCATGCGAAGCATGATTCAACTATCATGTCGTCGACTACAAGTAAAGCGTCGCGAGGCATGGCGCCAGTATAACCTCCAGCCTGGCCCCAATCAACGAGGCTGGGTCGATGCACTTTCACACCACGATTCGTGAGCAAAGACGCAAGTGCATCCAATTCTTGATTTGCCTTCATGACTATCTCCGGTGGAAAAGGATTGTCTTTTCGGAATTCGTTCATGTACTCAGGGGGCATGATAACCTCAAGGTGGTCTCTCGGTTCGGAGGGAAAGTAGGAGTGCTCGGCCCTACCCACGATAACTTCCCGTAAGCTGTCCCATTCATTATGACACACATGACTCGAATCTTTCTGTGCCATCTCCTTAAGAGTGTCAGATATATATGTCGTTGGGTCGTGTCAGGAGATGGGAGAAGCCCTTGCGGTCCCCTGCTCTGTCAGGTAGGATATGCCGAGATTTGATGAGGCCGAAGGTCAGCGAATGATGATGTAGATAAGGCTTTAGTGTTGGCGCGTATGTAATTTGCGAGTCAAGAGAAAGTCGCGCAATATCCTCATGGAGTACCAGGTTAACCTTAAGGCTGATGAGACTCAATTGTTCGGCTAGTATTCTAAAACCTTCCAGCGCCAGTATACCACGCCCTGATTTTACCAACTTGAAAAGTAATCACACTCTAGATTGCCCTAATTTTGGCGCTTGAGCTCGCCTAGCATGCAGGCCGCACCGGTCAACCCCACCTCATGAATCAAGCTACGACTGTGTGGCGCTCGAGGTACAGTGTCTCACCCTGTGAGTAGGTGCCGAATCTGATTTTCTGGTGGAGCGCTATATACCTTATCATGCTTACTCGACAATGTCTATATTGGCAAGTTTATTTTTTCGGGGACACAAAGCACTCTAGGAATTGGACTCATCCCTTGCGCTCGACTAGAGACATGTTTGCTTTTCCAGCCATGATGCATCTACCCCTCTATCGTATTGCCACCATAGACCCCAAGCACAGTTATGATCAACCTGCATCTGCATGTGAAGTAGATACTGTGACGTATCGGCAAAAGGAGGCATGATCTTTCTTGTGAACTCAGCCTCTGGAGGAAAGAAACATAAAACATGCTTCTTGTACTCCCACAATCCGAGTTGCATGGTAGGCTGATCATCAAAGCAGAACATCAAGCCCTTAGTCTTGCTGCAAGCAAAGATTCTCATCCCAAAGCCCAATTCCACGTCTCGATAATACCCAGCATAACGCTCATGATCATCTACGCTTATCGGATGATATTGGCTCGTTGCAAGGCCAAACGCTTGATATAATGTCGTCCAACGACTTGCAAACTCCTCAACCTCCTCTTGTAAAGCCGCTATCGAGTCAGATTGTATGCTGTCACCGCATACCAAGGCTGCTAGGAGCCGAGATACATAACCGCATGGCTCGCTGCGTCCAGTCGAATTTCCTAGCACAACGACTGCATGGCCAAGGTCGGGGTAGACGTAGAGACAGGAGGTGAAGCCCTTACAGTATCCATTAGAATAAAGTATAGATCTTGACTCATGTGCTGGCATGTCTTCCAATTGGGATGTAGTAGTTGTGTCTTCGCCATTGGCTTTGGTGTTCATCAAAGGATGCTCTTGAGGTGTGCTCCCCACCAAAGGATCATAAAAGATGTTGAAATCAATCATCTGTCCAACGGTGTGAAACCATCCAGCACGATAGGACATAACGTCCTGGTCCATGATTCGGATCTGACAACCAGGCTCCATTGTGAGACGAATAGCTGCCAGGACCTGTCGATACGGTGTGGAGACTGGCCCAGTGTCGTCTCGGTGAGCATCGATGACTGCCTTGGCCCAGCGAAGCTGGTCGTTTGTCGAGCTAGACATGCCGAAACTTGCTGCAAAATAGTTATTATCCCATTGCGTGATCGGAAGTTCACGTAGGTCGTCTTCCGGAAGAACAACGTAGCCGCTCGCCACCGTTTCAGACGAGTTGCGATCTTGTGGGGCGAGAGTGAGGATCGATGAATCCCTCATGCCCAAAGGAACCAGAATCCTCGACGTCAAAAAGTCCGCAAAGCTCAGTTTGCTGACCTTCTCAATAATCAATCCAAGTAGCGAGTATACCAGGCTATTGTATGTCCAATTCGACCGGAAATTCCCACTTGGCCCCTGCAGACTGTTTACTAGTCTCACCAAGCTATCTTCGTCCACAAAACGAAGCTTTCCGTCGAACCCAGTATACAGAGGATATGGGTCAGGGAGGCCTGTTGTGTGATTCAAGGCGTCTCGGACCGTGGCGCATGCTGCAATATCAGGATGGGATGGCGCGAAAGTCGGCACGTAATGAGAGATAGGTGTGTCTAGCAGGAGCTGATCAGAGTTGGCTTCAGATACTGCAGGAGATCAAATTTGGGTGTGTATCTTACCAAGATTCAATACGCCATCAATCACAAGCAGTGCGCACGCGGTCGCCGTGAAGGACTTTGTGAGGGATGATATTGCAAAAGGTGTGTCTGCTGTACAAGGTGATTGCTGTGATAAGTTGCTTTTTCCTAAGGAGTGTGTATAAACAATCGAGCCGTCGTATACCACACCAAAACTCAATCCGGGTGTCTTTGTGATTCGAACAATCTCATCAATGGTAGACCTCTCTTGATTGAGTCTTTCAATCAACTTGCTTGGTGGAGACGAGCGCTCCTCACGTGTGTTCAACGCCATAAAATGATGCTGAGCTCTCAGCTCCAACAGTCTGCAACAAGGTCCAAGTGCAGAGCCTCACACATGAACAAGAGAAAGAAAGCCTTGTCCGCTTCAAGTATGACCGGTGAACAGCAAAATAACCCGAAGCTAGCGGTTGCAATATGTACTATGCATTCAACCCTACAGCGGCCCAACCGCGCTTGAAGGCTACATAGCCGCATATATCCTTGCCCGTGGAGGCAATGATCCGATGTCATGAAATTGCATGATGTAGGACATGCTTATTGCTCAACTTGAGTGGTTGAATACCAGAGCTCGGCTGATAGAATTTGTTAATGGCTTGCGGGGTAAAGGGAAAGCTCTGAGGCCTTTCACCGTACAACTTTCCACGCCGGTCAGGCTCAATGCACGCCTAGATGTAGTGCGTGGGGTTCGAGCCAATGATATACGCGCGTGATACAAGTGCATGCGTTTCAAGCCTACCTACGTAGACACCTCTGGGAGGAACTGCTGGATAGCTCGCTTCCTCGTTTCTTTTGTTGGGGTAGTAGCTTATCTGCATTCGACGTTAACCACCAATGATATTATGAGGCTAGATGAGGAGCCAGTCAAGTAGTCTGCAGGTGCAGGTGTGTGGGGCCGAAGGAGGAGCGAGACAAGGCAGATGACCGTTTGCCTGGTTGCCTGATTATGTCCCGCTAAGTCGATCTTATAGAATATCGCCCATTGGGATCTTCCTGTCGGTTATAATACTTCCTCCTTGCATCGTCTTCGGAGCATAAAACATTGTCCACCATCCTTCAACCTTCCGGTGAGTCTTCTTCCAATCGGTCACTGAGACTCTGGCTTCTCCCGTCTAATTTTATTCACTGCCTGTTCTCACGAAAAGCTAACTTGGCTTTAGATTAGAACGAAGCATTAACGACAGGAACATGGCACGCGGTCGACCTCAAGTACCAGAAGCAGCACAGGCCAAGTCTGGATCAAATCAAGTCCGCAAAGACTCGCCTACTGGCTGCGCCTTACCCCGCAGGACTTACCCATGTATACCTGAAGTCGGAGAACAATCTCAGACATCAGCCAAGGCTGAGGCGCAACCCAAAACCGGCTGAATGATCATCGTAGCTTTGTCAGTAACAACGTCGCCTTCGTTGCCCTTGGCCACCTAGCTAATAATCTTCAGCGAGTCGGATTGCAAGTGCGCTTAAGATCTGGACGGCAACTTAAGGGACTGAAGTGGCCTTTAGCTAAAATGGAGAGGACCACGTTTAAGTAATGAACATTAACTTTTCCATTTCCTTCACCAGGTGACAGACAACCTTTTTCCCACTCCTTTTGATATACTGAACAACTGTCAACAATAAGTGCCTACTTCGCCAGAGTGAAGATGAATAATGTTGCTCAACTCCTATTCCATGATGTGGATGTCATTCAGAGCTCCAGATTTGAGCTTAACTCAGGAGCAACAAAGTCCTGCATGATATCCGGCTTTCCACGACAGCCTCCGTTGTGATGCTGTATCTCTCTGGCCACGCGCTCGCCACTCCAATACGCACCAACAATCGTCGAGAGTGCGATCTCAGGTGCTGTATGCTCTCCCGCGAACCATATGTTTCTATCTGCGCTCATGCCGTTGCGAATGATTTCAACAACCTTGGCGCCCTCTTGTAGCGGCACGGCATAATGACTATACGCGCCATAGCCTGCAAATTTGTCGTGCTCCCAGTCTGTGATTAGGCTTCTTTCTGGTGCACAGTCTGGATTTGATTTGTTGTAGTTGGGTAGCAGCGAATAATATGGTTCGAAGAACTTCGCGAGGATGTCTTGATATTCCGGCGACTCTTTTGGAATATTCTGAAGAGCCTCAGTGATGAGTTTGGAGTTGTCGCCGTATACGTAAAACAGTAGTGTGGGATGGGAGAGGTCGGACGGGAGTGCCGAATAAGAAAAGATCTCTTGATTCCATCGACCTGGGTTGGTATCGGGCGCGTACTCGGGTGTGGTAAAGAGCGTTGCAGAGGCGAATTTCTCTGGATCACCAAAGCCGTCCTGGTTACCTTCCCACCAAGCATTCGGGAAACGTACAAATGCTTTTTCAAGGCGACTATACGACACGCTGTCGATGGCGTCTGTCAGCTTTTGCGGCATGGAAGGGACGAATGCCTGCTTGTTGCGCTGCAACCAGCCGAGAGGTGTAGTCACAACAACCTGATCGCAAGTTTTGCGAAGCCCGTTTGCAGTTTCGATGAGGATTTTACCCGCATCTTTGGATTCTTTTCCGAGGTTCTCGATGCGAACGACTTCTTCGGACAAGTGTAGCTCTGCATGTTCAATGGTGGCGGCTGCAACCTTCTCTAAGATCTTGGAGTATGTACTCGCAACCACGAGATTGTCTGTCAAAGGTCAGCATTAAGCCACTTGGAAGAGGTCGTTTGTTTATCTCGTACCGCCTGGCATGTTTGTTTCCATCCAGAGATTTTTGAAACTTTGAGTCGCTATATCCTCGCCCGAGTAGCCACCCCAGTCCCGGACCACCTGAAGCATCCTATCTTTCTGTTGTTGTGTTGTGCCCATCTCATCTACTTGAGCAGAAAACCAGTCCCAAAGACTAGTATCTTGTGATATGTTCGCAGAATGTATGCGGCTGAATGACACTCCTGTAGCCAGCAGGTCCTCTACCGCTGTCCACACACTCAAGGCCTCCTTGCCTTGAAGTTTTTCACCGTCTTTCAGGAATATCGAGTGTACGTCCTCGGGAAGATACGTGGAAGTGTTGGTCTCTTTGGCCAATCCCATGAAGGGATTGTGGTCTGTACCATGAATCTGATTGCAACCGCTGCCAAATTTGAGCTTTGATGTCTATGGATATGGGAGACCACTCACAGGTCAAGATTTGGCCCTAGGAACGAGCTTTGATGACACTGTGTGCGTTAGCGAGACGACAAACATACTAAAGTACCCTTACCCTGCCGCCTATGCGATCTCTTCCTTCAAACACCGTGACCTGTAGGCCGTTCTTGATAAGGAGCTCTGCGCAGCGTAGGCCGGCCATACCAGCCCCAACGATACATACGCTTGGAGAGCCACCCATCTTTACGCCCGTGAGTGCTGCTATTGTTGTTAGGTTAAAGGAAGAAAGCAATAGCGTGGAGGAGTGCAGCGACTGCTATAATGCTTTCGTGAAGGCCGCCGTTGGTTGATGACCAGGCTGAGAGCAACATCGTGTCATGGCATCACCTCCATTGTTTTTCTCACGTGATGATCGTGCACGTTCCTTCCCAGCCCCCTTGTCGATTGCCCTGTGACACTGGTACCAAAGCCTATTATCCCACGCTACATGGAGAACTTCTGATACCGTATAGTTACACAGTCCAAAGTCCACGTGGCGCTAGTACTGGCCTGGTCCGTTGGCTCGCCGCCAATTTCAGCTAGCCTGCGTCCTGTAGATCAATGGATTAAGTTTAGTTCTAGCATTACACAGTATATGGATGCATGTCGGCAAGACTGAAGGACGCGGACTTATCGCGTCGGCCCGCGTGGATCGACCTGAATTCCTGAAGTGCCTAATGCCCCGCTTCTTAGGCCCATTTCTACCGACGCATTTGGCTTAACCGCTTGCTGCTGCCCAACCAAGTCAAAGCGCCACTGCTCACCGGAGTCATCCCTGTCGTCGAGGGTGCCTTGTTCACCGGATTTTGGGGCCACTGACGACACGACTAGTCCTCCGTGAGGTAATCAAACTCAAATCGCGACCTGATGTGCCTCATCCGAACGCTCTCGTCGAATGAAGTAGCGCGGCATAGTCGACCTCTCCAGAAGCAAGCCTGAGCTGAAGGAGGACTACGTCACATGATCTGGGACAGTGCGAAGAGCATTGAAAGCTGATGGAAAGATGGCTGATGTAAAAACACCTCATACCAGCTGGCAAGGCTTATCATGGCATCGACTCTATCTTTTCAAGTCCGACATATCTGGCTCGTCGTGTGACTTATCCTGAAGGCTTGCTTGGGGACTGCTGACGTGCGGCAACGCATGAGAGTAAAGCCGGAGATATTGTCAGCAAGATGGCTACCAGGTTTGCTTGCACCTCAGTACAATGGTGATCACAACTGACAGTCTTCACCTAGTGTTTTTGATGCCGTCCGCGCCAAGTTCATTGACGATCTGACTACAGAGGAGAAGCAACTGTTGGACAGTTGTCGCGATGCGGAAGGCTTTGTTAAGTATCTCCAAGGTCAGGAAATGGTGCATCATGATACAAGTTACTCGCGGCGGACCTCCGACTTTTGCAAGCCATTCATTACAGGCGTTGAGAGGCTTTCAAAGGCACTTGATGTTCTATGCAACGTTAAACCGGAAATCCTTGCAGCACTTTGGGGTGGCCTTCGCATCGTTCTTCATGTGGCAACAGGTTTTCAGGAGTTTTTTGACGCTATCAAGTCCTCGCTCGAGACGATCGGAGCGAACCTTTCACGGGCGAAACTGTACGAGTCGCTTTTTCCAAAGAAACCTGCTGTTCGGGACTGTTTGACAGGACTGTTTTCGGCCATATTTGAATTCTTTCTCGATGTAAAGAGGCTTTACCGGGATGCAACAGAAGGGAAGAAGCGCAAATTCTTGCCACGAAGGCTCGCCATCACTCTCAAAGCAGTGCTTTCCGCATTTCAAGAAGACTCGAAAACGACTGAAAATGCCATTCTCCTCATTCTGGATCGCCTAGACAGAGAGGCACTTGCGGCTGGCCTGGAAGACAATCGAACGGCATACAGCAAGCAGGACACTGAAATCCAAGCAGCAAAGGCGCATCGGGACCGCGGCGCGGCCGAGATTCTGGACCAGGCGTCAGCACGTAAAATACAGAATGCCTGGAGAATAAAGGAAGAAGCACTCTGGCACGAGCAGCAACTTGTCAACAAAGCTTTGACTGACTCTGTTGCGGAGGAGGCTCGAAGGTCATTGTTTTCGTGGTTGGCGCCGGTCAGCTCCGACGATCATCATGATGCAGCTCTCAATTTGCGGTATCCCGGGACCTGTGAATGGATTCTCAACGCCCCTCAGTTTATTGACTGGGCTCAAGATGTTACTTGGGCATTGTGGATTCACGGCATTACCGGTGCTGGGAAGACAGTCCTACTAGCGAGCATAATCGAGTTCGTGCGGGACAACATCTGCCCAGACGAAGCCTTATCCTATTTCTACTTCAATCACACGAACTCTGGCAGCCAAGATGTTAGATCATTTCTGGCTACAACCATTGTTTCCCTGGCTGGGCAGAGCAATACATACCTCAAGTCTTTACTGAACCACGTAAACAATGCCCGAGCAGCGGGCCGGTCGCCAACCGTTTACTTATTGCAAGAATGTTTCGCCATAAGCCTTCAGCATTTTGAAAGCATATACATCATTGTAGATGCGATAGACGAATACGCGGATGTCGAGTCTCTGATGGCACAGTTGCTCTCTCTTGGTGGGAAGAAGGGCCTCGAAAAGGTCAAGTTGCTCGTGACGAGTCGCACCAATACCAGTATTGAAGAACAATTCGCGGATTCAGGAGAGGATTACCTCGCAATGCAACTGGAGCCCTCGTTGACAAACTCCGACATTGTCAAATACATCGAGGGCGAAGTGAAGAAGATGATTGTGGGACGAAAGCTCAAGCTACGAGATCCCACGCTGCGGCAAGAAATCATCAAAAAGCTATCGGAAAAGTCTGATGGCATGTTCCAATGGGTGAAATGCCAGCTTGATGTGATTCGGAGTCTCAAATCAGACAAAGCTATACGTGGCGCTTTGGAACGTTTACCCAAAAGTCTCAACGAGACTTATGTACGTGCCCTGCGTCGACTTATGCAAAGTCATGAAGACGAAGAAGTTGTTCAGGCGCAGCGACTATTCCGATGGCTTGTGCATAGCGCTAGACCTCTTGGACTCAATGAGCTAGTCGAGGTCATTGCTGTTGATTTCGACCAGGAGGGCTTTGATATATCAGCTGTCGTCACTGAACCCTCGGAGCTTTTAAAATTCGGTGAAAGCCTCATCGCATCCGGCGGCCAAAAGCGACAATACTTGCAACTCTCCCACTTCTCGGTCAAGGAGTTCCTGTTATCTGAATACTGTATGCACGAAGTCCCTCAATTCTACATGGAGAGAGTGCGTTCAAACGCCGAATTGGCACAGGTTTGCCTCACGGCGCTGTTATTCAAGGAATTTGCCTCTCAAGATACAAAGGATCACTCAGCTCCTGATCAGTGTCCGCTTTTGTATGATTACGCGGTTTCGCACTGGGGCACTCATTATCATGTTGCTCACGGATCGGATGGGTGCCCCTCCCAGCTTGCGAAGTCTCTCCTTGTTTCAGATCCGGTTCACCCGAACTTCATCTACATGAGGAGGTATCTTGGCAAAGCCTCAGACTATCTGCCGATTCACTACTGTTCCGAGCTCGGATTAGTATATTTTCTACAAGAGATCTTGGATAGCGGAGTGGAGATTGACGTTGAAAGCGAACCGTATGGCACCCCTCTCAATTTCGCTGCCAGACATGATCGGCCCCTTGTCAATGAGTTTCTGCTCGATCATGGAGCAGATGTTAATAAAGCGAATCGAAGTGTAAACGGAAGGCCCGGCAACAACTGCCTTCACTGGGCCATGGATGAGGACAGAGTATCATTAGTATCGGAAAGGCTTGTGAGTTTACCCTTCAGCCAATTACCTTACCTGCACGAGCTCATGAAAATTGATATTGACGTTGGCGAAGGTGAGATACATTGCCGAGACGCCAGGCTTAGAAATTGATACACTGGGAGGAACTAGAGGGTTGCAGAGACCCCTGCATTATGCAGCATGTGCAAATCGAGTTGACCTGCTAGATGTCCTTTTGAGCTGTGGATCGGCCATAGATGGGCTTGATGATGGTGGCAGAACACCTCTACATGTCGCAGTTGAAGAGCAGGCCTTGGACTCCGTACGCTACCTTCTAGACCAGGGTGCAAGTATGGTACGCGCCGACAGTACGTTGAATGTCCCGCTACCTGGCTCAGTCTAACACCCGCAGAATGTGACTCTATGAGGGAAGGTGGCTTTGGGTTCTCCATCAGTGTCTTACCAACCTCTATCACGGAGGCTAGGTGGGAGGTGGCGACGCTCATTCGACGACACAAATCCGCGAATTCTACTTCTACCCATTTGGGCTTCAAACTTGGAGAAGCGGTTCAACACGGTCGACTGGAGGCTGTTCAGGAACTACTCGACTCATGGTATCCTTGGTCAGCGCCACATAAGACCCAGGCGAACGAGAACAATCACCAAGACTTGCAGATAACCGTCGCAGAACTTGAAGCCAAAACTGGAACCATGTTTGGGGCATTGGATATTGCCTTACATGGGAGGCATCTACAAATTGCCATTGCACTTCTTGAGAAGATGGCATTGCTGTTCGAGCATCAGCTGAATCAGCCTTCAACTTCAGCAGGGTTGGGTGTCCATGCTATTATCATTCGCCAGCAGCCTGATATCCCATTCTGCGAGTCTGTGTGGTCAGACTGTGCTTTATACATCAGCATTCTCTTAGGCCATCTACGTGCAGCTCTCACTCTGTTGGGGTCTCGAGACCCATCAAGTTTGCTCCGCGTGGTTCCGGACCCTATGGCCGTTCCATCGATTCCAACAGAAATTCAAGCCATAGTCCATCTTGGTCTTAGCTCTCGCGACGACGCAATAGATGCTCTAGGCCAGCTTCATGGTGCTCAAAGTTATGCAGACGGAAACACCTCTCGACCGCAGCCAGCCATGACTCTGGAAGAGACCGCTCATCACTTTTGTGAAAAGGCCCGCATGTTGTGGAAGTCGAAACGAAATCGCAAGTCCGCCTTCGAGGAATTCTTCAACAGTAACTCAGAGACTCGGTCAGCTTGCCAGGACACACCACCATTGCCCGCGATGACCGACAGCGGAACGACCGAAATCCTCACACTTCTCAACAATCTCAGGATAGACACGAATGCTCTCGACCGTGCAGGATGCACGCCCCTCTATTGGGCGCACGTTCGCTCCTGGACAGAAGTCCAATCTCATCTGGAGTCACTAGGCGGTGAGCTCTTCGCAGAGCCTGAACGAGGCCTTGAACAAGTTCGGTGCTCAATTCTGGAACTCTTGCATGGGCTGGATTCACCAGATGAGCCATCCAATTCCTTTGCTTCCAATTCTCTTGATCTATCACGCAAGTGGGATTGGGACAACTTGGGTCGCTATCTGTACTTCAGTGGTCACGACGACGAAGCGGTACGGGCTTTTGAAGCTGGCACGGTGTTCGATACAAAAGTCCCGGGCGATGTTCCGGCATTTCATTACTTCAATTGTGACTCGTGCTTCAGCGAATACAGTTACGACAACCTCCTGCGCGGTCGACGCTTCGTGCCTTTAGGACTGGTCAATATCGACCTTTGTGAAAAATGCGCCGGGGTACTGGGGGACGGTCGACTTGAGATACCCAGTTCAGCATGGGTAAAATCCCAGCAAGCAATGTACGAGGATGAACAAGTTGCTTTTAGGAGAATTGAAGAAACTATTGATGGAGTGGTTGTCAAAGACAAAGCGAAAGCAGACTGGAAGCGCGAAAGGGCCATTCAGTCGAGGGCGGATATTCAGAAATGGATCACCCAATTGAAGGAGTATTGGGAGAACGGCAGCTTAGTAGGTCAATTACAAAAGTACACAGAAGCCCGCGCGGAGTTAGCTTCGTGGCTTGGGAGCGAACAGGGCAAGAAGGCACTGTTAGCACTGAAAGACGTTGAAAGATGGTAAAGAGCTAGGACTTTCGCTTATATGTCCCTTGCAAGCGCATCACTAGTATTGATACTACATAGTCCATCTCTTTCAACCACAATCTACTAACGTCATTTCTCGCCTCTACAAGACTTACGTACAGCCGGAAACCAGAAAAGTGCAAAAGCGCCTCTCGCGCTTTCTTATTGACTGCTAGGCGATCAATGCAGCATTGTGGGCTGCTTTAGAGGAGTCAGAGCAAAGGTTTCTCTGTGGCGGTGTAGGTCACACTACCTCTTGCAGTAGACTAACTAACTGTCAACGTGCATGCTCGCTCCCACATCCGCACCCTCTTAAAATATGGCTCTTCTCGCGATGCAACGCTTCTTTGCCTCCCAATACGCTTTCCATTACTTATATCACCCTCTCCGCTCATTCGCGTAGCCCTTGCAACTCGTTTAGGCTCTTTCGCAGCGTTCTTAGCCGCTGCTTTTTTAGCGGCTTGCACATCACGCTCCGTTCTTGCCGTCTACAGGTCTACATAGCTCACCACACTAGGCGCCGGTACTTTCGAGGACCTCGTCCTTCGGAGAGCTTTGGCTTCGTTGTTTCTTTCGGCCGAGAACTTGTTATCTTGTTGAAGGATGGCACGTTGATACACCAGAAGTTTCAACCAGTTTAGTGAACAAAAGGAGTTATCCTTCGTTCGTCCTGATTAGTACACACAGTGCGGGGAAGGTAGTGTGGTGGTGAAGGCAGCGGAATCACCTAGTTGCAGCTGCATAGGTGTATAAGAGATTATCTAGAAAACCTGCCGCCCGGCAAGGACATATCGACGTGGTCAACGACCAGGCACCATGGCCCCGTTGCCCAACCAGAACATGAGTAAACCTTACGCTATGACGAACGTACGTTTACGCATATCCCTGTCAATGGCTCCTGCGAAGAAAACACTCGGAGGATGGAGGGGTGCAAAGGACCGTCTTCGCAAAGGGCTCTGGATTATTTCACAGAGATTAACCCGCAGCGGGTGATAATTCATCTTCACCAGCACACAGGTGGAGGAGATCAGTACAAACGTATTCATATATGCCAAGTGAGCTATGCAAGTTCGGAGCAACCAGCCTACAATATGAGTGAAGCAACCTACGTTCGACAAAAACCCCCAAAGGGTGTTACAGACCAAATGTAAATTGGCATTTGACTTATTGGCAAAGGGTCGCAACAGTCACTTGAAAGACATGCTTTCATTTGGCGTGAACCTTGGAACAGTAAGGCAGGACACAACAGCTCAGAGAGCTACACTATTTGCACTGTCGGCTAGCAATGAGGATGTCGCTTTGCGTTCTGGGCGTGCTATGACTTCATTGGACGGCAGTACTTTGCAGCGCTTTTCTCTTGTCGTTACTAGGTATTGATGCATATTCCACATAAATCTTTCGAAGCCGTTTTGGCCTTGAGCTTGCTTCAGTGAGGTGGCTACAACATCACACGACCAATTTAGCGCTCGATCACAACCTACCTACTAATACTGGACTCGGTATAGGCTGGTCGATGAGTCCGTTATGCATACCTCCTCCTCCATTTCTACGGCACCGCAAGGCAGATTCGTCATCAACAACTCAATCTATTGCCAGCTTGGCTCGTGAAGTCGCAACACACAGTGTGGTGTTTCGCGTAGCGCTACTGTACTCCGGTCCGCGCAAGTGTACTCTGGTCCGCGTTATCTCGACAACTCTGTCGACGAAATACATGAAAACCTTGGCTGTTCAAACTTGACGAGATACCATGATGCAGTCACAATAGCATGTGAACTGCGAACGATGTGCGACGATGTTATGTGGGACGGGTACAGAGGACGGGCATGCTTGCAGGTGGAACACGCCAGCGCGTACTTTCGACAAGACTATCGACAACTGGTAGGCAACACTTCCGTCAGCTTGAATGTGCACTGCATCGGAGACCATAATTGAAGTCCCATCTCGTTACGTCGCAGAGTTTCTACAATAATACGCCGCCGATCATTCCATACTGAGGTCCGACACGCTGCGGGGCAAGTGCATGCCGTGGAGGCGCAGCCGTACGCAGCGCATCCTTCGACTTGGCAATGCTGCATCGCC
>TARA_R110002003_G_scaffold296_13_pt1 | contig 30627 bp, 29 predicted proteins | sample TARA_R110002003 | Tara Oceans TARA_R110002003 (sample SAMEA4396441) | marine metagenome | biome: Westerlies Biome; feature: [SRF] surface water layer (ENVO:00010504); material: water (ENVO:00002006), including particulate matter (ENVO:01000060) such as... | depth 5 m | reverse complement strand
ACAGCCCAGCCTGTACATCGCATTGGTCCAACATGCGAAAAAGAGTGCCATCCCTGAGGAAGTGAAAGCTGCGGCTGCGAGCCGTATGATTGTGCTGAAAGTTGAAGAGGATGTTCTAGGCTTCATCGAAGTTGCGGACTCGGTCCTCAGAGACGAGGTGGCTTACTTTGTCCGGCAAGCTGATGCATTCAAACAAATGAGCAACAGAGGGGCACCTGATGCCACGTCCGTCGCTAGCTCCTCGCAATTACCAAACGTCACTCTTGCGCTGTTCATGGACGCGTATCGCATTGAACTTGCGCTACTGCAACCGCTCGGGTGGTCAATCTCCGGCTCATCAGGGAGAATCGCTGTCATACCTGCTCTTGGCAAGAACGTGACATTGCAAGTGGACTACGATCTCGAAGCCAGTCATCACCGGATGTACAGTACCTCCTCGGATGGATCTAACGTGATTAGCACATTGAAGCTACCGCCAGTCAATGGCCGATTGGCTGTTACCCAGACGGAGCAGGCTACTCGAGTTTTCGCTTCTGGAATCATCGAGACAATTCAGCTACAAGCTTCGGAGTTACAAGCACTCGCAACTACCGTCAACAAGCCAGAGTTTTCTCATATGCTCCAAGCTGTTCAAGATGATATAGAGGTCTTAAAGAACCATATCGAGGAGATCTTCCCTACGGCCTCGGGATCCCCTGTCATGAAATCCCCGAGTCCTTCAAGAGATGTCTTGTTCGGCATACAGCTAACTCTGTCCGGAATGCATGTAGTCGCAACCGCTCCAGGTCAAACGCGGGACTCACCTTCCGCAAACCTCACCTTCCATCTCTCTTCGGTCCAGCTAAAGGCAACGAACATCGACCCAGATGACAAGATGATGTTATACGCCGAAGCCACAGTACGACTAAATGAAGTTAGCGTTGGCCTCACTCTGACTGACAAGGACTCGATACGACGATGCGGGAATCTCACATTTGGCGCGGTCTTCCAAGCAACCACGGAAGAGGATTCATCGCCTACTCGGCGGTTGTACCGCTTCCATAGTAATGGTCTCGAGGTGAATATTTTTGCTGACACCGCATCGGCCGTTGTCGACGTTGTGAACCATCTACAAGACAAGATCAAGGATCTGGACCTATCGAAGGAGAAGAGATATCTCCGACGACTTCGACATACCAAGAGCAGAATTTCACACAAACGAGACAAAAGCATCAAAAGCCAGATGGACACCGACAATGACAGCGTCAGCACGGGCGCACTTTTTACTTCAACCTATTCCTTGGAGTTACTTGACTTGCAGATTAGCTGGATCGTTGGGACATCAGTCGCACCGTTTCCCAGGCACGAGATCGAAGATCTTGTGCTCTCATTCCGTAAGATTGATTTATCAACCCAGAAGGGTGATGCAGCCCGCTTGATGATCGAAGACATGCAGCTGCAGATGGTTCCGGTGTCCGCAAGTAAGACCGAACGATCGCTAAACTCGGCACTACTGCCTAAGGTGGTCTTCAACGTAGCTTATGCTTCCACTAAGGACACTCGCAAGGTTGCATTTCAGGCCTTTGGTAAATCACTTGATCTTCAGTTGGACTCGCATTTCATTATTCCCGCGAATGTCATTGAAAGATCATTTGCGCTTGCAGGCAAGAAATTCCGCAAAGCGTCTGCAAACTGGAGCATGACACCCACTACGACAGGTGCGCAACGGAAGAATCCTTTCGGAAACAAGCGTCTGGCCTCCTTGACAGTCGATGCAAGCTTCGCTGGAGCTGTAGTGCACATCAACGGCGGCGAAGGATCACCAACACAAAGCACTTCAGCTCGGGCTCAGCAGAAGGGGCGGTACAGCCAATTCGTTGGAGATGGATCTGCGAGCAGTCTTGCATTACGAGCGCCAGGCGTTGCCATTCGAGTCGAGTATCAGGACGATGGGCGCGATCCTTCGCTAAATGCTGAGCTTCGCGTAGACGGTTCTAGCAACACCTTACTACCAACCGTTGTGCCCATCATCATCGATATATCGGAGAGCATCAAAGCCGTCGTTCGCGAAAAGGACGAAGACTCTTCACCAACCTCGCCGGATCAGTCACAATCTCAGCCAAAGCCCGTGGCTAAGCTCATGGAGGAGGACGGTAATCTCATCACCGCAGATCCCACAACCATACTTGGTCGAACCAGGCTCAATCTTGGCCTGCGAATCTGCAAGCAAGAGTTTAGTCTTAGTTGTCAGCCTATCGCGCGTGTCACTGCCATTGCCAAGCTAGACGACATTTATGTCACCGCAAACAGTGTGAAGTCGCAAGACCACGGTCATTTCTTTGCCGCCTCTGCCGCTTTTGAGAAGCTTCAGATCACTGTTCAGCATGTGTATTCGCGTGAATCGACGTTCAGCCTGGACGTCGAGTCGATAGTCCTTTCGTTGATGAACAGCAAACATCTCAGTGGGACCAGTGGCATTTCAGCCATACTCAAGGTTAATCCCACGGCTATGCAGATCAACGCTCGACAACTGCAGGATTTCCTCCTGTTCCGAGAAATCTGGTATCCGCCAGAGATCCGCCAGTCGTCAAAGCCTCCGCCCACAGACGCCCATTCAGAATCACAAGACTATTTCATACAGCGGTATGAGCAAGTCACCGCTGCAACAGCCTTCCCGTGGAATGCCAATGTGGCGATTGCAGATGTCAAAGTCGACTTAGACCTTGGCCAAGCTATCGGGAAGTCCTCACTCCACATCCATAACATGTGGGCGTCATCTAGAAAGAGCACGGATTGGGAACAGAACCTTTGTATTGGGGTGGAAAAAATTGGCGTCGAGAGCACTGGCCGGACCAGTGGCTTCGTTGAACTACACGGCATCAAAGTTCGAACATCGATTAGCTGGCCCAGACAGGCGCCTGGGACTCGTCAGACACCTTTGATCCAGGCTTCGATTGCCTTCCAACAGCTACGGGTTAAGTCTGGCTTCGATTACCAAGCTTTCCTCATGGCTGACATTGCCAACTTCGGGTTTCTGATGTACAATGTTCGAGTGGAGGGTGAACAACCGCAAGACCGCCTCGTAGCTATTCTTGACGGTGACAAAGTGCATGTCTTCTGCCACGCTACGAGCGCAGCTCAAGGGCTCGCACTGTTTCAAGCAATCGAGCGCTTGGTGCAAGAGAATCAACAGGCATACAAGCAGTCTCTCAGGGATATTGAGAAGTTCTTGCGCCGCAAGTCCTCTATTGCTACGCCATTTGATCGCTCACCGTCCCAAAGCATGATTGTGTCCAAACCTGATGAGGACTCATTCAAAGCACCCATTTCGTTACAAACAGACGTGGTTGTCACGCTTCGCTCTATCAAATTCGGCATCTTTCCATCCACGTTCGTGGACAATCAGATCCTCCTCCTCTCAGCCGGCGACATGCAAGCCCGCTTCGCCGTTGCCCTGGAAGAAAGCAAGATCCACTCCACCCTCGGCATGACCCTCGGCCAACTGAGCGTTGCCCTCTCATCCATCTCCTCTCCCAAGAAAACGCAACCCGCCGCCGAGCTCGCCGTCGAAGATGTCGCCGAGAGCGCCCGCTCAGCCCGCGGCGGCACCATCCTCCGCGTGCCCAAAGTCGTAGCCACAATGCACACGTGGCAAGCGCCCAGAAGCAACCACATCGACTACCTCTTCCGCAGCAGTCTCGAGGGCAAAGTCGACGTGGGCTGGAACTACTCGCGCATCTCGTACATCCGCACCATGTTCGCAAACCACTCGCGCACCCTCGCCTCCCGCCTCGGCAAACCCCTGCCCGAATCCAATATCAAAATCAGCACCTCGCAGACCCTGGCTCCCCCCGCTGAAGACACGCCGACGATGCGCCCGCGTGCACAGTCGGAAGCCGGCCAGGAGAAGATCACGGCTGTCGTCAACGTGCCACAGTCGAAATACGAGTATACGGCCCTCGAGCCGCCGCTGATTGAAACCCCCCAGCTGCGGGATATGGGCGAGGCGACGCCCCCGTTGGAGTGGATTGGCTTGCATAGGGATCGCTTGCCGAATGTTACGCATCAGATTGTCATTGTGACGCTGTTGGAGGTGGCGAGGGAGGTGGAAGATGCGTATGGGCGCATTTTGGGGAGTTCGTAGAGAGGGTGTAGGCGTCTAGAGTTTTCAGGTTGGGGAAGTTTTTCTTTTATGGAGTTTCTAGGCGTTGGTGGGTTTCGTAATGCATGTTTTGGCGTTTTTGCGGGTCAATTGGCGTGGTGTGTATGTGTCGATTGGCGTGGTGTGTAAGTAGATTGTGTACTCGTTGCTTCTTAATACATTTCGTCGAGCAGGCCAATGCAAGCTTGTGGAGTGAGTGTGCTGTAGTCAAATGTCTTGGAGTGCATGTACAGATCAGAGTGGTTAATAGTGGACTGATGTTGGCGAAATCAAAAGTGCTTGCACGGCGCAGCGTATGTGCAATCAATCGACACTGTATAAGGACTTTCCTAATCTAGTAATATCAAAGCGTGCACGTAGCGGGGTAGCTGTAGATGCAGTGACTACAACTACGAGTGCGCTCACTATGTCTCGTATATGCACGAGATCTACACTATGAAGGCGGTTGCAAAGCCTAGTGACGCACACGGAGGAACCCTATGGTAACGCCTTGCGAGCAACGCCCGGTTGTCGGCTTCGAAATTAGTATATGTGAACGGAGGACGCACTTAATGATGCAACCACTACTGCTCCTTTGAAGTGTCGGACAAGTCATTCATCTCAAAATTAGACGCGACAAAGTCATGGAGAAAAATGGTTGAGGATATCCAAGCTGCTTGATCTTTGGGCCATGCCAGTGTCCTTCGCTGACTCCTCGTACGCATCGCTGTCTACTTATCGAATGTATCTCTAAGCTTCTCGAAATGCCCTCGAACATCTTCGCCCAAGCGTCCCTCAACATCCGCCAATATCGTGCATACCAAGCTATAGTTGTTACACAAGAAACGTTCCTTCTTCCTAGTATCGCTGATACCCTTACTCATCTTCGTAAGGTAAGCATCGTACTCGCTCCTCAGCCGACCCACACTGACTGACACAGGTTCATCATCTCCAGCCTCAGACGATAGTGCCAGGATGCCTTGGAGCAGATTGGCAAACTTTTGCGTAAGAGGTGTAGGCGCTGTCGACGTCGCGTTCTGCGTATTGGACGAGAGGAGTGCTGCGCCGGTCGTGGGCCGTCCGGGAAGCGACGTTGTGAGCTTCTGGAGGGATGTGCAGTGCATGTCGAGGACTTGCTGGTAGCGTGGCCACAGAAGCATGTTAGTGGCGTTGATGTAGCCCTCGACAGTTGGCACTTTTCGTCGCTGCAGTTCGAAGGCGAAATGCTGGTTCAGCCGCACACACAACAAGATACCCAACGTATCGCTAGTAGTCGCGACAAGTGCTTTCGTGAAGGCTTGGCCGACTGCCAACGTGGGCTCAAAAATGGTATTGAATGTTCGAGATATGGCGTGGAAATTATGTGATGGTGCAAAGTAGGTGGAAATGAAGGTGTACTCGAAACATGCGTTGTCAATGAGGGCGATGTTGAAGCTGCGGAAGGGAACTTCGAGGTAGTGTGCCGACTTTTCCTCTTCAGCAACGTGTGCAGTCAGAGCATTGTTCGACGAGCCTTTCAAAGCATCCCGACGACGCCCAAGAGAAAATGCATCGTAGGCAGCTGGTGCATTGCGCGCTTGACCGAGCAGACTTCCACCACGCTTAGTGGCTGCGTCCTCGCCGAGTACGTCGTACTTGTCCATGGCATGCACCTTGATCTTCTCCAAAGCGACTCGGTAGCGTGTGAAGTGGTTTAGGTAGTACCAGCGCATAGTGTAGATGTAGGCCTGACCTATCTGCTGCGCGAGTTCTGTTTGGTGTTTCGCGAGGAAAGTGTATAGCTCCTTGTACTTGAGTAAAGCTTGCTGCTGGATAATCTGGGCGTTGATAGAAGGCGAGCGGATCGCCTTGATTTGCGCGACAATGTAGTCTCGTATCCGCTCGATGGCACGGTTAGTAAGATCGTCAAGAAGGGGTTTGATGTCCCCCAATGACTTCATGTCAGGCTGTTCTTTCGCTTTGGCGTTTATTGTCTTGGAGCGTTTCTCCACCTCTGCCAATGCACGTACAAAACCCTCGTCCACCGGCCCTTCGGCAATTTTACGAACGACAGCCGGAGATATACTGATGTCCTCGACTGCAGGTCCAAGTAACTTCTCTACAACCTTCCTGTTTTCTAGCTTGGTGTTTAGCGCTATTGATCGATTCTGTAATGATTCGATTTCTGCCGACACTGCGCCAAGATCCGCTTGGAAGTTCGTGAGGTACGTCTCGACCGACTTCAGGACCTCATCGCAGGCCAGTATGGATTTGTGCAGATCTTCAAACCTGTCCTTTTCTTTGTCGTCTACAATCACAATGAGCAAACCCTCTCGATGTAGGAAATGAACACGTACATTCTTCAACTGACTGCGCGCTATATGTATATACAGGTGTGGACCGGTCGTTCTCTTTTGGTTCTGCTGCAGCAAAGTCCTGTAAGCTGAGACCCCCGAAATCGATCTCCTCCACCACTACCACTTCCGGCTTCTTTGGTATAGCCTGGTCCTTCTCGCCATTCCCAGGAAGAGGTTGGCGCGGCAGGCCTCCCATTATGGACGCCAACACCTGTACTGGGTCGGGCCCCTGGTGGGCAGCGCCCCCTGTAGGCCGCCTCCGTGGAGCGCCATTGGGACCCCGCGCGGACCCGGGTAGACTCGTAGTAGAAGAACCCGGCGATATGAGTGATAGAGACGACGCGCGTGGGAGCAGCCCAGGTCGAGGAGGCAAGGGACCGGGCCCTTGAGCTGGATATCCCCGTCGGGGCGCTGGCGAATACGAATCGCGTCTCGGTGGAGGCGTGCCTGATGGTGTCGAGTACGCGGACAGCCTATCCAGACCCCACATGCTGCCACAGTAATTGCGAACTATTTAGTAATGCACCTTGGAAGTGCATGTCGAAGGCACGACTGTCGCGCGCGCATTCATAACGGGCTGCGGCAATTGTTTAATCCGGCGCTAAGCAGGGATCCCCTAGCGTGGTTCGGGCGCTGCGTGCCTTCCATTTTGCAAAATCCAGACAGCACACTTCTCCGCTCCACTGAATCACCAGCCCCTCGCCACTACTTTCAGCCCACCGAGTAGCACCAGCTTCTTCCTCACCCGTCGCATCTACTCTCATTCAACACCATGGCGGACGACGCGCAGGTACGTTCACACGACTCGGACCCCGCATGTCCAATTTACCCCACCTTCTCCATGGCCGCTGTTGCGCCCAGGCAGGCGTCAAGTCGACTCTTTGCGCACACCCCACGAGCATGTACTGACGGAATCACCAACAGCATGAGCACACCTTCGAGAGCGCCGATGCCGGTGCCTCCCAGACCTACCCCATGCAGTGTTCGTCTCTGAGGAAGAACGGTTTCGTCGTCATCAAGAACCGTCCCTGCAAGATTGTCGAGATGACCACCTCGAAGACCGGCAAGCACGGCCACGCCAAGGTCCATCTCGTCGCCATCGACATCTTCACCGCCAAGAAGCTCGAAGAACTCTGCCCCTCCACCCACAACATGAACGTCCCCAACGTCCGCCGCCAGGAGTACCAGCTCGTAAGTGGCACCAGCTCTTAAGTGGCACCAGCTCTGTGGTGGCAATAATCGGCTAACACGCGCTATAGCTCGATGTTACTGACGATGGTTTCCTCTCCCTCATGTCCGACGATGGCTCCACCAAGGACGATGTCAAGATTCCCGATGGTGAAGTTGGCGACAAGATCAACAAGCTCTTCACCGAGGAGGGCAAGGACACCAGTGAGTTCACATACGAGCCACCTTTGCGACACCACTGACATTGCGCCAGACGTCATCGTTCTTACTGCCATGGGCGAGGAGGCTGCCATTGACGCCAAGGAGGCTCCCAAGTCCTAGATCCGCTTCGTTGGATACGCGGGCTGTCAACGGGAGACAAGTCACGGAGTTTGGATGAACTTCGGTCAAAAGCTTGAACGCGCGCCTCTTGTCTTTCTACTTGCAAGAGGCGTTGCCCGCGTGGTGATGTGGGCATGTCCATGTGCTCCATCTGCGCAGGTAGTGAACAATGCACGTGGTTCTTCGGACGCATTTAGGGTTTTTGCATTGCCACATGTAGGGGAACGATTACGATATGTTTCCTCTTTCTAGATATATCCCTACGGCAAATAACAAAAGGTGATGATGTTACGGCAATACCGCGTTTCCCATTGGTGAACTATTTGATGTGCATTGGTGATTTTCGCGCTAGTGAAATGTGAGCTTCGACCACGAACTTTTACGCCTACCTCTTTCTCCGTTGTGAACCTCACAGCAGTTGTGCGCACCCAAATACGATCATACTTTTGAAATATGCTCACGCATTGATGTTCGAAATTCCGAATCTCCGAATCATGCTTTTAAGCAACGACATATGTCTTGCGTGAAGCACTCCTGCTGCGAGTCATGGAGCCGCGCCGAACAAAGGGACCGATCTGTGGTGTTGAAAACTGCCGATCGAGGTCCTACGAAGAAGCAGAAGATGGCTTTCTCTACTGCCAAAATGGGCATCGACAAGGGGTAGGAGATGCCGCTCGCCTTTTATAAAATTGGGCTTACCATTAGTAGGGTCTGGTGAGGGGTGAAGACGACGAGGACAATTATACGCCAGCTGCGCGGCAAGTGACGCGCAAACAGAAAGATGATGACGGCAACAAGAGAATCGCACGACGTAAGATCTGAGGATATCCAGCAATCGGGCGATACTAATTTTCTACTTGGTCAGACTATAGCGGTCGTCGAGCCTTCGACTTGTACTTGAAATGTCTGCAGCTCGTCTTGAGACATCAGGTCATGTTCTTAGTGCAGGCAAAAGGTCTACCTAACGAGTTGGAAAGCCTGGTTTTCGATCTCTGGGCGTTACGAGTCGCCCAGCTCGCCGACAGGATTGCCAGTGCATATCAGGAATCAGACTCGCAATCTCAAGTGTTCAGCACTCTCGAAAGCGAGGAGAGCGAAATTACAGACAATGAGCGAGGCATAATGTCTGCCCCAAGGGATCGCGACAAGAAACTGCAAGGCGCGCCAAACTTGTACGATTGTCTGGTACTCTGCTATCTTGGTATCTCAACATTGCGTTTGCCCATCACCCCAGGCGACATCTATGCCTGGACCACGGACGGTGACATGGCTCCTGCCGTTGGCGATGAGAGATCGCTTGCCGGCATCATACCATGCAGTCCTAGACCCTCAGACTTTAATGCGACACAAGCGCTTCTACAGTACGATGACGAACCTCCAGATCAGCTTTGAGAAGGATCACGGTATCCTGTGGCCGGCTCTCAACGTACCACTACTTCTCTATCGCTATTTGAAAGTCTTAGCGTTACCTCTTGAGCTGTATGATTCAACATTAAGGCTTAAGGATTTGCTGGGATACGACTTCGCATTCCACTACGATGGGCGTCGCCAGCTGGGCATCCGACATCTGCCTGAAGCTCAGCTCATTGGCTGCCTTATTGTGTGCATCAAACTCTTCTATCCTTTCGACAAGTATCGACGTTTTCCAGAATCATCGTCGGAACCATCAGCAACTGTTGTGGATTGGAAGAAGTGGTGTGAGCAGATGAGGAATGCGAAACTGGAACAACGGCAGAGCACTCCGGGTCTCACGACAGAAGAGCTTACCGAGCTGCAAGAGAGCGATGTCTTTGAAATGAGGTCAGACCAACTGGATCAATACCTCGACTTTTATGCCGACTCTTTCCTAGACAATGCAGAGATACAGCGCACGAAAGACAGCGACGACTTTAGAAACGCACTGTATAGCATGTTTCCAATCGAAGGCAAGGAGCACCATCTCCCGGCCAAGCTTTCCGAAGGGCTGTCCCATGAGAGGAGTCTAGAGACTGTCAGAGCGGTCCATAACGATATGAAGACCAGGCCAGTTGTAGGCGAGGATCAGGATGCACTTCGACCTGGACAGATGTATCCCGTTTGGAAGGGGGTGCAAAATCTGCCAAAGCGAGCTGCAATTTTCTATGAGGAAGCAGCGAGGCTATCTGGTCTTTCGATGGAGATGCTGGCAATGGCTGTGTTTTTTACAGAGGCCAGGATCGAGAAGTGGCGAAGCCAGCAATACGAGGGTAGCAGGGGTAGAGGTGGATGACCACCTAGATAATAGCGCCGCGAGAATACCGTCGTGGCGTATTTACCTATTGTGTGCAAAAACCGCAGATATCCTCATTGTCCGAGCCAGTTCCGAAACTAGTGTCGTCTTGCAAGTGAAGGTCTGGGCACGTGAGAGTGGTGGTCTGTGCCCCACTAAGCGAACCGCGGGACTTGCGCACTCCAAAATCGCAACCTAGTTGCCATCCGCAGTCTCGTCGACGAACCTCCCCCAGAAACTTCGAGGAACGAACGCCACGATGCAGATCTTCGTCAAAACTCTGTTCGTTCTCCGTTCTGACTACCTTTACATCGCTAATCTGCTCACAGGACGGGCAAGACCATCACCCTTGAGGTCGAGTCCTCGGACACCATCGGTACGCAGAATCCTCCGCAATGCCCTAGCACCTGCGCAATCATGCCCGTCGCATACGAGAATGACAAAGCGGAGGAAACAGGCTGACGATGGACAGACAATGTCAAGTCCAAGATTCAGGACAAGGAGGGCATTCCCCCGGACCAGCAACGCCTGATCTTCGCGGGCAAGCAGCTCGAGGACGGCCGCACTCTGTCCGACTACAACATCCAGAAGGAGTCGACTCTCCACTTGGTCCTCCGTCTCCGTGGTGGCATCATCGAGCCCTCACTCAAGGCCCTGGCTTCCAAGTACAACTGCGATAAGATGATCTGCCGCAAGTGCTACGCACGTCTACCACCGAGGGCTGTCAACTGCGTACGTCACACCATTACACCCTCCAAACGAAGCGCGAAGTCGTCTTGGAAGACGAATAATGAGGCTAACAAACCCACAGCGCAAGAAGAAGTGCGGCCACACCAACCAGCTCCGCCCCAAGAAGAAGCTCAAGTAAACGTATCGCTCCAAACGGCGTCTGGCGAGTTTCGGGTCGGTGGAAACGAATGCGACGAATGCATGCGACGGACATGAGGGCATGGTCACTTGGGCACAGCACATCATCGGCGTGCTTTTTGCGGGTTTCATCACCATACCATCCGGGCATGTAGAGTGAATCGATCATACCTTTTCCTTTCGTGCAAGAAGTAGTGCCAAAGGGGCCCGAGGAGTGTACAAGTCGTCAATGAAACATCACCAGCTTCGAATTGTGTTTGCCTGATTGGGGTTGTGAGTGTGATGCCGATCACGTGATGACGCGCTAGTATCGTATTTGCGGCTACGTCATCTATCACGTCTTCCCAAATTGCGGCAACATTTCTCAAAATTGACTTTGTTAGAAAACGATGTGCAAGGACTTTGAGGTATTTGGCAGCATGTTTGTCATGACGAGCCGTATTGCGCCACCAGTAGTATCCCTCTGTTACAAGATCAGTGACAGCCTCTAGCTGCCTTCGGGAGCTGCACCCATCAGCGTATGTGTACGAAGAAGCTCGTATTTTTTTGAGTTTTAGCGTCAGCACCAGGTGTAGCAAGAAGCTGTGCTTTATTTCGAGCTGGCCGCTCAGCCTACTACGAGCATTTAGGTTTACTAGAGCCTGGCTATCCTCATTAACTTTGTAGTCTCTCTTTGCTGGGTGCAAAAGTTGTTGAGGATATACAAGCTTCGCAAATGCGATGGAGCTGCAGACCGACAACTCAAAAAATACGAGGTTCTTCGTATGTGTGCAGCTGCGAGAGCAAGCCGTTCGTCCTCAGAGTTTCTGCATGTGCCATTCGATGAACATCCAAGGCATCGAGGCCAGTCGGGCTTGAGCGTGCAGGTCCCGACTTCCAGAGTCACTTCGCACAAGGTATTGTCAAGTTTCTGCCATTCATCTGCAACTAGCACTACGCAACTCAGATGCACATCTGGTGCTAAGAGTGACATTCCACCAGTCCACATAACCCAAAAACTTTTCCACCATGTATTGCCTCCTCAAATGCAGTAGCACTCTCTGCGCTCGGAAAAGCATCGGTGGACGGAAGCCGTGTGCGTTCGTTGCTCGGCGTGACAGAAATGATCGATACGAAGTGATCTTTTTTCAGTCAGTCTTGGCTCAAGTGCTAGTGGAGGGTGGTGGACTTACCAACAGCGTTCCCAGAGCGTACAGGAACATATGCGTGATCCAACATGCGCAGATCTGCACAAAGACGAAGAAGGAAAGAGCACCTTGCATCCGCCCAGCTATGCAACTGAAGAGATGGTGGTACATGAGAGCCACAACCAGGAAATCCTGGAAGACGAAAAGAAAATCGACATCGAGGAAATGGTATCGAAACGCCTCGCTATGCAATGCAAGAACAGCCGTGGGTTTGGGAGAAATCACATGGTGATGCTCGGTCATTGATGAGCATTGGGAAACTACAGGGGCACGCTGTGGCAGCTCGATACTCGGTCAAGGATGCTCGGGTTCCTTGGGCTTCTCGAGGTGGGTCAGACGCGAGGCTTCTTCCAGTAGTATTGCTAAAAGAAATGTTAGCGAGATGCTCGTGAGATTAGAATGGACTCCAAGCAGTCTGCGTTAGGCAGAAAGCGAAGAGTAGGCAACGTATCTGGTGGGGGCTGAACGACGGTAGCTTACCTTGTGTGTTTTTCGGACAGATCGAAGTCCGGTGCTGCGTGTGCCAGCAGTAATAGTTTCGCGTCTCATCTGATTGGTGTCCATCTCTGGAACGTAGTAGAACTCATTCTCTAATGGCTGGCCTGCAGCGTCCTTGCCAGCACGAGGAATCTCGCCAACACAGGGTGTGTCATCAAGGATTTTCTTGAGATCTTGTCGTGAGAGCTGGGGGACCGGTGTCGTCGCCTCGCTGCGGTCGGACCCTTTGTTGGTTGATGTCTTTGTAATGCAGGCCTTCAGCTCAGCAGGGAGGTTGCTGTGGATTGCAGAGAGGGGTTGCGAGTGGATACGTGAGAAGGCCAACTGGTTGATGACGTGATTTTTGATTGGTGATTCTCTGAAGCGCAGAGGTTCAGCGGAGGGACGTCTCGGAGATGGCGACAGCAATGGAGCGCGGAGACGTGGTGTGTTGGACTGAGACGGTGTGGCAGTGGAGAAGGACGCAAGACCATTCAAGATATTCTGACCAAAAGGTCCAAAAGAGTGTACGACAGGGTCGTTCTCTTCGTCGGCATCGGAGAAGTCGTCTTCCGCAAAGGATGACAACATGCTACTCTTGACATCGAAGCTGTCACCCTCCCGGCCGGATCCGGGGCATGGCAAAGTTGGGCGGATGAAAGTTCTCTCAGCAGGATCTGGGCTCTCAACCTTAGGATCTACCTGGTGCGCGTCGGCGTCCTCGAAGACATGGACAGGTCCAGACTGGGCAATGGAGCTGAGGGCGGGGAAGACAGGTTGACGAATAGGGCTCTGTGAGACGGGCGAGCGGGGAACGACAGGAGGGCTGGAATCAAAAGCATCTTTGAGTCGGCGGCGAGTTGGGGTAGGCATATCGTCTTCCTCCGAGTCCCACGACAACTTCGGCGTGGGAATGGCTGGCCAAGCGATCATGACACGGGTCTCCTGTACATCCAACATGATCTCGGTCTCTGGGTTCTCTGACATGTACGTGTCGCCCTTGCTCAGCTCGAAGATACGCCCTCTGCAGTGGATCTTTGCTCCGTTCCATCCCAAGCACTCGACCTCGATGTACCCGTGGGGGTATGTCGCGGTAGGCGCGTGATACGCGGCCTGGACGTGAACGCGTGAAATGAGGCGATTTGTGGACAATTGGTAGTCCGACGTATTCGATGATCTGCCCATACGCACGACTTCACCGTCGAATGGCAGATCCACAGTTGGAACAGCACCTAGTGGGGTCCGCTCTGAAAGTGCAGACACGGTCCGCTGGAGGACCGGCCGTCCATTGTGGGGCGATGACGAAGGCAGGATGCCGGTAGACGAAGTTGGTACTGACGGTACTGGAGTAGGAAAGTACTTCAGCGCCTGTTTGGGAAACGTGGGCGAGTCGTCCTCGAATTTGCGTTTCGAGGATGGACGTGGGAAGGGCGATGAGCTAAAAGCTGTCTCGTCACCAAATGCGGGGAGAAGACATGGCTTCCGGGCAGGCTCAGCGTGGCACTCTGTCGACTCCACGGGCAATTGATGCGCTGCATGGCTCGACGAGTCGTCCATGGCGCCCTGTAAGGTCGTAGAACGCGAGGCCGGACGTGTCGATGTCGATATGGACGAAGCGCGGGCGTGTCGTGTGTGCTGCTAGCCGCAGGCACAGATGTCGAATAGGCGTGTATAGGAGAAGAGGAAGAGAGGGCAGGAGGTGGTCAGGAAGAAGAGGCCATGAGGTAGGTCAATCACGAAACTAAGGTGGTCTCTGACACGGCCGCGAAGTAGAAGTGGTGTCGCCAGGTGTGTCGCGCGTCGCGGGTGTGGATAGCGCGAGCACTGACCCAGCGGAGCAGAAGACGCATTCACCGAATCCTCCACTCCCTGGCTCAAAGCTTTAACTATGTTCTGGTTCTGCAATTGCAATGCTCTATACTCACTGCCTGCACAGTTCAAAGCTCATTTATCCGCCCTTCATCTATATATTTCCATAGCTACATCAATGGTATCAAACTCGGCGACCATCACCCGTTCATAAGTCTCTGTGCACGAGCACTATGACTACACACCTATTACGCGCATTCCAGGCTCGGCTCTGTCTTGCAACTTGGTTTTTCAACCCGTCCCAGCCCCTCTACGCTGCAGCTAATCACAATTTTACCCAGTCGCTTGACACTTTGTACGCGCTGGGCTGCTTCACACACATTACATACCGCATTTGCTGCACTCACATAGCACCCTTTCCGGCTCTCTTGCCGTCATCACTTACTGGAAACGATTTCGCAATGGAGCTGTAAACAGAAGTAGTGTCTGTAGATGCTTCCAAGCATAACAGGGTAACGCGTCCATTATGCCGTTGCTTGATTTATCCAGCAATCTAGAATGAGGTGATCGCGTCTCCGAACGTAGTTGGGCGCGCGGCGCTGCTGCTACGAAATCGTTTGCGAACTCTTCTACGTAGAATAGACGCCATGTGAAATGGCTAGGACACGGAGCAAGCCATTGCCAAGTGGGACAGAGCTGCACGAAGGACGTCACGCAAATGGGAAGAAAACTTTCGTGCAGCAGCCCACTGTGACAGCGCCGGAAGGGCTGCCGTATGCTTCAAAGTGGAGTACCGAGGCTGAAGCTTGACGCGAAGAAGCGGTACAGACGCGTCGAGAAATCTGGTGGTAAAGAGTGCACGGTGCCTCGCGATGATCGAACGGGCCTCGTCGATCTTGTGCCGAAGAGCATGCACCGCGTGAAATACGGTCGGTTATTGGGGTCAAACCACGCTCAAGGTCTATCCCAGCCCAGGACTGTACTGAATGTGAATCGAAAGACTGTACTCCGTACTGCGTGGTGATTGTTCTATGCGCGCAAACAACAAATTGATCCTTTGCTTGCATGGATAGACGAGTGTCTTGTCATGTGCATATGCGGGACTAGCAACGCGCTGATTGGTTGAAGAAGCATCCACCAAAAAGGCCAGATTAGGGCTAGACCATTCCCGGTGAAATGTTGCGCCGGCAAAAAGTTCGAGCCCAGTTCTTCGAGCTCAGGTGCGATTCGTCCTCAGCAACCACAACGCAACAAGAATGGCGAAATCAAGATCCCTAACGAAGAAGGAGCCAAAGGCAGTTGATGCGCCACTCACCACCAAAGTCGGAAATGGCACGCCATACCAGCTAGATCCTGCCCAGGTTGAGCGGGCCGCGAAAGCCCTGGTGTCGCACATGAAGAAGCATGTTGAAGAGAAGGACCAGACTGCGGCGGTCAAGAACTTGGCAGATGATGAGGACGAGGCCGAGGACAACGACCAGCCCATCTTTCTCAGCGTGTCAACAAAAAAGCACGTTAGCAACACCAATCGGTTGAAGCCCACCAAAATGTGAGTAACTTCTGCATAGATGCGCCGAGGTTGCAAACTAAATTTCTTGACAGTCCCCTGCCCCATTCAATCATTCCCAATGACGTTCGTATCTGTATCTTCACCAAGGACCCGCAGCGAGCGTACAAGGACCTTGTAGCTTCCGATGCCTTCCCGGCGACGCTTCGGGGAAAGGTTGCCCGAGTCCTCGGCGTAGAGAAGCTGAAGAAGCGATACAAGTCGTTCGAGCAGAAGCGCGCACTTTTGGCAGAGTTTGACCTGTTCATGGTCGACGATCGCGTCATAAACATTGTAGCCGAGTTTCTGGGCAAGACTTTTTACCAAAGCAAGGCCAAGCGCCCCGTGCCCATCCGACTCACCGCCGGCGCGTACATCGACAAGTCCGCGAAGAAGGACAGTAAGGAACCTCAGAACGTGGTCGGCACACCACAGGGCGTCGCAAAGGAAATCGAAACCGCCCTGGCCTCAACATACCTGAGCATGAGTGCTTCGGCAAACACTTCCATTCGCATCGGCACACTCTCTATGACCCCTCAACAACTCACCGAAAACACATCCGCGGTCGTCGCTGCCATAATACCCAAGCACATCGAGCAGGGCTGGCGCAACATTCGTTCTCTACACCTCAAGGGTCCAGCAACGAAGGCACTGCCTGTCTGGCTTGCCGACGAGCTGTGGACTAACGAAGCTCAAGTTCTTGACCAGCCATACCATGGCAAGAGTCTCGGTGCTGGCAAGTCCACTGAACGGAAAAGGAAGTGGGAAGAGTGGGAGGAAGAGATGCTGGATGACGAGGAGTTTGCATCGAAAAAGGCAAAGCGGGATGCGAAGAAGGCGCAAAAGTCGGAGAAGAAGACCCTCAGCAAGGAGAAGAGGAAGGCATTGAAGGATGCAGCATTATCGAGTGTACAGACACCACTGATTGCTAGCTGAGCCGAATGCGTGAAATGCATGTTGCATGACAAGGCGTACGGAGTCTTACAGTTAGGTCACAAAAAGGGCTCGGATTTACGATCATATACCATGAATGTCTTAGGAAATAGATACTCCTCTTGTCGTCTTCGTTACCATCCTCTCAGCTTTCAATGCTTGAGCAAAGAAGTGGGTGCCACGCCTCAATTTTTTCGTGCCAAAGCGCACAAGGCCATAATCACAAGTCAGCTTTCGCTCCATCAAATCAGTCCTTGCATTGCTTTAGATTTCCTCCGCCAACTTTCTTCCCCGAGAGCGGAACGGGCCCAAATGGAGACCTGCCTTATCTGGAAGTTTTGCAACAGGTGTCGATTGCACACGGCTTCCGCTCGGCTTCCGCCCTGTTTCCATGCTTGAACGAGCGGAATCCGAGCGCCATCCGCTTTCGGAAAGTTTGCACACGAGTGTGAATTGCAGACCTCGCTTTGCCCTCGCGTTGCCCTCGTAATGTCAGCCAGTTTCCCTTTACGGCAAGTTCGCAGACAGGGTGTCGATGACGGTGCCCCTCGCCCTTCCCTCGCCCTCGCATTTGCCGTATTGAAGTCCAGGTGCAGGTGTAGCCGACCTCGGCCCGGCTAAACCTACCACCCATCCAGCTTGACGCCATACAGAGCAGCACCACTCTCGCTGCGCCTCACCAACCCTTTCCACAGCACCACACTTCTAGCGCCGCAATAATGCTGCAGCTCCTCCCTCTATCGGCCATCCTACTGCTTACACAAGCTCTCGCCTCGCCACTCGCTCGCTCTCCCTCCCAGCCTCTCCCGCTCCTCATCTGGCATGGCCTAGGCGACAACTACGCCGCAGACGGTCTGCACAGCGTCGGCGACCTCGCAAACGAGACAAACCCAGGCACATATGTCTATTACATTCGCTGCCACGATGATCCCGGCACCGACAGCCGTGCAACATTTCTCGGCAACTTGACTGAGCAAATTGCCCAAGTCTGCATCGACATTCAAGAACACGAAGTCTTGTCCAAAGCACCAGGCTTCAACGCTATCGGCTTCTCACAAGGCGGGCAATTTCTTCGAGGTTTGATAGAAAGATGTGGCGATCGTATCAAAGTCAAGAACCTGGTCACCTTTGGAAGTCAGCACAACGGCATTGCGAAGTACCAGATCTGCAAAGACGGAGACTGGCTCTGCAAGGGCTATGTCGGCCTCTTGAAATCGAACACATGGGGTCATTGGGTCCAAGGGAATCTCGTGCCAGCGCAGTATTTCAAGTCGACGAACGATACGACGGGCGAACCGACCGACGAGTACCTCGAGAACAGCAATTTCCTGGCTGACATCAACAACGAGCGTGCACTCAAGAACGTCACATACGCGAAGCACCTCGCGCAGCTGGACAATTTCGTCATGTACACGTTTGAAGACGATACGACAGTTATTCCAAAAGAGACCGGGTGGTTTGCGTATAGCAACGGGACGGATGGGAGTGTGACGCCACTCAAGGAGAGGGAGATTTACAGGGAGGACTGGATCGGGCTGAAGAAGTTGGACCAGAAGGGAGGGCTCCATTTTGAGACTACCGAGGGCGGACATATGCAGTTGGACGATGAGGTATTGACGGATGTGTTTAGCAAGTACTTCAGCACCAAGAGCGGCAGCTGGAAGGGAGTTCATGAGGAGAAGCAGGAGGTTATTGAGTTGTAAGATTGTATTGTTTTAGTAGGTGTTGCTGGGACATGGCTGCGGGACGGCATTGTACGATCTTTTATGAGCTATGTTTAATTTATACCCTGCTGGCTCGAGAGCACGAGATGGATTTTCTGCCCAAGTATGCTGTCCGATATACATCGCGATTCAAAGCGCTTCATGTTTTGGTAGCATCGGTCACGTCGCCTAGCATACCAAAATCTGGATGCAGACTCCCAACGTCGACTTTAGCTGATGAGATTGTTATTTCAAAAGTCCGCGCGCTTTGTGCATTTTGGACTTATACGGCTGTACAGCAGCAATTCTACCCCTCTGTCACCCTGCTCTGAGGATCTGTTGGCTTTGTAGAATATTGGACACAAGTTTGCATCCGTCCACGCACGAACACAACATCCACTTAAACGCGCAGACGAGCGCCCCTTCCGCGTTCCGTGCATGCTGTCATGCTTATACTTTTCTGCAGACAAACACCAATGGTGCCATATGCATAGAAGAAAATCTCGTTCCCTGCATTGCATGAGGCTAATTCCAGCAGAGGGTATGTTGGGAATGGGTTGCGATTGCCACCGCTAAAACCAGCAGGCGCGTCGGGAGCGCCCATGTGACCGCGTGTAAGTTAGGAGCCCCAAACGGGGCAGGCAGTACCCGAACATGAACCCCGTCTGCTTCACTCTCCCTTCTCCACGCGACGCGCGCTTCGACACTGACAGTCGACCCCTGACTTCACTGCGCGTTCGTCCGTCTCTAGTCAGTCCGGTCTTTTCACACCAGAGGGTTGCAATCGCCGCCGTTCGCGTACGAGACACGTCCACGTCCCGAGTCCCGAATCCCGACCATCTTTATCACTGAACCCCAGTCACGCTCCAAGGACACTCCCACCCTTTAGCTTCGTGAGCTTGCGAAGCATCTTTACTTTTTTGGTACCCGGAATTACTTGGCTTCCATGTCATCAGAGGTTGAGGCGTTTGGTTACCCCGCCACAATGGCCGCACCTCTACCGCGTAAGTTTCGGCGCGTCTCCAGCCGATCGATCACCACCATCAGGGAACATTCACTTATCAATTGCGCCATCAGACAACGCCAACACTACCCATACATCCGTCGTTCCTACAATACACAAGCCAGACTTCCAGGATTCTCAGGACTCGATCATTTCTACCGTGTCAAGCACGTTCTCGGCGCCTAAGCTGCCATCATCATCTAGCAACTTGTCGACGTCAACGGCAGCAGAGGCCGATTTCACGACTCCACCGTCCAATGTAGCCTTCAGTCAGAGCAATAAGCTTACAGAGGCGTCAATGCCACCATCGCCAAGTCAGTCGCGCGCAGCCGACGCGCAAGCAGTTGCCCCGCGGATGGATGCACATGCCGGGAACGCGCCACGAACTGGTGACACTGCAGCTAGCCCCATGGGCATCGACTCTCCACTTACCCAAGGGTACAAGAGAACAGCAGATGGCGCCGTGAAGGGTAGTGGGCTCGCTGCGCATAGTCTTTATGGGAATATGGCAGCACACAAGCGGAATAAAAGCATGGATACACATTCGGGAACACGGATTGGAGAGGTGCGTGATCGCATTCTGGGTTACGGTCTGCAGGGTGCTAACGCATGTCCAGCTTTCCGCCCAACTCAAAACGCGTCTTTCGTACGCCATGGTCAAAGTGCAGAATGGCTGGGAAAAGCAATCGCTTGAAGAGCTCGAGGAAGTACACTCGCAGCGCGGCTCGCCTAACTCTGCGCCCGGACGAAGTGACCTCCTGGCCTTCGACTCGCCTTTGGCCTTTGACCGCCGACGCAGACCAAGTGGTGTGTCCGAAAGTTCAGATCTGATGATCATGTCGCCAGCGTCAGACCCAGCGCGGTCCCACGCAGCCACCCCGTCATGTTAGTCGTCTCCTTAAGATGATTGTCGAGACAGGCACAGCTGACAGACAACAGTACATTGGCGTCCAACCACGAAACCAGCCATGAATGCCGCAGCAAACTTGATCTCAGTCACAGGATCGCAGCATGGATTGGGTCTCGCCCCAGCTCTTGAAATCCAACCTGGGAGACGACGAAGATCTAGTGTATCGCACCCACTTCCTCCGCTGATCGGTACGGGTCAACGAAAGCATTTCAGTGATTTGGGCGTTGACTCACATTCACCCGCCACACCTAGGGCGGGCATTCTCCGTATGCCAAGTCAGCAAGCGGAGAAAGATGCTGTTGACACGCTGCTTTTCATGAGCAGCCCCAATAACTCTGGACGGTTCCCCCATACAAGCAACACTGCTCCGAGTCCCCTCAGAGCTGATGCACCGCAAAGACGCGTAATGTTCGAGGCATACCCTCCACAGGAGAAGCGTAATGTCTACCAGCATCAGATGCCTCCGCCGCCACATCATCAATATGGACCTTACGCTGCGCATCCCGCTCGATAAAATCCGGCGCCTTTTTGAACTCGATCGTTTCTAACATGTCAGCCTTCTTACGTGGCTAGTTGAACGCATTGCATGGATGGCGTTGTGGAAATACCCGTTTGCATGCGACATATTTGTATGACCCTATAGCCTTCGGCCTCACTCTGGTGACTGTTGCCGCATACCGGTTGCTCAGAGGGTTTGACGATTTGAAGTGGCCTCGAAGGGAGGACGCTCCCAATAGGGTGCACCCTCCTGTATTATGGCTTTCTGGACCCGAAAGATGCTGTCAATAGGCGAGGTACACACATTTTAACGAAGACACGAAATCAAATTCATTCATTTCCGTAAGTGTGTTCCTGCATGCCCCTCAGCTCGCGTTGACCGGGGTCCTGCGGGAGCCAAACGTCATGCTTGTGTGGGTCCAGCATAATCAGCCCATAGCAACACCCTGCAACACCTTAGTCAATTTCCTCGCATACCTTAAATACTCTGTGACCTCCGTTTCATCTAATATACACCAACTCGTCTTTTGCGGCACCTCTCCACTCTTTTCTCCTCTGTTCGGTTGACCCCACGAGCTCCACGGAGAGCTTGAGCTTTGGCGCGGAGTTATCGATAAGCATCGTGCATTCTTGAAGAGAGAAGCAACACAACATGTCTGTCTCGGCGGCGTTGAAGGCAAGAGTCAGAAGACCCAGCTATCTCAAGAAAATTGCCAAAGCCGAGGATTTGCTTCATTATTTCCCCAATGGTGCGTATGTGGGTTGGTCGGGCTTCACAGGTGTTGGATATCCCAAGTAAGCAACATTTCGTTTCTACAGCTCGCAAAATTCAGAACGGAGGCGCGAGAAGCACTGGAATTCCCTCTGACAGCTCGTCTTGAGTGTGATGAGCTCCTGGTGTTGTTAGATGGTCCGAGGTCGAACGGAGTCTGGGAAGAGGTGGATCCCCGAGCTATGTCCGACTCCACAATTCTGAACTTGCGCTTGCATCATGAGCAGAAAAACGATCAATGCGGGATTTCCCTGGCGCATGATCTAGTCTACCTAGTCGCAGGAACACCAAGGAGAGCTCCGATGTCGAAATGAATAGCTCGAGCGACTATAGCATTGGGACGACTTAGTAACCCTATCCCAGGAAGATCCCCACAGCTTTAGCAGACCATGTCGAGAAGAACAACTTGCAGGGTCAGCTCAAGTACAATCTCTTCGTCGGAGCGTCATCTGGCGCAGAGACTGAGAACCGATGGGCTCGTTTGAACATGATTGAGCGCCGGTCGCCGCATCAGGTTGGCAAGGAGATTGCAAAAGGCATCAACAATGGCAACATCAAGTTCTTCGACAAGCATCTCAGCATGTTTCCGGTGGATTTGATGTATGGGTGAGTATAACTATTGGGGACTTCTGCTTGACTGCGAATATGAATTGACACGTGATAGCTTCTACACCATGCATAAGCCTGGAAACAGACTCGACGTCACCATTGTGGAAGCGTCTGCGATCACTGAAGATGGTGGAATTATTCCAGGAGCCAGTGTTGGCGCTTCACCAGAACTCATTCAAATGGCCGACAAGATTATCATTGAGGTCAACACAGCTGCGCCCTCATTTGAAGGTCTACATGACATTACGATGACCGATCTGCCGCCACGAAGGAAGCCGTATCTGATCATGTCGCCTGAAGACCGAATCGGCACACCTCACATTCCGATCGATCCGGAGCGGGTTGTTGCCATTGTTGAAAGCGACTACCCCGATCAGACACAGCCCAATGCGCCAGAAGATGCCACTTCACGTGCTATTGCTGGCAACTTGATTGAGTTCTTACAGCATGAAGTGAAGCATGGACGACTACCCCAGAACTTGCTTCCTATTCAGTCTGGTATCGGCAACATCGCCAACGCCGTCGTCGGAGGCCTAGCAGTAAGTCCCTCCTTCTTTCCCTACACATTCCACCTCGTCATCTAACAACTCTCAGTCCGGCGGTGCAAACTTCAAGAACCTCAAAGTCTGGACCGAAGTCCTGCAAGACTCCTTCCTCGATCTCTTCGACTCGGGCAATCTCGACTTCGCCACTGCAACTTCCATCCGCTTCTCCCCCGACGGCTTCGAACGCTTCTACCAGAACTGGGACAAGTATGCGCCGAAACTGCTTCTGCGCAGTCAACAAGTCTCCAACTCCCCCGAAATCATTCGTCGCCTGGGTGTCATCGGCATGAACACGCCCGTCGAAGTCGACATCTACGCACACGCAAACAGCACCTGCGTCATGGGCTCGCGCATGCTCAACGGCCTCGGCGGCTCCGCAGACTTCCTACGCTCAGCAAAATACAGCATCATGCACACGCCCTCCACGCGGCCCAGCAAGACAGACCCGCACGGCGTGTCCTGCATCGTGCCCATGTGCACGCACATCGACCAGACGGAGCACGATCTCGACGTCATCGTCACCGAGCAAGGACTTGCGGATGTGCGCGGCCTGTCGCCCCGAGAGCGTGCGAGGGTGATCATTAACAAGTGCGCGCATCCGGACTATAAGCCGATTCTGCAGGATTACTTCGACAAGGCGGAATTCGAGTGCTTGAGGAAGGGCTGGGGACATGAGCCGCATTTGCTGTGGAATAGCTTTGACATGCATCGGCACTTGAACGAACATGGGACGATGAAGTTGCCCAAGTGGGATTATGGGAACACGTATGCTTAGTGTAGGCGAGGTGTGATAGGATATTTCCAAGCGGCGATGGGAAGAGGAAATTTGTCGTAGGGAAGGGACGTCTTGGATATTGCAATGTTGAGCACATGCACATGAATGGCAGCACGATGTCAGCTGGAAAAAGTATCGTCAACATTTCTCTGTATGTCCATCATCGCACATAGTATACACATCTCCAAATCATATCCAGATATACAAAACTCCAAAACCCCCAAATCCCAAACTCCGTCCCTAGAAATGCTTCGACGACTTTACGCAATGCCGCTAACCTTCCGATATGTCATACCACCCCATCCGCCCTTCCCCATGCCCCCTCTGCCCTCCTCCGCAATCTTGCCACTAACATCTCGTCTCCGCCCCGGCGTCCCGAGATCCGAGTCGTCAAACTCATACGGGTTCATGTAGTCGACTCCAGACCTGCTCACTACGCGCGGTGACTGGCCCTTTACGGGTGTATACGCTATCTCGCCCGTTCTCCGCACGCTCGTGTATGACTTTTTGTCCAGCGTGAATGGCGAGTTCTTGACAGGCGAGTGCGAGGACGGTGGCGGGGTGTTGGAGATGTACTGCTTGGTTGCGGACGGGAAGTGGTTTGGCTGGTTCCTGAGCGATCCCTTGGTCGGTGACGCGCTGGGCGAGTTTGCTGGTGAGTGTCCGCTGCGGACGCCGTGTGTCGCGGCCTTGAGGTCGCCGTAATAACGTGTCTTGGGTGTTCCACTGCGGGACTGCGAGAGTGCGCGGTTGAAGGTGGAGTCTGTCGACATCGAGGTTGTTGTCTGTGTGCGCTTGAGTCCTTGAGGAGAGCCATTGTTTTGATCATGCGTCTGCGCAAGTGGAGGAGTCGGTGGGTTCATCCGGAGAGGTTGACGAAGGGGTTCGGGCACCATTGGCTTTTCGTGGTGCTCATCCTCCATGTCGGAAACATCGTCATAGGGCGACAGGGTGTCGTAGCCCTGGTTCGAGGCGTTGCTGTTGAACATGGACTGCCTGCGAGCTGGCTCAGGATAGTGCTCCTCTTGCTCCGGCTCGTCGCCCTCGCCAGGATGCACAAACCAGTTGTCGTTCTGTAGCGTCTCACGGCTATTTCTTTGCAGAGAGAGATCACTGGCAGTTCCTTGCTCATCGTTTCGGGCAGTAGTAGAAGGCGTGTAGAATTGCTCTTTGGACGAGTTCGTGACGTAAGAGTTGTTCCTCGAATGTCGCTTGATGTTTGCTTGTTGTGCGAGCATAGACTTCCGCTGAGCTAGGGTTTCATTGTCATCCGCATCATCACGGCGAAGAAGGTCATCGCGGTGGTTCAAGCTCCGTCGAGATTGGTAGGCTGATGGAGGCTGTGAGTACATGGAGAACCTCTCCTTGGATTGCCTTGCCGAATGAGGCGTATGCGGCGAGTAAGTCATCTCCGAGTTGGTTCTTGTGTGCATAAAGGCAATCTGGTTCTTGTTCGGGCTGGGAATATCTTTCGAGAGCAATGGATCCACCTGCGAGAAGCGATCCCCAGCAATTGTACTTTGCGCACTGAAGCGCTTCTCCTTGTCGCCCGTCAAGGGTGTGATGGCGGAAATGGAAGAGCTCTTATGCTTGTGCTTGTTCTTCTTGCGCGAGGTCAAGTTGTTTTCGAGTGGATTCATGTCCGGCGGCATCTTGGTGATATTCCTGAAGATGACGAGCAGATATAAGTCCATGGACAGTGATACCAGATGCAAGCCTGCAACGGCAGTCGCTGTCAGCCATGTTGTTGTGAGGACCTTGTTTGTTTCCTCGTCTGTCGGGAACATAGTTCTCCAGCGGCCAACTGTCCCAGCTTCCATGTCGGAGTTGCGCCGGCCCAGTAATACAGTGAAGACGTAGAAAGGTATGAAGCCAGCATCAGTCACAAGCGCGAAGAAGTGGTAGCTTGCGGAGCTCCCCGGAGGACGGGATTTCGCATTGCGGACGAGGTGATAGATGGCATAGAGACACACAACGAGGTCGACGCCGGGCTATATACGTTAGCATTTCTTCTACTTCCGCGTTGGAGTGCGCATACTGGTATCCTCATGATGTAGCCTTCTGAGTCCGCGGTACCTCGGATGAAGATGCCGCAAAGCAGCACACCTACTGCGCCCAGTAGAGTACACACTCGGAAAAAGAGCTGCGTCCATCGCGCAACCTTGACGAACACCTTCGTCTTCTTGTGCATGGGCTTAACATTTGTGTGTCCATACGGCAGAATCAGGTAGCTGTCGGGATGCTTGTTGAAGTCGATAAGAGGTCCATCCTGCTTCTTCTTTGGTGGTGACGGAGGCATGCGACTGGCCATGGTCACAGCCTTGGGATTGAAGTCGGAATCGTCCACAGGCGCATTGTACAGATATGGCTGGAACCGGCCAACCATGATTGCAAGATGGGACGGAATGGTAATGAATGTCTGTGGCCTCGTTCGCACGACCGTCAGGAACGAAAGTGAAGTGCTGAGGGACGTTCGCTAAGCGAAGGAATGCTGGTGATGACTGACATGGGGGTGTGGGAGAATCTGGAGACCTGATGTAGTAAATAGTGGTTGCCATGGAGACGACCAAACCCAACCAATGCATGCGGCCCGACGCCCATGACGTGCCGATTGCGGGCGAGACGCCATGGCATGTGCATCGACTAAATTAGCTCCAGTGGCTGAACACTGATGGGAGGTCGAACAGGTGGGGTCCTGAGATTGGATGTGTTGAAGCAAGCTTGGCCATGTCCTTCGGCCTGGAGAGAGGAAATGTCCGAGGCGACCTGGCGCCTCGACCAAATTGTGACATATCTGATATGACGCGCCCTACGCCCGCAGACCAGAAGAGCTTTATTGCACTTCCTATTGCCGTCCAATATGTGACCTGCATTATGATCATTTCGGTGCTTGACACGTCAATGCAACTTTGATGTGGAGTTCGCTGGCTTCGGTCTTAGTCATTGACCAGCTTTTGCGAACTGCACGCGTCACACAGCGCGCAGCCCTTGCGCACCATGCCTCCAACTCAACGGCTTCTTGGGGCACCATACGTCTGCGTTAACTGTACCCGTCACACACCTACAGCATCGAGTGTACGGAATGGCCGGTCTGCTGAAGTGCGGGCTCTGAAAGGCTTCGCTGTTCCCCGCCACAACTCTACTGTTCCTCGACCATCAACACTCCCGCAAAGAGGCTTCACTCCACAACTACAACATCTCCTACGCAATGCTTACAGCACTTCACCGGCATCGCGCAACCGTCTGCGCGTTGCTGTCATTGGCTCTGGCCCCGCAGGTTTCTACACGGCGTATCGTCTGATCAGCAAGATTCAAGATGCCATCATCGACATGTATGAACAGCTTCCCGTACCTTATGGCCTCGTTCGGTTCGGCGTCGCGCCAGACCACCCAGATGTGAAGAACTGCCAGGACACCTTCGAAGAGCTTGCTCTCTCCCCACGCTTCAACTATGTTGGCAACGTGCGCGTCGGCTACGACATTGCGCTCAACCAGCTGAAGCCGCATTACGATGCCATTCTGTTCTCATACGGAGCAAGCGAGGACCGAAAACTAGGGATACCTGGAGAAGAGCTACCGGGTGTCTTTTCAGCGCGGGAGTTTGTGGGCTGGTACAACGGATTGCCGCAATTTCAAGGCTTGCAACCTCAATTGCAGGCTGGAGAGCAAGCGGTCGTCATTGGGCAGGGCAATGTCGCGTTGGATGTTGTGCGCATGCTCCTGACGCCAGTGGATACGCTCAAGTCCACGGATATCACAGAGCAAGCTATACAGACTTTATCGGAAAGCCAGGTCAGGTCTGTGAGAGTCGTCGGGCGCCGAGGCCCCGTGCAGGTAAGCTGTGCGCATTGGAACAGTACGGACGAAGTAACTAACAGCGTTTCAGGCTGCATTCACAGTCAAAGAAGCCCGCGAGCTCATGCACATACCCTCCGTCGCCTTCGAACCCATCGATCGTACGCTGTACCCCCCAGATGTAAAGAAGCTCCCTAGGATACAGAAACGCATTGGCGACGTACTGCTCAAAGGCACGCCATCTATACCTCCAAACTCCCCTAGATCGTGGGCTCTCGACTTCTTGAAAGCTCCCCAGTCGATGAATGCGACGTCAAATCACCTCTCTTCCATAACCTTCACAAAGCAACAATTCGCCCCTGACTCTGATCCATTCGACCATTCCGCTCGTGTTGTGCCTACAGATGAAGAAACGACGTTGGAAGCATCGTTAGCTTTCCGCTCTGTCGGCTACAAGTCGACCGCTCTGCCAGGCCTTTCCGACCTCGGCGTGCCCTTCGACAGCAAACTCGGCATCATCCCCAACGACGCCTACGGGCGCATCATAACACCTTCGGCCGGTCCAGGCAACCTCACAGCTGGCCACGTACACGGTCTGTACTGCGCTGGTTGGGTCAAGCGCGGTCCCACGGGCGTCATCGCGAGCACCATGAACGACGCCTTCTCATCTGCAGACATCATCGCCCAGGACTGGCAAGCTGGTGTGCCTTTCCTCAATGATCTCCAAGGTGTGAGTGAAAGCACGGGTCTGGGTTGGGATGGGGTCAAGGAAGAGGTGGTGAGCAAGGGCGTCCGCCCGCTGAGCTGGGCTGATTGGAGGAAGATTGACGAAGCGGAGAAGGCGAGAGGGAAAGAGAAGGGCAAGGAGAGGGAGAAGTTCCCGAGCGTAGAAGAGATGCTGAAGGTGCTAGATGCATAGATACTACCTCTTCCTACTTCAGTGCAAAGTGTCCTGGATCTAGAGATGCGCGATGTCCGTCAGAATGCTAACATCGAGAACTGGCACTCGTGGTCTCATCGCCACTGCCAGCATGTGGTCTACATGCTTCCATGGATGGAGAGAAGGACCCAGAAATACCTTGCACCTTGACCAAAAGATCCAGAATAGACTCAAAGACATGGGACCTGTTGAAGCCGAAGTCGCTGAAAAGGGCAAAGGATTACATCTATCTATCAAGGGCTTACAAGAGAGTAGTAAATCTGGTATGCTAGCTATCAAAGTAAGTAAAGTCAATGAGCTGCGTCGTGAGCATACATCCTGTCCACACTGACACCGTCTATTCTTGTGCAATAATTCAGACCAGACCAAGACTCTGTCGCCTTTCACAGGAAAGCGGAGGCGAGATTGATCCTCGTCGTTCTGAATCGTAGGCACGATAACTAGTCCGGAACGACATCTCGTCACCCGGATCGAAACGCCTGTATTCTGCCTTGAGCAGCCGATCAGACCTACCCTCCCAATCGGGCAGATTTCGTTAATTGGGATGTCATTTGCATCGGGTATGGATACATTCTCCTCCCCGCAGGACCAGCGAGGATTTTGCAATGTGCTATGCATATTCCTCAGGTCAGTGATTCTGCACAGAACGACGTGAAGCACCGTTGCATTGGCAAACGTCGATTGTTCAGCGGACTTGGTGCGCACTGAGATTCCATGGATGTTCTCGAGTTTGAAGTTAAGGCGCTTTGTTAAGACTTGAATGCGCGGAATGAACTGTCCGATGGAAACGATATCGATGTCGAAGTTCAGCCAGCTATACCGCCGCTCTGGAATGCGCCATTATGAAGGGCTACAATAGAGAACCTTTCTTTCAGATAGCCTACGCTTCCGGGCTTCTTGACAGGTCTGGAGTTGAGCAGCATCTGCGACCATTCCGCGGCTGTCTCACCATGCTCACATCTCCTTTGCAGGACGAGCGCGGACCGATGTGTAGAGGTGATCCGGCAATTCATCCCCGCCGCCTGGATAGTAGGGCATACCGGCTTTGAACACGACCAGCTCATCCGGTGCTTCTAGGTTGTTCGAGTCTTCCAAACTGCGGTCATACTCGTAATCTATATCTAGCAGTCGCATGACCTCACCGTCATCGGGGTTGATCATAGACACATTTTCCACGCCGCAGGGCCAGTAAATGTCCTCAGAGCTTCCACACCAGTCCCAGAAGTTGCCGCACTCACACACTACGTGAATCTCCGTGGTGTTTTTGAACGTGCCAACTTCTTGGGACTCCCAGCGTTCCCAGTACTCCCACATGTAGTCGTCACCACAATGTCCGCGTGTAAATCGGAGTCGTCGGATCAGATGTGCAATGGGCTTGAAGAGGCTCAGCTCAGTCTTGCCGATGGAAACCATGTCGATATCCAGGTTCAAATACACATATCGCGGTTCCGCGTCGCTCGGACCGCCAAGTTGCGCAGCCAGTTCGCTAAAGACCTGTTGGTACAGCCCTTGCCTGCGGGCTTCCTGGCACGTGTGCAATGTTGCTGGTACCGGTGTTAGTGAATACACGCGTGGAAATGACCGCCATTGCTTGGACTTCTTGGACCTCTTGGACTTCTTGGATCCATCGGATTCGGCTAAGGGCGGCAGGTGCTCCACGACGACACGAACTTCAACGGTGCGCGGTTCAACTGTGAGCTCCCATATCCGGATTCGAAGTTCCGCTGGTAGTAGAGGGAATGGGTGGAAGGTTACTGTGCTGTTGGTAGGCGGACAGGGAGCAGGGGTGAGACAGTGTGAACAGCTGCAAGATGATCGAAGGTATGAGAATGCATCCGCACCGCTATCCGCGTGTGATGCTGTGCAGTGCGTCATGATGCAGGCACCAGGTGAAGAGACAGAATGCAGGTGGAATGTCTAGAAGGTAGAGTGTGGTTGTATATGACTGTAAAAGCGCTCGGACCTAGTGGCTGTGCTCACGAGGTCCGCGCCGCATCAACCCTTCACCTTCCTCATCGATCACATACTATTTATATGCAGTTTGT